>Ga0190315_1000225_pt1 | contig 34592 bp, 31 predicted proteins | sample 48701101_MG_FD_161673 | JGI IMG/M metagenome (GOLD analysis project Ga0190315, IMG submission 161673) | Hydrothermal vent sediment bacterial communities from Southern Trench, Guaymas Basin, Mexico - 4870-11-0-1_MG | ecosystem: Environmental > Aquatic > Marine > Hydrothermal vents > Sediment ...
TCATTTAAAGCCTGTGAATCGACTATGATATGACGCTCGGATCGAAGCATAGCTTTTTCTGCGCGAATACATTAATTAAGAAAAAAAATGAACAACCTGCATTAAATTGTAAGGCTAATTTGACATTTATCGGTAGATAATAGCATAAAATATACCCTACTGTCTTATTAATTTTTAACAATATCGTTAGTATATAATTATCATTGATCATTGATCATTGATCATTGATCATTGATCATTGATCATTGATCATTGATCATTGATAACTGATAACTGATGTGAGTCCTGATGTGCGCTTGATTTGTTGGGAGAGGGCCTGTTTAAAGATTTGTTCATTCCCCCAGATGTGGACATTTTGCCGGGCACGCGTGAGCCCAGTATAAATCAATTCCCGAGTTAATAGAGGACTCAATTGTTCAGGAAGTAACATAAAAACGTTTTCAAATTCAGAGCCTTGGCTTTTATGAATGCTCATGGCGTACACGGTTTCATGTTCTGGTAAGCGTTCGGGCCAAAAAGTGCGGATGCCCCCTTCGGTGGCGGGAAAATAGGCCTCTAATTCAGAGGGTTTGTCAGGCTTTCTGAGTAGGATGCCAATATCGCCATTGAACAATTTGAGGCTGTAGTTGTTGCGGGTAATCATGATGGGGCGGCCGTGATACCGGTGTGAGGTGGCGGCCCGTATGATGCCTTTGGCGCTGAGCAGTTGTTCTATTCGTTGATTAACCCTTTCAACGCCGTAGCGTCCTCGACGTGTTGCACATAAAACTCTAAATTTTTCAAAGGCTTGCAATATATCTTCAGGTTCGCTGGCTTGTAAACAATGGGCGATACTCGCCACAATGTGTTCAATGAGACTCTTGGGTAGGCTTTCTGAGAGGCCCAGTGGATACCAACTGACATCTTTGTTCTCATCTGATTTGAGAATACGCAGGGCTTGCTCACTTTCGCCTCGATTAACCGCATTGGATAGCATCCAAATCCCACTGTCTTCACTAAAACGATAGCTTTTGTTTAAGAGTACGATGTTGTTTTGATAAAGGGGCGTTTTGGGAATGGATTCTAAGACTTGCGATTCCTGCAACTCCTGAACGCCGGCTGCGTCACAAATATCGCCGAGTACGGTACCCGCCTCGACAGAGGCAAGTTGATCTTTATCACCGAGTAATATCCATCGCGCTGATTTCGGAATCGCTTGTGCTAGTTTTGCCATGAGGGCTAAATCAACCATTGAGGCTTCATCTATGACGATGACATCGTAAGGTAGAAGGTTGTTGGCATGGCTGCGAAAGTAGGGCGAATTGGGTTGGGTACCCAGTAAGCGGTGTATAGTATAAGTGTCTTGAGGAATGGCGGCTTTGATTTCGGGGGTACAGTTTAAGGCTTGTAAAGCTTGTGTAATGGCTTCTTGTAAACGAACAGCGGCTTTACCCGTTGGCGCGGCTAATGCGATCTTTAAATGGCGATTTTGTTCGAGTAATAGGGCTAATATCTTGATAATGGTAGACGTTTTACCGGTTCCAGGGCCGCCTGATATAATGCAAAAGTTGCGTTGTACTGCTGTGTGTGCGGCGATTTTTTGAGTGTTTGGGGTATGACTATTCTCGTCTTGTGCCGGAAATAAGCGCGATAAGCCCGCTTCTAGGATATCGGGATTGACATCAGTCCGTTGTTTCTGGCAGCGAGTGCGAATTTGTGCGGCAAGTTGTTGTTCATAATCCCAGTAGCGATATAAATATAATCGGTGCTGATCCAGAATTAAGGGGGCATAGTCACCGGGATTGCCGACAACATTACAATTTTGAAGGGCCTCTAGCCATTGAGCTAAAGGAGGACAGCGTATTGTCGCGGTATTCACTTCTGATTGCTGTGGAAATAATTCTTCAGCTTGTGCGGATAAATCCACGCAAACATGGCCTTCGGCGGTAAAATGACTGACCAGTATTGCGCTTAGCCATAATTCATCAGACTGATTATCAGACAAGCTGGTTATCAATTTGGCAAAATGGAGATCGAGGTCTGATAGAATGCCTTGATCACGTAATTGTTGGAATCGTGTTCTCATGTTCAATTTATTGGTGCGTTTATAGATAACTACAAGGATTGTATATATATAATAAAGGATTGTATCTGGGTACCACACGGTTTTAATCCTTTATTATATACAATCCCTATCATTATGGTTTTAATCCTTTATGATATACAATCCTTGTCGTTATCTCCTTGTCGTCAAAAATGAAAATGAATAAAATCATTAAACGTCGATCCTTGCCGGATCATATTAATCTACCTGACTCTGTTCATCCGATCCTCCGGCGCGTGTTAGCGGCTCGTGATGTCAATGACGCTTCTGAATTAGCTTATGGATTAGAAAATTTGCTGCCCTATACAACATTACTGGGTATAGAGGAGGCCGTTAATTTATTATATGACGCTTTAAACCAACAAGCGCGAATTTTGATTGTAGCCGATTTTGATGCTGATGGCGCGACGAGTTGTGCGACGGCTATGAAAGCCTTACGGCAAATGGGAGCGAAAAAGATCGGATTTTTGGTGCCGAATCGAGAAAAACAAGGTTATGGATTAAGCCCTGAAATTGTTGAAATCGCTTACAAGGATTCTTTTCTGGCGAATACGCCCTCTAGTGATATCCCTGATTTGTTGATAACCGTTGATAATGGCATTTCTAGTTTAAAAGGGGTTAAAGCGGCTAAAGAAAAAGGAATGCGCGTGCTGGTAACGGATCATCATTTACAGGGAACACACAAACCAGATGCTGATGCGATTGTCAATCCGAATCAGGAAGGCGATGCTTTCCCCAGCAAAAATCTCTGTGGGGTTGGTGTGATTTTTTATGTGATGATGGCTTTACGGGCGCATTTGCGCGAGAAGGGATGGTTTACCGAACAGGGTATACCTGAACCTAATCTAGCCAATATTTTGGATTTAGTCGCTTTAGGCACAGTAGCTGATGTCGTCACATTGGATTACAACAATCGCATTTTGATTGAGCAAGGATTGCGGCGAATACGGGCCAATTATTGTTGTCCGGGTATCCGTGCCTTAGTGCAAATCTCTAAACGGGAGCAAAGTTATTTAATTGCCAGTGATTTAGCCTTCTATTTAGGGCCGCGCCTGAATGCGGCCGGCCGCATGGATGATATGTCTTACGGTATCGCTTGTTTATTAAGTGAAACTGATTTTGAAGCTAAACAACATGCTGATTTGCTAGAAATATTCAATCAAGAGCGTCGTTTAGAAGAAGCTAAAATGCAGCAAGATGCACTGGATATGTTAGACACGCTGGGCGATCCCGATAAACTACCTATCGGCTTGTGTTTATTAGATGAAAAATGGCATCAAGGGGTTATTGGCATTCTTGCGGCGCGTATCAAAGAACGTTTACATCGACCCGTGATTATTTTTACCCATGATAAGGATAAAAAAGATCAGGCACAAAAAATGATCCGAGGTTCTGGACGTTCAGTTGAAGGGGTACATCTGCGCGATGTTTTGGAAGGAATTGCTACCCAACAGCCTGAAATCATGGGCCATTTTGGCGGACACGCGATGGCAGCGGGCTTGACTATACCCCATTCACAGTTTCAAGCCTTTCAACAAGCCTTTGATAAAGGCATTCGTCAACATCTCTCGCTTGAACAATTGCAAGGTACGATTTATAGCGATGGGCCCTTATCAGGAGAAGAATTGAATTTAGACTTGGCAGAACAAATCAGAATGTTAACCCCTTGGGGGCATCATTTTCCAGAACCCGTTTTTGATGGCGAATTTGAATTACTTGATCGTCGTGTATTGAAGGAAAAGCATTTGAAAATGCAAGTTCGCCCCATTGAAGGCGGCCCTTTGATTGATGTTATCGCGTTTAACACAGTTGACACCGATTGGCCGAATCAAGTCAACCGCGTACAGATCGCTTATAGATTAGATGTTAATGTTTTTCGGGGAGCCAAAAATGTGCAGTTAATGGCAATGTATGTCATACCCCAATAACATTATTTAGCTAAAGGCGCTAAAGAGGCTTTTGTGTCAACAGCAAATCGAAGCCTCTCTTGCGTCTCTTGCGTCTCTTGCGTCTCTTGCGTTTAAAACGAAAAAAAATCCACCATGACACCATCAACACTCACTCAAACCCTACTCAGTTCCTTATTTATTAGACAGCCCCGCCATTGTCGAAGTCGCTTCACAAGCGGGCGGATCGGTGATCTCCGTTTTAAGAGAACATTTCACCTTTACGGCTTCTGAAATCACGAAAGCCTATCAAGACGGCTGTGGCTACGCCTTTGTCGCGATCAGTGTCGGCCTCGATGCGCCCGATTCATTGCTCAAAACATTGCGCTATCCGAAAATCACGCGCGAATTTGCGGCCCAAATTGAAACCCATTATTGGCAACCTTTTGTGCATGTCAATGAGGCCGTTCAAAAACAGGCCGATTTTCGCAAGCTAACCATTCAATCTCTAAAACGATTCGCCAAAAAAACCGATCACTTCTTTGAAATCAAAACCCTGACTGAAGAAAAGAAGATTTATCGGCACTCGTCAGTCATCGCCAAAGCGTTGCGATCACGGATATCGTACTCGAACAAATGCAGCGTGTCGAAACCGTTGATGAACACTTAGCCGCTTTTCTGCGTTTTGAGGGCCTGTTAGGCGATAGCGTGTTGTTTTTCTTTCGCGAATTGATTCGTCAGGATCCGCGTCTCAAAGACACGCAAAATGCTTTACAACAAGAACACATTTGTCTTGAACTCGAACACATTCAAGAAGCCATCGCTGATCTCAAAGCTTTACAAGAAAAATCTTCACCTCTCTTTGATCCGCAGAGATATCCGCAGAGATTGCAACACTTTGAAACCGTTGAAGCCAGTTGGCAATCCCATCATCAACACCTCCTGCGATTTCAAAATCGCTTTGAAAATCAAATAGATAAGGTACTCGACTGGGTGCAAGATGTGGACAGCACCTTAATCAAATTGGATGAAAAACGGGATGAGGTGCAACAAACGGGGGTGGAAATCAAAGATTGGGTTGAACAAATCGCTGAAAAACTCGATGACTTGATCGCTCAACGTGGCTTATCGACACGAGTCAAACCCGGTGATGAGTTGAGGCAATACGATAATGACAGTCTCTACGAGATAAAAACTTGGGTGAAGCAATTCGGCCGTTTACCCAGCCATCATCCCCTATACAGTCAAGTCTCGCTTAAAATGGGCACGGCCCTCTCTTCAACCGGTGATTTGGAACAAGCGGAACGGTTTTTTATGCAAGCCATTGAAAAAAGCAACTCGCCTTCAGATCAAAGGCTGGCCTATTTTAATGTGTTTCAAGTGCGCTGGCGCAAAGCGTTTTCTCAAAACACCGTGGCCGAGAAAACCGCCAGTTATGCACAAGCCTTAGAAGCCTTAAAAAAGGCGGTCAAAAAATCTGAGCAAGAACTTGCTCAAGGCTATGCCGAGCCAAAAGTTGATCAACGCTATGCCTTACATGATATCAATAAAGGGTATTATCCTTATGAAAAAATGTTAGGGGCCGGAGGCATGGGTTGCGCCTTTTTATGCCACAACCAGAGTACTATCAGGATCGGTGGCACTGACTGTGAACTTTAATGCTTGATCTTGGATAACGGTTTGATCGGCAATCGGTGTCAATACGGGTGGTTGTGCCCCATCAGTGACGGTTATCGTGAACGTTTGTTCATCACTCAAGGCCTGTGTCTCATCTTCTCTATCCCTCACTTTCAGGGTAAAACTGAAATCGCCAACTGTCGTCGGTGTCCAAATGAAGTTGGCACTTGTCGCGTCAATACGCTCAATACGGGCACCGTGCGAAGGCTTTACCAAACTGAAAATGAGCTTATCGCCATCCGGATCAGTCGCCTTGACTGTGACACTCAATTCAACACCGACTTTTGCTGTCAGTTTGTCTTCGATAGCCTCTAATTTGGGAGGCTGATTGATATCGGGGCCTGATTCCTCGTCCACTTTCTCGATGACTGTCACATTAAAACTTCCCGTTACTGGCGGATTAATGCTATCCGTGACGCTAACGGTGATATCAGAACTGCCCAGCGCAGTCGGTGTCCAAGTGAAGACACCGCTTGTTGAATCTATAGTCGCCCCTGATGGGGGATTCACTAAACCGAAAGTCAAGTTATCCCCTTCTGGATCATTTGCTTTGACGGTTAAATTTAAGGGTGTGCCCACTGTCATAGTCGTACTGAGATGCCCCAATTCATCAAAGACTGGCGATTGATTTGGTGGTAACGGATTGACTGTAATCGTGAAACTTGCCGTATCGCTGTAAGAGGGCGTACCGTTATCTCTCACTTCTATTTTGACTGGCACGTCAACCGGAACCGTCGCGCCATCATTGCTCGCTATCCAAGTAAACAGGCCGGTATTTGAATCAATCGTGGCACCGCTAGGCACAGGATCGAGCAAGTGGTATGTCAGGATATCATCGACATCGGGATCAGTTGCCGTGAGCGTCAAACTTAAGGTTTCACCCACGATAACCGACTGATTGTCTAGGGGAGGCCATTCTGGTGGGTGGTTAGTCACAATAAGAACCACTTTCGTCTCTTGACTGGCCGTATTATTACGGGCATCCGGATCAGCGGTTGCACTACTCACCGTTACCTTATGGGTCAATGTCGTTTCAGTAGCAGGTGCGGTGATAATCAGTTCAGCCTTCTCGTCACGAGGTAAGTCAACCCCTAAATCAACCCCTAAATCACAAGTGAGCGTGCCACTCAGATCGTTGCAACTCCAATTGTTGCCTGTCGCACTGTTATAAATCAGGCCTTCTGGCAAGTCATCAGTGACTTGAACCGCCGTGGCGGTATCTGGGCCTTTATTCTCAATGTTCAGAGTATATTTAAACGTTTCATCAACAGCCACCTGTTCAACTGAATCCTGCGTGATAAACAGATCAGCACGGGAAATCACATCTGTCGTGGCATTCACTTCTCGACTGAGATCACTGATTAAGCCATCATTGCGATGCGTTTCCACGACAAAATAATACGTCGTTCCTGGAGAGAGGCCCGTCACGACATAGCGGGTTGCGCTTTTATCGGGCGTTGTGGTGTTCGCATTCTGGTAAGGGCCACCCGGTTGAGTCGCATATTTGACTTGATAATAGCCGCCATTCGTTTGATATGAAATGAGTTCCCAAGTGATTTCTACCGTGATCTTATCTGATAATACCGTGGCCGTGAGATTGGTGGGGGGGGACGGTTTGAGTCGCTGCCCAATCGGAGTCTTTGGCGGTGGCGCTACCTGCGGTTTCACCTGTTAATTTGTTATAGCCTAAGTCTGTGTTAACTAATGCTGTTAAGCTGCTTAAATCGGGAATGGTTCCGCTTAGTTGGTTATTATTCAGGTATAGGCGTATCAATTTTACAAGATTGCCTAATTCTACGGGAATGGTTCCGCTTAGTTGGTTGCTTCCTATCTCAAGGCCTGTCAAATTGCCCAGATTGCCTAATTCTACGGGAATGCTTCCGCTCAGTTGGTTGTCGTACAGGTAAAGGCCTGTAACATGACCACCACCACAAGTCACCTCATACCAACTACAAGGCGTATTCGTCACTTTCCACCCCGTCTTGTTTTTCCAATTAGCCCCATCAGTGCTGTCGTAAAGGGCGATTAAAGCATGACATTCAGTTGCTGGAATTTCGGTTTGTATATTACAGTCTGTCGCAGCCAATGAAACACGGGGTAATAATACCCATACCAAAATAAAGCTAATTAACGTCAGATTTTTTTTCATTTTGCGTTTCCTCTTATGATGTGATGACTTGAATTTTGCCACGGAAAAACACGGAAAAACACGGAAATATTCCGTGCTTTCTGTGTCATTCCGTGGCTAATATGTTGTTGGGTGGCTACAGATGGTGGGCAAGCGGGCGGTTGGGTTTTGGGATTATTTTTAGTTCTGGGCCGCCCACTTACCCACCCTACGAGAAATATTAATTTTCCCGCTTTTTAAGCTGTTTTAGATAGTCTTCAATTTCCGCAGGTTTTAATCCGGCTAACCGTTCAGACGGTTTTAATCCCGCTACCCGTTCTTGTGGCGTGAGTCCCGCTAAGCGTTCAGCAGGCTTGAGACGGGCTAACCAAACATCGCCTAAGTCTCTACCAAATTCCGTAACTTCTTCAGGGGTAAATGTCATCTCCATTTCGGTTTCTCCTTCCGAGACAATAGACCAAATTTTCTTTAAACCACCAATAAGCCATGTGACCTCCTCGTTGATGGAAATTTAAACCCTTGTTGAGTATTTTGTCGTTTGTTGGGTGGTTACTTGCGATTGAAAAAAATAAACGCTAAAGACGCTAAAGACGCTAAAGACGCTAAAGACGCTAAAGAGAGTCGCTATTTAAAAAAAACGAAGTCTCTCTTGCGCCTCTTGCGTTAAATAAAATTGGCTAAGTACTGAACCACAAATAAACTGGTATTTTACCGCAAAGATTTGCTCTGCATCGCGTCTCTACGAAGCCGCGAATTGTAGAGACGCGATCGCTTCGCTGTCTCTAATTACAAATAAACATTGCTTCTATTAAAATACCTGAAAATTTATGCTTCAGTATTTATAACAACAGCCTTTTTAATTTTAAAATTCTCCGGTTTGATGAACATCTAATGGGGCATAAATGTGTATTTGTGCTTGAATGTGTTCGTGGGTGATTTGATCGTGTATTTGAATAGTGTGTAATCCGGCCGTGCTACCGGCTTTGATGTTGAATGTGAGGTTGTCATCTTGTTTGGTGATTGTCAATGTTTGATGCGCTTCGATTTGCCATTGCCCACTGCCGCCTTGAATGCGAAAACGGGTTTCGCCGTTGAGGGGGAGATGGCGAATGCTGGGCGTAATCGTTAATGGGCGTAGGATGTCAATTGTGACTTGGATTTGTTGCCCTTTGCGATCAATGAAGCGAATGCTGTCTTGCATATAACGGCGCGGGGCTTGGTAGATGAAGCTGTTGGGTTGTTCACCAGGTGTGATGTCGCCCGATTGGGTTTGCCAATAAATGGGGGGTAAACCGCCCGTGACTTGAATGTGATGAATTTGAGCGGGTTGACTCCACACTTGTTGAGGCGTAACGGCTAAGGGGGCTGTGTAAAGGAGTAGTGCGAGTAAACTGTTCATGAGTTATCCGTTATTTAGTTATAGTGGTCTACGTTCCAAATTTATTTTGCGGCCCAATTTTCGTTCTAAATTTATTTTGCATTAATAAAGTGTTGTATTAATTGATAAAATTCGGATCTAGTGCAACAGGAATTGGGTTTGAAGAAGGCGTTTAAGGCGCGTTGCATTTCTAGACTATCTATTTTATTGTCTGGGCCGGCGTAAAGTGAGAATAAGTCGCTGGTTAGGTGTATTGTTATTTGGCCTGTGCGGCCACTTTGATCTTGGGCGGTTAATTGGTAATCCCCTCGGCTGGGGGGAAAGAAGGTGATTTGTTTGCCTTGGCTGGTGCTTAAGTCTTCTGGGCCGCAAGGGCCTTGGCATGTCCATTTGATTGGGCCTGTGCTGGGGCCTTGGATGGATACGGTGAATTGGGGGAGTAGTCGGTTCGTTTTTTTGACGTGTTGGTAAACTGGCCCTGGGGGTTGCAGGTTGAGGCTGCTGTGACAGGGGAGGGGATCGATTGTGATGGTGGCGATTTGAATGTGCCCACTTTGATCGGTGCCGATGATTTCAAAACTGCCGGGTTGGGTGAATTTTAAGGTGAGGCTTTCTTGGGTTTGGCGGATTTTCTGCCAGCCGCCTTGGCTGGGTGCTGTTAAGGTATAGGGTGGTTCGCCGCCGGAGGCGTGAAAGGTGATCGTGGCTTTGTCTAAACAGAGGCTTTGTTGATTTGGGCTGATTCGGAATAGGCCTTTGACGGTGATTTGAATATCGATTGATGCGCCGGTGCTGTCATAAACGGTGAGGGTTTCTGGGCCGATGATTTTGCCGGGCCGATAACGTATTTGATCGCGTTGGCTGCTGAGTTGTTCTATTTGGCCTTTGCCACCGGCTATCCATAAATAGGGGGGTACGCCGTCTTTGACTTGTAGAAAGGCGGTTTCATAGTCTTCTATCAAGATTTCGGATTCGCTGGCTTTGAGCGGGGGGTAGACTTTGATATGGGCGAGACGGGTGTCTAGGGGTTTGTTGACCTGATAAAATGTGAGGGTATAAAAGTCGGGCCGTTGAGGGGCGGTGTAGCGAATCCCGTTTTTTTGTGGGAGCCATTCCCATTGGCCAGCGTCTTCAATGATTTTGATGTCGTCGGTGATGCTGTGTAAGGCGAAGGTTATGCTTTGATTGGGTTCTATATAAACGTATTCTGGTGTGACTGAAAAGCGTTGCCAAATGACTTGAAATTGGGTTTGAGTTTGGGTGCCGTGGCTATCTATTAGGGTGAGGGTGAAGTCGCCGGCAACGTGGGGCGTGGTGAGTAGGGCTTGTGTACCGTTGTCATTTAAGGGGTGTAAATCTCCGGCTTCTGTTAGCCAGAGGTAGGGGGGATCATCGCCTGTTGCGGTTAACTGGATTTCTTCGCCGCCGCTGACGGCGGTGTTGGGTGAGAGTTGGATGGTGGGCGCAGCAAGGGCGGTGTTGACAAGCCACAGGCTGAACACGGTGATGAGAGTGTGTTGTTTGAGGTGAGTTATCATGATTCAGGCCTCATAAGGTATTTTGCATGGTGAGTCGTCAGTACAACGGATTGACGGTATAAGCGGATTTTTAATTAAGGTTGATTGGATTTTGTACTCCATCCGTTTAATCCGCGAATCCGTTGTACTCCATCCGTTTAATCCGTCAATCCGTTGTACTCCATCCGTTTAATCCGTCAATCCGTTGTACTCCATCCGTTTAATCCGCCAATCCGTTGTACTTCTTATTTACCCATAAACGCTTCCAGACGCAAGAACAATTGGGTTCTATCCATCTTGACACCATTGAGGTTTTCGCGACGGAAGAACTTATCTATCCCGATCTGGGCTTCTGTTTCGTCAATGAATCCATTGCCATCAAGATCACCTGGCCGGTTAGTCACAATCAGACTGGCTTTGGCAATATCACCATTTTGATCACGACAACTGATGCTGGATTGCGTACCGACTTCAGATGCTTGCGGTAATACCATGATGTGGTGATTACCCCGTTCGACGACTTGCACGTTTTCAGGTAGCCAGTCGCAAATACCGGCACTTCCTAAGTAAGTGAAACGCACCGGCTTGGCGTCTCCTTTGTAGAAGGTGTAAGAAACCGGTAGAATGATCAAGGGTTGTATCACGGTAACTGTGGCTGTTGTTTCATTACCGGCATTGTCTGTGACTGACAGTTGATAAGTGCCAGCAGTTTGCGGTGCTGTGATTTGGACGACCGAGTTTTGGCTGTCCATGCTTTGCATGGTATTACTTATCACTCACTTGCACACATAAATCAGCTATGGCACCGGCGCTGTCATGAACGGTGATCTCATAAAGCCCTAAATTGGATTCTGGCGTGAAACTGACATGCTCACCAGTGGTGGCGGATAACATGCCAAAGTTGGCTTCCCAGTGATAGGGTGGTGTGCCACTGAACACTTTAAATTCCGCTTTGGTATCGCGTTGGATACGGGCGCAATGTGGTGTTATCCGTAAGGGTTGGCCCGATTTCACGGTGACAGAGGCCGAAGCGCCACTGTTGTCGCTGACTGTCAGATGATAAACCCCTGGTAAACCAGGTGATTGATAGGTGACATTGGCGGCATTGGGATCATCGACATCACCGCCGACGATTGTCCAGATGTAAGTGCCATCGCCCCTAGGGCAGTGAAGGCCGTTTCTGAATCGGGTGTGACTGCGATTTCAGGGCCGGCTGGATCAATTTTTAATTGGCCATCATTGTTGAAGGTGACTGTTTTAGTGCGCCCTTTGGCATCTGTCAAAGTCACTTGAATGGTGGCCGGTTCGGCGGCCAATGTGATTTCAACACTTTCATTGTCATTACCAGAGACTTGGGAAGTCGCGCCATCAATTTTCCATTGATATGGCGATTCTGCACCACTGGCGGTTAATTGCAGCCTTGAAGCAGGTGAGAAATGCTTGCCGTCAACGGCCGGATCAAGGGTTAATGCGGGTAAGACATTGACAGTGACTGTGGCAGTAAAGCCTCTTAAATCCTGAACACTGAGTTTATCTAAACCGGCTAAAGTTGGGCTGTAAAGGGTTTTATCAGCGAGTGTTGTGGACAGGCTGCCGTTCAAGGTGTTCCAACCATAAGTGCCATAGCCTCCGGCTGCCATAAATTCTAAGGCGTTATCGCCAACGGCCATAATGGCTGATGTGGGCGTGATGCTCAAAGGTGCAGCAGGTTGTAGTGTCTCAAAGCAGTGTTCTTGAGATTGTGTATTGGCAGTTGGATTACTGGCCTGAACAAAGTAGCACACCTTTTCGCCAAGATTAACGGTTGGGATGCGTTCGATATAGAGATTCGTCTGAGAAAACAAGGAGGCATTGGCACCCGTTACGGTTTGTGTCATGGGTAGCGTTGTGGCCGTCCCCCCATTGATCGTATAGACTAAATCCACTTGTCCACCGCTGGTTGTATCCAGCCCAGCGACTATCGCATGAATCGCGAAAGGCCCTGTATCTAGGGTGTCAGTGTGTCGCGTGACATCAATAATGCTAACGGGAACCGTATTGACTGTTAGCGTGTGGGCTTTTGTGGTGACATTACTACTGATATCTTGAGCCACAACTTCGACATCAAGGCCTTTAAATCCGGCGATGAGATCAGGTATTGTGGCCGTGAACAGGCCGCCACTTTCAGACATGGGCATATTGGCCCAAAGGAGTTCACTGGTTTCACGGTATTTCAGGGTAACCGCTAGACTGGCAGGGCCACTTGGTACATCGTTGATCTGCGCGCTGACAGAGACGGGTTGTTGGTAGTCGTAAGTGTCGGGCGTGATCGCGCCGATCACAGGCGTGGGATCGTCGGCGCAAATTCGCCATTGGCCATTTGGGGTATTGCCTTGATTGGCTGGAACGGTGGTATTGCGGCCGTCATTGTCTATGGCTTGAATGGCGAAGGCAAAACAGTCATTCGCGTTCAGTGTACCGCCATAGGTATAATAATTAATGATTAATGCTAAATGCTAAACACTTTGATATCAATTTATTAGAACGAACACTCACTGAAATTCCACCCGTCATTTGAACGTGGCATAGAATAATTCAAAATGTTCTCTATTCAATAGTCCGTTTGTGTTGCATCTGACTTAAATTCACGGGGCACTGGGATCATTCAATGGGAAAAGAGTTTTAGGGGGTTCTGTGGTCGGAAAAAGGATTGTAGAGACGCGATGCATCGCGTCTCTATTCGTTTCTAAAATTCCTTTTATATAATAGAGATATGCGAGGTATTGACAGGGATGCGAGGTATCGACGGGCGTATTCCCAAAAAAAGGGTCATTATCAATCTTGGCCGATGCAAAATAAATTTTGCACTCCAAAGGCCTTCGCAAAATAAATTTTACAACGAAAATCGGGCCGAAGCAAAATAAATTTTGACAGAGACGCGAGCATCGCGTCTGTACATTATTTCCTTTGCTGTTTGCGCCATTCCCAAGGCGTTTGATGGAGGCCGGGTTTTGACCATATCCCTAATTGGGCCTCTTGGGCCGGCTTTTCGGCTGCTTTATATTCTGGTTTTTTGCAATACGCATCGTAAACGGCCGCTTTTCCTGTTTCAACTTGGGCTAAGTTTAGATTGACTTCGCCGCTGTAAACTTCTCCCACAGTTCGCCCATAACGATCTTTGTCAATCTCAACTAAGTTAACTGTTTTACCCGTAATAGCGCGTAAATGATCGCGTGCTTGAATGCCCCAAGGTTTTTGCTTCATTTCTGGTGTGTCGATACAGTATAGGCGTACTTTGGTTTTCTCGGATTGGCCACCACATTGCAAAGTCATGGTGTCACCATCGTAAATCTTTAACACTTCACAGGTTGATGGGCTAGTTGGAAACAACATATTTTCAACACAACCGCCATTATTCAGCAATAATGACAGCACGATAATGCCAATGATGGCTAACATGGGGTATTTTTGTTTGTGCAGACGATTGCTCAGTGATAAAAGTGATTTAAGTTGTGTTTTGTTCATGTGATTTCGCGCAACAAATTTAAGTAGGTATTCATGAAATTCGGACGTTTTTCGCATATAACATGCATGTCCAGCCTGTTTTAAAATTCTTTTTTCAGCGTTAGGCATCGCTTTGCATAAACGATCTGCCCAAGCCACTGGCACCAATTTATCATTGTCGCCCCAAAACGCTAAGGTTGGCACGGTGATACCACGCAACTGCGCTTCAAAATTTGGAATGCCAACGGGCGCGATGGGAACAAAACCTCTTAATTTATCAGGATGATTGATGAGTAAAGGTAAACTAAATCGGCCACTCATTGAGGGCGAAACAATAATCGGTTTAACCAGCTTTAACTCTGCCATCAACTTGATTAAAAAACGGGCCTTGTCTGCATCGTCGATGGCCGCTGATTCTCCAAATCCAGGCAAATCAATTGCCACGGCACGATAGCCCTTTTCTGCCATTAAAGCTAACGTGCCTAAATCTTCCCATGTTTTAGCGTTAAAACTCGCACCATGTAAAAAAAGTAGCGAAACGGGATTAGATTGCCCCATTTCCAGATAATGAATGGATTTTTGATTTATGAGCAGATAATTGGATTTTATCGCAGTATTCATCATCATTTTTTCCACAATGCTTCTGTTATCATGACACTAATGGGGTGGCCGTGGCGTTTTTTTGATTTATGGGCTGAGAAACCTGTTGTATCACCTCAGAAGCATGATTCAACAAAAAATCCAAAAAGGTGCGTGCCACCAAAGACAGTTTTTTCTCGCTCAAATGGGCAACATACCAATAGCGTTTGAGCGGAAAATCTTCGACATCCAATACTTTAAGCATACCTGTGTTGACTTCTGAATTAACCGTATGTCTTGATAACACAGAAACCCCTAATTCGGCTATCACCCCTTGTTTGATTGATTCACTGCTACCCAACTCCATCTCTGTTGGCAATTCCAAATTCTGAGCGGCAAAAGCACGATTCATCGCTAAACGGGTACCTGAACCGACTTCTCTGATCAAAATAGTCTCTTGTGCTAATCGGGCTAAGGGAATGTTAGACTCATTAGCCAGCGGATGTTGGGGTGATGCGACGACGATTAAAGGATTTTCCAAAAATTGATGAGCGGTGACGTGCAAATGTTCAGGCACTTGTCCCATAATCACCAAATCATCTTTATTGTTGCTAAGCCGCTCTAAAACATGAGTGCGGTTTGTCACATTCAGACGAAAATAGACTTCAGGATAACGCGGTGAAAAGGCTTTGAATAAATGCGGCGTAAAATACGTGGCCGTCGTCACAACCGATATTTTTAATTGCCCTTTAATACTACCCTGTAATTCATTCAGAGCGATTTCTAGCGCATCAATACGGGAAAAAATATCCACACAAGCGGCATACAATTCTTGTCCGGCTTCAGTGAGAAAAATGCGTTTGCCTATTTGCTCAAACAAGGACATGCCAACATGTCCTTCTAACTGTTTGATTTGTATAGAAACTGCCGGTTGTGTTAGACACAATTCGGCAGCAGCGCGGGTAAAACTTAAATGTTGTGCCACCGCTTTGAATAGCGTTAATTGGCGTAAAGTCATGTGCATATTGATTAGTACAACGAATGAGGGGCACGAATTTTCGTCTTTTAGCGAATTGAGGAACTTGTAATACGCCAAAGACGAGCCTTGGAAATTGGAAAACGAAGTAACGAAGCGACGTTTATTGAAAATTGTTAATTGTTAATTGGGATGATTTAAAATATTAATGTAAAAAACAAATATTTAAAATATTATAAATAAAAACAATAAGTTAATCATTTATTCTTGACTCTTTCTCATTCCTTAATGAACGATTCCATAAGATTTTTAAAATGAGTTTTGATTGAGGCTCAATAAGGATTGTTTTATAACTCATTGTTTTATAAATTGATTCAATTAAAATAAAAATTATCGTTAGTATAAGCAAATTTGCTTTTATTTTTACTTGTCAAATAGAGTAGAATAGTTTAACATGATTTTTTTTGTGTCAATTGGCGATTCTTAATTGGTAATTAATAATAAACTTAATTTCGCGGCAAAAGTTTTTGCGTACAAAACTTCTTAATACAGTTTAAGTTGCTTTCGTGCCCTCGTGCCCTAAAAAAAAAAAATAACGCAAAAGACGCAAAAGACGCAAAAGACGCAAAAGACGCAAAAGAATGCCATTTTTTGCACGATTTAATTTTCCATCGCATCAACAGTCTATTGATATAACGATGATCACAGTCATTGGTAACCTCAAAGGTGGCTCTGGTAAAAGCACAGTCACATTTAATCTAGCATTATGGTTGATACAAGCTGGTAAAACCGTATTGGCTTACGACTTGGATTTACAACGTACCCTAAGCGACGTGGTACAAGTGCGTCAAGAAGAAGGCTATGAACCGCGGCTGACAGTCTCTACTGATTTAAATTTGCCGCAACATTTCAAATATGAAGCTGTGATAGATATCGGTACTGGCAATATGACGCAAATGAAACGTGCCCTATCGTTGGCTGATCGGATTATTGTTCCAGTTGTGCCGAGTCAAGCGGATCTTTGGTCTACCCAACGGTTTTTATATTTCATTGCCAGCGAAGTGAGAGGGAAACCGCCAGAAATCGTTATGTTTATTAATCGGGCCGATACGCATTCATCTATCCGTGAATCAGATGAAACTTATGACGCTTTGAAAAGCTTACCGGGTATCAAACTATTAGAAAATCGCCTATATCAACGTATTACTTACCGACGTTCATTCAGCGAAGGCTTAGCCGTATTTGAATTAGAACCTTCTAGCAAAGCGGCAAAAGAATTTGAAAAATTTGCTCAACTGATTTATCCTTCCAAAAAATAAGGGCAACCCTTGTGGTTGCCCCCTTATCCCTTATGCTTTCCCCCTTATGCTTTCCCCCTTAGCATTCTTTTTCAAGATAACCTCGATTAACCCACCCTTCTAACGCCTTATATTTAATAGGCACCCAGCGCGATTTCCCAATTGAAAGTTCCTGCCCCGTGATTTGGATGTCAGTACCCTTAAACGGAATACTCCCCACTTGATCCGAACTAACCCGTGGTTCTGCACGTATGGAAAGCATATCATCGGCTGCCACCTTCACAACACGATAAGCACAAATCGGTGGAACAACCCGCAAACGTTGGCCTACTGACAAATCGTAAGGGGCTTCTAAATCGTTCCATTTGGCGATCTCCTTAACGGTTTTGCCGTAGCGTTTAGAGATGCTATACAAAGTATCGCCACGCTTGAGGGTGTAATAACGCGATTCTTCAATCGCCTTGTTTAATTGACAGTCTTCTTCAAGATAACGATGATTCACCCAGCCAGCCATGTCTTTGTACTTGACTGGCATCCATTGTGAATACCGCCCGTTAAATTCCTGCCCCGTTTTTTGAATCTCAGTGCCATCAGACGCAATAACGCCCACGATTTGATACTGCTTATGGGGCCCAGAACGCATCCAAAGCACATCATCGGCCGATACATTGGCAACGCGGTAATAACAATCGTCGCTTGCTAGGGCTTGTGGCAAAAATGGGCTTCCTACTAAGCAACCCACAGTCAGTGTTAAAAACAGTTTTCTTGGATTCATTACAATTCTCCTAAAAATAGGGGGTGTTGTAGGGGCAATCCCTTGTGGTTGCCCCTAAAAAGAGATGACATCAAATGACAAATTTTAATACATTTTAACCAAGCAATGGAGCAAGCACAAGGGATTGCCCCTATCAGTTTGTCAAAAGTACAAGTTGTAGAGACGCGATGCTTCGCGTCTCTAGTGAGGCATCGCGTCTTGATACGCGAAAAAACACAGACGCAAAAAAACAGAAACGCGAAAAAACACAGACGCGAAAAAACACAAACGCGAAAAAACACAGACGCGAGGCATCGCGTCTCTACAAAAAATCCAGCAGTCATTCTATTTTCCTGACCTTCTTCAAGTCAAATTTTTAACTCCAAAGGCCTCAAAAAAACACACTGACACAGATTGATATAACAACGATGACAATATTAGACGGCGACGAAGTGCTAGTCCATGAACTGTGTATTGAAAAAAAATGAACACTATTTTAATTATTGATGATAGTACTAAAAACCTAAGTTTATTATGTGATCTATTAACCGAAGCCGGATACAAAGTCTTATCGACTTCAGATAGTCACAAAGCGATTAATAGAGTCAAGAATGGACATCCCCAGTTAATCTTATTGGATATTATTATGCCCAATATTGACGGTTTTGAAGTCTGTCAACAACTCAAATCCGATCCAGAGACTCAAAATATCCCAATCATTTTTATAACCGGAATGACAGAAACTAACGCTCAAATAAAAGGCTTTGAACTGGGGGCAGTGGATTACATTACCAAACCATTCAGGGTGAAGAACTACTGGTTCGAGTGGCTTCTCATCTCAAAATTCACCAATTACAACAACAACTGCAAGAACGTAATCATCAATTAGAAGAACAAGCGGCTTCTCTTGCGAAAAATCATAACGATTTGCTGTCCATCCTCAATCAGCTTGGTTAGAAAAATGTCACAGACTTTGGAAAAATTGTGAACGCAAACTAGACACTTCTGCTCAAATGGTGGTTTTAGCCTTTATTTCTTTACTTCTAAAAAGATATTGAACAGGCTCTTACCTCGAAGAAGGTCAGGAATATCAAGTAGAAGTCATTGTTGATGGTGTGACCGTGCTTTCTCAAATTATCACCAAAGAAAATTCGGACTATCCTAATTGGGCTTTAGCTCCTTCGCCCAATCACTTTTCTGAAATCAGCGGTTATGTGTCTGATATAACAGGTGAACCTTTAGCGGGTGTCACCTTAACAGCTGGGAATCACACCACGACAAGCAACGAAAAGGGCTATTATCAGCTTAATCATTTGGTGGTTGGTGCCACTTACGCCTTAGAAGCCTCGAAAGAAGATTACCATTTTAGCCCAGTAGAGTTTACCGTAGGCTCCGGGCAACCGGTGAACATCGACTTGGTAGAGAAAAACCCAACCCAATGTCTTCTGTATGCTGTCCACGATACAGCGAAATCAGAAGCGCAATTGCTGACGGTTGATTTATCGGCGGATGAATTGGCAATAACGCCATTAGGTTGGAAGCCTTCCATGCCTGAAATTTCCCTCGCGGTGGGTCATTTTGATGGTGATGAGCAAGAAGAAATTGTGACCGCGGCTCAAAAAGGTCATCAGACCATAACGCTGTCGGAATTGAATGGCCAGACTATTCTGTCTTTTCCCACATCGCTGAGCGGAATGTTGTTAGCCGCAGGTGATTTGGACGGTGATGGCCGAGCCGAAATCATTGCCGCTTCGCGGTCGGCTAATCGCAACGCGGTCAATGTGTATGCCGCCGACAGTACGGCCCAAGAGCCGATTAGATTGTTTGACCAAAATACCCGTATTGCGCCAGCGGCGGGTGACCTGGATGGAGATGGTTTCGATGAGATTATTGGGGGCAGTTTGTTGAAGGGCGATCAAGTGGCGATTTATAACGTGGCCACTCAAGAACGTCATGTTTTTTCCGTTTTTCAAGCCGAATCGCGCCTTCGGAAAAAAGCGACTTCGACTGCTAAAGCGAAAGACTGTGAGAAACCAGGTCAAGGGAATCAGTGTGAGACTGTGACAACGTCAGAACCCGCTCTTCCAGAACCCGCTAAGGTTTCAAACCCCAAGGCTGGTTCTGGCTTGTCGGCCGACAAGCCAAGCTTTGGAGTCCAAGTGGCTACGGGCGATTTCAATGGTGATGGGATTGATGAAATTGTGGCGGCCATGGCAACCAAAGGCAGTGAAGTTGAAATTTATAACGCTTCCGGTACTCTTCAAAATGCCTTTACCGCTTTCGAGAGTCAAAAAGGATTAGTGGTGATAGTGGGTAACGTGATCGGCGATGGACAACCGGAAATTATCGTTGGTGAGGCTAAAGGCAATCGGATTCGAGGCTTTAGCGTTGACGGCTTCCAATTGTTTGAATTTAAAGCCATTATATCGGGAACGGTCAGTAGCCTGGCCATGTTGGGTTGTTTTTCGAAATAACATTCCCCCTTACTAAAAAGAGATAACGACAAGGCGTGTTTATAAAAAAGGACTCGAAATGAAATTCGATATCGCCAGACTTCAATCCTTTATTATAAATAATCCTTGTAGTTATATTATATTCCAGAGGAGAAAAAAATGAGGTTCCGAGTGATGGTAAAAACGTTAGCGGTAGCTGTCGTGTTTAGTTTGGCGAATGCCAAAGCTTTTGAATCGGCCGTTCTAACTCAACCGTGTAGTTATGAAGGCTTAATTCAATTTGAGCAACAAGTTTATTACGCTGGAGACAAACTTCAGATTCATTTGGTCATGCCAGACAAGCTTAAAAAGCTTTTGAGAGAGGATGCGCAAGCGCATATCCTGGTTTCTTTTCCAGAAGGCGACATTGAGGCTTTTCCAGTCGCCAATGAAGGACAACTGTTGGAAGTTTTAATCGAATCGACTTCGGTTGCGACGGGCTCTTATCAATTGGCCTTAGTGTTCACGCAACGTGGCGGTGATGCTTTTCAAATTCGCGATTGGTATAATGGTTTTGCGGGTTTGACCAGTTTTGGGCATTTTAAAATCAGTGCTGGGGCCCCAGGTTCTGAGGCCTTCGATCGGGATGGTGATGGTGTGATTGATAATGAGGCTTTGAATGAGGGCGAACCTGCAGTGGAAGCCACTGGCAATGTCTCCGTTTGCGTTGAACAAACCGCGTTAACACGACGTGCCGATGTGGATAATTCAGAGACGCAAGCTTTATCGGCTGAAAGTCGGGCTGAAACAACAACCCAATTTGAATTAAATCCCACAGTGGACAAGGCTTTAAAGGTGTTTTCGGAACTCAAACTCATTACCGACACCTATTATGCTGAAATGGGGAGCTTTCCATTAAGCTTTGACGAGATAAGTCCCTATCTCGAAAGTCAATCATTGGTAGCCGATATTCAGTTAAACGCACAAGAGCCGTTTTATTATCAATTGACTTTGAAAAATGATCAGGAGCCCGCTTTAGCTGGGAAAACGCTTCAATTCGCTTATGAACCCACTACTCGTATGTGGCACTGTGGCCCAGGAAGTCCTAATGGCTTAGATACCCAATATTTACCCGCCAGTTGTCGCCATTAGCGCCCATCAGAAAATCGTCTAAAAAAGCCTCAAAACGTCGGTTTTGGGGCTTTTTTTCGTATATGAAAAAATTAAAGGTTATTCAGTGGCTTAAATAGCGTTTCAGAAGGCCGCTTTGAAAATCGTGCCATGCGATAAGTACTGAACCACAAATAAACCGGTATTTTACCGCAAAGCGTAACCTTCGGTATTGCTCCGAAGCTGTTGTCAATTTTTGGCGAAGGTACTTACAAAGACGCGAGCCATTGAGACGCGAAGTAGAGACGCACGGCCGTGCGTCTCTACGGCCGGCCGTGCGTCTCTAATAAACCGGTATTTTACCGCAAAGGGCAACCAAAATGGATTGCCCCCTCTTCTGGTTGCTTCTATTAAAATACCTGAAAATTTAGGGTTCAGTACTTAGTAATATAATAAATCGGTTTGACTAAATACCATTTTCATCTTGTTTCACAGCGAATGATCAGGTTTTGTCGGCTCAAATCCCCTTATTTCTGCAACGCATCCGACAAATGGGGCTGAATCGTTTGCAATATACCTTTGAAAACTTTTGGACTGCCTCCCACAATATTGCCACTGCTTAAATAGTCATTCCCACCGCTAAAATCACTCACTAAACCGCCAGCTTCCAGAATTAATAAAGCACCTGCTGCCATATCCCATTCATTTAAACCTATTTCCCAAAATCCATCTAAACGCCCTGCGGCGACATAAGCTAAATCTAAAGCCGCTGAGCCGGCGCGACGAATATCCGCTACCTGAGAAAATAAGGCATTAAAAGTATTTAAATAACTGTGTATATGATGTTGTTTTCTAAATGGAAAACCGGTTCCGAGCAATGCGTCTTCTAAAGACATTAAGCCGCTGACGCGGATGCGACGATCATTCAATAACGCGCCGGTGCCGCGTGATGCGGTGTAAAGTTCATCGCGTAACGGATCATAAATCACGGCATGTTCTAAACGGCCTTCATGTCTTACCCCGATAGAGACGGCAAACTGTGGATTGCCATGTAAAAAATTAGTCGTGCCATCTAGGGGATCGATAACCCATTGATACGCCTCACCTTTTTGTCTCCCACTTTCTTCAGCCAAAATGGCATGATTAGGATAGGCTTTATGCACGATGTCTATGATAGTTTCTTCTGCTTGTCTGTCTACTTCAGTCACAAAATCATTTTGACTTTTTCTATCTATTTGTAAATTTTGGCGTTTTTCTAAACAACGCACAATGTGTGTACCAGCACGACGGGCCGCTCGTATTCCAATATTAACCATTGGGTGCATAACAGGTTTCCTAAATGTTTTAAATCAATTTGCTAATAGCACAAAAATCAAGTTTAAGTAGAGTAACTACTACACCGGGTGCAATTAAAAGTGATGTTTTGTTGTCTTGTAGGGTGGGTAGAGCGAAGCGAGCCGAAGGCCAGCGGAGCGAAACCCACCATTTGCGACGATTGGTGGGTGTAGCGAAGCTCTACCCACCCTACAACTATCACTTTTAATGACACCCTACATCACCCGAAATGTTGACACATTTAATGTCCACTTTTCAGAATGGGCCATCGGTTCAACGCCTTCTGGGGCATATAATAAATAAAGCAGATATTTACCGCGTGGAATATTGGGCAGGATGATTTGTTCAAGCGCAACTTCACCACCTTGCCACGCGGGTAGATTCACGCTATTAAAGGGCTGCATGGTGTTTTTGTGACTGAAAAGAAAGGTTTGTCCGCCGGGTATTCTCATGCCCACATATTGTGCGTATCCTTCTGGTGCTGGGGGTACGGTTACCCGTGCCGTATCGGCGTTGTGATAAACTGTTTCTGAGGGGCGAAGTAATTGTTCTGCCTGATTGGCTTCACGATCAACAAACGCTTGAATGACACCATAGCCTTCAAATGAAGCATCACCTTGTAAACGGGGATGATGAAAACCCGCTTGATCCAGTAAGTCTGTCCATCTCAATGGTGTTCGTCCAAATACCTGGGCTTTGACACCCATCGCCATAAACGTTAACCACATACGACTGATTCCTTCATCTGGCCCTCTCATGCGTTCACAAATAATCAGTTGCCCTTCTGAATTTAAGGCGCGATAGGCTTTGTTCAACAATCTGCTGACAATTTCATCGGGCCAATCAAGCAGTACCCGCGAAAAAAGTACCACGTCATAATCCGTTGGGAAGTCTTCTTCCAAAAAATCGGCAGGATAGGGACGAACTCGTTCTGCTACGTTGAATTTTTTCGCCGTTTCTGTAATCAGTGGGCAAGCGTGGGGTAAGTTTAAAACATCGACGGTGAGATCAGGTTGCTGACGGGCTAACAATGAAGCAATAATACCGCCGCCACCGCCCACATCAAGCAGACGCTTGATCGGCTTTTCTTGTATAACGGTGTTCAGCCGTGCTGTCAGGTAGGGGGCTTCGGCCGTCATAATATGTTCAAAGTCGCGAGATTCTTGCTCGTTACGGGGTGGCCATTGCAATTCATCAAACTGACGTTGTCCGCGCACCATGTCTGCCCATTCTGGCACATATTTCCGTAAGAACAGGTGAGTCATGGATAAGCGCGTCCAGAGATAAGGCTCAAATTCAGGGGCCGTTGGGGTAAAAAAACGCCGTGCGGGTGCTTTTAAGGCCCATTCTTGTGATTTCAATTCTACAAAACCCAGACGTTGTAGCGTTGAAAGTAGTCGGCCTAAATTCGTTTTATCGATATTCATTTGTTGTGCTAAGCTATCTAACTTAGCTGGGCTTGATTCTAATGCTTCAAATAAACCGGTTTCAATCGCGCCAAAAATAGACATCGTGCTGATAAAGCCATTGAGGGCAATATCGGCTACCCGCATTTCGTCATCACGATTTTCTTGAATTTCTTCATCTTCAGAAAGGAGTTGATCTAAATGAGTCGCTTGATTAAATAACCAACTATCACAAGCGTCATTCCAAGGTTTAAATAGTTCAGGTTCAGTTGAGTTTGTCATAATGTTTGTTTTCTTGAATGATTTGTATAATAAAAGGCATTGGTGGTATATTAGAAGCTTCTGATTTCAAATGAGATTTTCTAGCCCGTAAAGACTAAAAATCCTTTTCAATCTTAAAGGTATTGAACAGAATATCAATCGCGACATGACGTGCGCCGTGCGCTGTCGCATCAATAATGTCGCCATCTTCCCAGCCTAATGCCCGTAATGCTTGGACATCTTGTTCTGTGACTTCTGTCGGTGTGTTGACCGATTTCAAGACAAACAGTAACATCGCTTTCTCTTTTTCTTCTAGGGGCGCTTGATTGGGATCTTGTTTAGTTGCGGCTACCTGTTCAGGGCTTTGACCAAACATATTGATCAATATACCCGCATTAAAACCAATGCAATATTCGCACTGACTCTGTTGAGAAATCAGCATCCGAATGGTTGCTAACAGTGGCATAGTGAGATTAGGATGTTGCATGTAGTAGCCTAACTCTCCCCAGGTTCTGACCATCAATTCAGGGCTACTACTGAAAAGTTGTATGGCATTGGGTATGCGCCCAAAGGTTTGTTCAATCTGGCTATAGGTTTCTGCGATTTTGCCAGTGGCTTCAGTCGGGGTGACGGTGGAAATGAGAGGCATGGTTTTTTCCTTGGTTAGTTAAAATACAGGAATGAAAATTTGTGTCACAAACAAATCACGTTCAACATGTCACAGCGTCAAGCTCTTTTCTGAAAAACTCAGGAGAAGTATTTGGCAAAGGGATTGGTTTGCCTATTTTACGCGCCGCTTCAAGCCATAATTCTATGGCAATGTGCAGTTACTTGGATGGCTTCAAATTCTGTTGCCCCTCCCGCTGAACAAGCGGCTAAATCAGGTGCAATAGCAATATAGGCCTTATCTTCATTACTCCAAAAGACTTGAATGGGGTAGTGCTGCATGATTAAGCCCTAAAATTAATGGGGCCGGCAACAAAAACACGTTACCCACCCTACATTTAATTATAATGGGGCCGGCAACAATCTTTACCCACCCGACATGGTTGATAAGAATTAATGGGGCCGGCAACAATCTTTACCCACCCTACATGGCTAATTGCAACCCTCGTCGATAATATTCATTGGCTTGCACGGGATCACCTTTTTGAATCGATAATTCGGCTAATAATTGATAGGTTTTAGGCGTGGGTGCAAAACTGATATTGCTTTCAAGGTATTGCTGGGCCTTATCCCAAGTACGATTACGCAGAGATAATTGCCCTAATGTTTGTAGTAAAACGGTGTCTTTGGGATGGCTTTTGAGCCACGTTTCGGCATAGGTGATTTGCTGGCTGGTATTCGCGGTTTCGAGTTCCCCATATAAAGCCACTAAGTCTGTATCCCATTGATATTTCAAGGCTTCTCTTAGCAAGGGTTCCGCCGTGGCAGCATCGCCTGCGGTCATTAAATGCTTGAGATAGACTTGAAGAATGACTGGCCTGAGTCGCATCATTTTAGGCATACGTGACCAAACTGTGGTGACTTGCGAGGGCTGAGTACGCAGGGTGTGCTGAATCAATTCAATACTGGCCCGATTTTCTAAACCTTGTAGTTGTTCGGCAGAGAGGATTTTGCGTTTACGCAATTCGGGTAATAACGCTAATAAGGCTTGCCAATCAGCTAATTGTGTGTACAGGGTGAGCAGTAAGAGCAAAACTTGTTCATGTTTAGGTGCTAAGCTGTAAGCCATTTGCGTTTTTTCAAGGGCAGCCAATAAGTTATGTTGTTGTAAGTGTAACTGGGCTTCAAATAAGAACAGTGTCACATTTTCTTTCGGTAGGCCTTTCCGTGTGACGGCGAGATACTCACTGACACGGGATGAAGCGTGCTGTTTTTCGGCGGCATAAGCGGCACCAAGATAATGCAAGGTTTCCAATTCTCCTGCTGAAACGTTTTTTAATAACGTTTGTTCCGCCTGTTGCCATTGTCTTTGTATCAGTGCTAATAGGCCACGTACTAATGATTCTTGGGCCTTTTCTTGTTGCTGTATGAAGCGATTTTGAAATAAGCGCAGCGGAAAGCGCACTAATATCATCAGTACACGGAAACTGAGGTAAACTAACACTAAGGCAAAGATAAAGGCCGATAAGCTGGTTTCGATTGTCCATGCGCCATGTCCAATGACAAGAAACCCAGGATCGTCTTGGAAAAACCAAGTCAAGGTGGCAAGGGTTGCCACGATTAAGATTAAGAGCGTGATAAACCATTTCATTGTGCAACATTCTCCCTTTGTGTGACTGGCGGTAAATTGCTAGAGGTTTCGGTTTCCTCTGTTGAAACATTAACCGGTGCTGCCTTTGATGGGGAAGTAGGGGGAATGGTTTCTTTCTGCCGCATCGGGGAGGCATCAAATTTTTCAGCCAGTCTGTTTTGCAACAGGTTGAATGAACCAGAAATATTAGGCAAAGGTGGATTTAAGTCTGTGTTTTGCATGGCCCTTAAATCCCGTTGTAACGCTTTGAGGGTTTTATCATTTTGATCATAATAACGTTTCAGCCAATCGCGCACAGCGGTTATTGAAGCCGCAAAATTCTGAGTATCATGGCGTAATAGAAAAAAGCGGACGTTTTCTAATCTCAAATGCAGGATTTGTCCGACTAACGTCTTTTGTCCAGGGCTCATAAAACCAGTATCCGCTTCCTTGTTATAGCGTATCACGAGGAATTGTTTTACGGTTTGCCACCCCCGTTCTTGCCATGATAACGCTTCTACTGGCATCGTTTTTTCTGGTGTAGCTTGATGGGTTTCGTAATGCGCTTTTAACAGGGGCAATTGATCGGCTTTCGCGATATACTGTGATAGTGAGACAACTAACCGTTCAATATCAGGCCCTTCTAATGCCTCTAAACGTTTAATGTCTTCCAACAATTGGGTTCTCAGTTGAAACAAAGTCGGCTTGTTTAAGTCTTGTAAACGTTCATCAGCCGCCCTCATAGCCGCTAAGGCACTCTCTGGATCATAAGCCAGTTGTAAACGCTGTAGCGCGATTTTAAGTAAATACTGGATTTCAGCCAATTTCCACTCCTCATTATTTTGAGGTTGTTGTTCTATTTTACGAACCCAATAGGTGAGTTGACTGTCTAAATCTTGTTGCTGTTTAGATAAGGCATTGAAAAGGGCCTGTAAGCTGTTCAAGGGGGCCTGATGATCTTGAGATTGAGAGGCCCGTAATTCAGTTTGCAGTGTGGCGACTTGGGTATTGAGCAAATTGACTTGCTGTTGTAAGGCTTGCTGCGAGCGATTAAAGTTCTGCCTTAAGGGATAACTGAGGATAATTGTGCAGCCCAATAGTAATATTAAGAATAAGAAAAACCATAAGAAACGACGTTTTTTGGGTTTCGGTTTGGGTGTCTTGGTGACAACGGCTTCCACTTCTGTTTCTGTACTCATTTCATTTACACCTGACAAAGGGGAAAGGAACGCGTTTTCAAGGAAAACGCAATCGGTTTCATTTTCAATTATAAATTAATTAAACTTTCAATTAATTGAGTTAATTCCTGTTCCAATTGCCTTAAGGCAACTGAGGGATAAGTTTGATCGATATCGTGAATCATCCAATATTCAATCGCATTTGTCCACTGCGAAAAGTCTTTTCCCATCAGTGGGCGATGTTCATATTCGTCTAAAGCGATAATTTTATCGGCCATTTTAAAATCAGCCTCAACGACTTGCAGTGGTAAACGCTCATTTTCTGGCACGGTAATCCCACACACTTTTAAACCTTTAAGTGCATGGGGAGAAATCGCCCCCACGTTATTGAAGCCTTGTTTTATCGCTAACGCCCGCGAATCGGCCCGCCAATTGAGTCGTTGGGCTTGTGCATTAAAAAAAATGCTCTGAAAAACGGCTGCGATAGTAATTGCCTGTACAAAGGAAAAGGATTTTGTTATCAGTTGTCATTTTATATCACAGATCACATCACATTAACACTTTGATTTTATTGGTATTGAGTTTATGATAAGGGCAATAGATTATTCTTCCAAACTATAAAAAGCGTTTATTATTGTTTCATTATACACACGTTGTACTTCAGTATATCAATACTGTTATTAACCCTTTTATTTCGTTTGCTATTTGCAAAAACGAATTATCATTTTTTGAATTATCAATCATTTTTTTTGAAATCATGTAGCGATCAAGCGGATGTTAAACAAAAAATGAGATTTTGAGCAAATCTAAAATCGTGATAGAACGCTGATTGTGCTGATTGTCATGATTTACGCTGATTAATAATGATCTGTTCAACATCTTACTTCCTACTACATTTTTTTTAAAATCATATCCTATTTTTGATTGCTATATCAAGTGAAGGATGGTGACTTATCACAATATCAGTTTTGTTTAACCAAGTACACTTTTCAATGACTTAAAAAAACGGATAGGTGTTAAGCGTGTTTGCCCTTTTTTGTATTTAACAAAAATGGGAATTGCTAACTATATTTAACTCAGAAAAGGGGGATTTATAATATTTTCAAAACTTCAATCAAAGTTATGAAGTAATGAGATATAATAAAAATATTCAATTGATTTAAGTTTTAAAAACTGAGCAAAGTGACACCTTTGCTAAAATCTAGGAGCCTTTTTGATGCTCAAACAACAAACACAACTCAAGTCACCAACGGCTTTTTTAATTCGCGAACCTCGAAAAGTCAGTCGAACAGTCTCACCCAAAATTGTTTGGGAAGTGCCCTCCCCCGATTTTGATATACCTGATGAGCCCATGGATAATTTGGATCAATCTTTACTAGCAGAAGCTTTACGAGACGCACTGTCTTGTACTCAACACCTTTCAAAAAACCAGCTATGCGCCACCAGTCTGGCAGTGTGTGTCAAAGTGGGCGGCCAAACCATCACCAAAGCACCAGACTGGTTTTATGTGCCTTATGTGATTCAGACTGACAAAAATCGTCGCAGCTATACGCCGATTGCCGAGGGAAAAATCCCAACTATAGTAATGGAATTTTTATCGGATAACAAAGGCAATGAATATAACGACTCGCATAAGCCGCCTTATGGCAAATGGTACTTTTATGAAAAAATTTTAAAGGTGTCTTGGTATATGATTTTCAATTCAGACAACGGCAAATTGGAAGTCTATCACCTTGAAAAGGGATATTATAAAAGACAAACACAAAGCCAAAATGGGCGTTATTGGATAGACTCGCTGCAACTCTTTCTTGGGGTATGGTTCGGTGCAAAGGAAGATGTTGAGAGAAAGACGTTTTGGTTATGTTGGTGGAATGTGGATGGCAACCGCTTACCTTGGCAATATGAAAAAACAAAACGGGCGGAAATCGAAAAGCAACAAGCCGAAATCGAAAAACAAGAAGCCGAAATCGAAAAGCAACAAGCTTTGGAACAAGCGGAACAAGCGGAACTCGAAAAGCAACAGGCTTTAGAACAAGCGGAACACGCGGAACTCGAAAAGCAACAGGCTTTAGAACATGCGGAACTCGAAAAGCAACATGCTTTAGAACACGCGGAACTCGAAAAGCAACAGGCTTTAGAACACGCGGAACTCGAAAAGCAACAGGCTTTAGAACACGCGGAAAAAGTGGCTAAGGAGAAAATTTATCGAATTGCCAAACAAATGTTGCAAGCTCATGTCGAGATTGCCGTTATAGCCCAAGTCACCGGCTTAGATGAAGGCGAAATCTTGGAACATCGACAAAGTTAAGTACTGAAGCACAAATAAACCGGTATTTTACCGCAAAGGGCAACCCCTCTTCTGGTTGCTTCTATTAAAATACCTGAAAATTTAGGGTTCAGTACTTAATACTTAATGCTTAATTGAAACCTGACGGGCGAATTTCTAAAAAAAGGAGCATCATCAATCTCGGTTGAGTTGTACTTACTTAACCAAATCTTGAAGGCCCGATTTTCGTTCCAAATTTATTTTGCGGCCCGATTTTCGTTCCAAATTTATTTTGCATCGAAGCTATTGAGATTGATAATGACCTTTTTTTGGGAATGCGCCCAACCTGACTGGTTTTAAAAACCAGTCAGGTTTTGACGACAAAACCCTTATAAAACAATAAGTTATAAAAAATAGGTTTTGTACAAAGTTTTTTGCTTTTCGAAGTTGACGTTTTTGCGCGCTAAAACGTCAACCTCGAAATCTGTTTTCAAATCACTTTCAAATCTTGACAGCGTTTTAGTTTTCGAGCTATTGATAATTGATAGCTAAGTACTGAACCACAAATAAACAGGTATTTTACCGCAAAGAGACGCGAGGCAGAGCAAATCTACAATTCGCGGTTTCGTAGAGACGCGATCGCGAAGCGTCTCTAATTACAAATAAACATTGCTTCTATTAAAATACCTGAAAATTTTTGGCGAAAGTACTTATCATCCTAATCGGAGGTTTTTCTATGTTTCAACGCTTATTCTACATTTTACTCTGTTTACCCAATATCGCCTTAGCCTTTAACTGGCAGTGGTTTCAAAATTCTGAACAACAAGCTGCGAATGCTTTTGAGCAAAAACAGTATTCAGACGCGGCCAAATTGTTTACTGATCCCTATCAACGCGGTGTCGCGCTTTATAAAGAGGGGCAATATGCAGAAGCGATTGAGGCTTTTGGCAACGTGACACATCCTCAAGCCAAATTGAAGGCTCAGTATAATCTCGGCAATGCTTATTTTCAGGAAGGCGAATACGAGCAAGCGATTAAAGCGTATGAGCAAGTCTTGGCAGCGCAACCCGATCATGACGATGCTCAGCATAATTTGGCCTTAGCGCGGCAACAATCACAACAGGAATCTGAGGACAATTCCTCTCAACAAGGGGATTCTCAAGAAAATCAAGATAAGGGGGAAGACTCTCAAGAAAATCAAGATAAGGGGGAAGACTCTCAAGAAAATCAAGATAAGGGGGAGAACTCAGAATCTCAACAAAATCAGGCTGCCGAAAATGAGCAAGGCAATGATTCTGAAGAATCTGAACACCAGCAAGGTGAACAAGATCAAGCGCAGGAGAATGCTGAGCAAGCGGCTGAACAAGCGCAAGGAGAGATGGAGTCTGTTTCAGAAGAAGAGGGACAACATGCGCAAGAAGCGCAAGAAGCGCAACAAGAAAATGGGGAAAATCAAGAGGCAGGAAATGCGGCTCTCTCTGAAGCTGAATTACCGAGTGAATCTGATATGATGGCCGATGCGCTGCTTAACCGCATTGCTGATAACCCTCAACAATTGCTACGTGGACAATTTTATTTGGATGCTAGAAGGGCTAAAGCGACTCCGCCTGAAAAACCGTGGTAAGGATACAGTAATGCCTTGCAAACTAAAGTTTGCACTCCAATTGCAAACTAAAGTTTGCACTCCAATTGCAAATTAAAGTTGGAACGTAATATCAAGACAAACCCTTTCATTTTTAAATAAAATTAAATGGACTCTCTACTTTGCATAACACGAAGCACGACTGGGCTAGAAGCTAAAGTCAGCCATTGCCAATCCGAATTTCGGCCGCCAAATTCGGATAAGCCTTATTGGCAAAATCTTTACAAAACGGTTTTAATGCCCTTTAAAGACATCAAAGCTTCACCCGTTACGCGGCGACTTGCGGCGGCTTGGCAGCGATTAGAAATCGTTGAGAAATGGGATGCGGCAACTTTAACGGATGTTTTAGTTGTACTCACTGAATCCGTGGCGATTGATAATGCTGCCTCGCGTGCGATCCCTAATCTTCGCGCTGAGCCTGAACCCGAACCACCGAAACCGACTGCCGCTCATCCTCGCGCCTTTCGTGGCACAAAATATAACCCGCCTAAGCTTAAACGCCCTACACCTGTCAATCTTCAAATGGCACTCTGTCATCCGACAAATCAAGCGATTGCGTTGCAAACACTTTGGCAGTATCGTGATCAAGCCATTAAACGGTTATGTGATTTTGGTTATGAACCCGTACAGGTTAACGCGCTGATGGCGCTTTCCATTCCACCTGCTGAACCGAATCTATGCTTACAGCATTCTGATCTCCCCCCTCAAGCCAAATCACAACGTTTCCCATCTACTTTTCGTGAAGAAATCTGGCCGCTACTCAGGGGGCTACCTTGGCACCGCGTCGAAGCCACTTTAGCTTTATTTTGGCATCTCAAACTACACGAAGACAGTGAACCCACCATTTCAAGATTTTTAGCACAATCGCCAACCCCTTTCGCCCTTGACTGGCTCCAACAAATAGCCGATCAGCCTAGCGGGCATCATCTCACCCTACTCATTTTTGCGCTTGAACTCAATGTCACTCGTTCAGTTTGTCCAATTGGTGTCGATGAGCTGTTCAAGGCATTACATGAATACGCCACTGTTGAACGTTATCCAAAATGGGCTTATAGCTTGTTAGCCGCACTCCGCGATGGCATTTCTGCCAGCTATCTGCGAGACGGGGTACATTTAGCCGGTGAATGGGCAGCTCACTACCCTTTTAAATATCCAAAACAATGTGATGATTTTTCGCTGAAAGAGGTTGAAAACGTTTTATATCGACTGCCTGATGACGAAAATCTCACAGAAATGGCAATGACGACTTGGGAAGCAGCCGCTAAATTGGCCGGATTTTGCGAGGTACTGGCTGCAATAAACTGGTCAAATTTAACCCCAATTCAAATTAATCAATTGCTGCGATTGCTCATCGGTTTTTCTTATTATTCAGACTATTATGACGAGGAAGCCGCCAGTTGGCAAAACAAATGGCGTGTTTTTAAAAAGCATCTCGTACCAATTGAAGCGCGTGCTATATCAGAAGAGTATCTTGAACAGTGGAGAACTGATTTTTACGATTTCGATGATTTCATCACGCCAGAATTAGACAATGCTGTGCTTGCCGAGATTATGAAAGAGGCGGCTACTTTAGCAAAACGACTCGCCCAACCGCCTTATCGAAAGCATTCTAAAAGAGGATTAGTATTTGGACATTTCATACGCCTCCACGATGCCACGCTACGACAACGAGTGCTTGACACACCAAGCGCCAGTCTGAAAGCTTTAGACAAAGCCTGTCGGCGTGACAATGAAACGAAACTGATTGCTTATGGATTGGCAGCCCTTGTCGAAAAAAATGCCGCCTTTGCAGTGGATTGTCTGTGGCATGCCCCTAAAAAATTAGTGAAGACGGCACAGCTTTTGGGCATCATGAATTGGGCATATCGCTTAGAACTCCTCCGCAATTTTGTTCGCCACCCCATTATGACAGTTGATTTTGAGTCTCTTTCACTCAGGGAAATTTATGACATGATGCAGGCTCTCGAAGCCACACGTCACTACAATCCCATTCCCAAAACACTGAAAAACTATTTTGAAGGCAAACGCACTCTCCGCAACACACAGCTACAACGGCATCGTCAAATAGTATTGGATAGGCTTTTACAAACCAAGCTTCAAGTATTAGAAAACATTACGGAACAAGCTTTATGGCGTGGATTTGAAACCGCTTTCAATAGCCCTGATGTCAAACACGCTCTGCAACTGTTCCGAGATTTATATTCAAATAAACGCGCTTGTCGGCGTTTTCTAAAAGCCTACACAGCCGGCAATGCGAATTATCTTTACCAGCACCCCCTCACCCTGATATGGATAAAACAGCATTCTCACATTAATTTAAAGCTCTGGACAGAAGGTATCATATTAGAAAATTATGAAGAAAAACAATATATTAGCATTACCCTAGAACCCAGGCCACCATTGTAGAGACGCACGGCCGTGCGTCTCTACAATGGTGGCATTATGACGGATTCGGCAGTGGCGATTATGCTTGATATCAATAAACAAGTGCTTTATGCCAGAAATGAAAATGGAATCGTTATTGCGCGACAACTGATAGCGATTTCTAAAGATGATCAATTGGTGGCATTTCAGATTTATCCGCACAATACAGCGTCTCGCATCAAAAAATTATTTTTTGATTATGATCAACACTTTGCCCACAGGCTAGGCATCAAACTTTTCAAGGGTGAAAGAGATAACTATGAAATAGCTAGAGACGCACGGCAGTGCGTCTCTACAATGGTGGGATGATGGCGCTTGGCATTTTGGTAGGCAATCAAGGGTGTTAAAGAAACGTCACGCGAGCTAGAAAGGGCGAACACGCAAAATAAATGGATAAACAACTACAAGGATTTGGTATAAGAACCTGTTCAAAATCTTTTATATGTGTTAAAATCAAAAAAGATACTAAAATAAGAAATAATTAAGGAATAACTTATGAGAAAAATTTACCCCAGCGATATTAGTCGAGAAGAATTTGAAAAG
>Ga0190315_1000229_pt1 | contig 34027 bp, 36 predicted proteins | sample 48701101_MG_FD_161673 | JGI IMG/M metagenome (GOLD analysis project Ga0190315, IMG submission 161673) | Hydrothermal vent sediment bacterial communities from Southern Trench, Guaymas Basin, Mexico - 4870-11-0-1_MG | ecosystem: Environmental > Aquatic > Marine > Hydrothermal vents > Sediment ...
ATACGGCCTTATAGTCGACGCCGTGGATGAAGTCATGAATGTATCGGAAGAAGAAGTAGAGGAAGTGATGGTAACAAAAGCGAGTTACGTGTCAGGGATCATAAAGAAAGGAGGAGATCTCATAGTCCTTCTGAATCCAGACATTGTTGGGAAAGAGGTCCTCCAATCGGTTCTGGGAGTTAAACGAGGAGGTGTCGAAGTTGATAAATAAAATCCTTGAGTTTGCAGTTAAACTCGCTCAAAGCAAGGATACGAGAGAAGTAAAAAAGATAACCAGGGATTTTTTCGGAGATGCTGTCGAGATTCAGGAGAAAGAAGGAGGGCTAGATATCCGTATCAGTGGAGAATATAGAAAATTTGCTGAATATATCTCGAAGATGATAAAAGCATTTTATGAGAGAAACAAAAATGAAATGGGGAAAATCACCACTTGGCCGTTCCTGAAAGAGGATCTTCTCCTGGATTCCTTGGAGTATAAGGACTCGCTGGGGAGGAGTATCCATCTTCCATTCGGGGTTTTGGAGATACTCTTTCGAATCTTCGAGTTCAAAGATTACGAAACACGTGAGCACATAACGAGGGTTGGTATCGTATCGGCTAAAATCGCCAAAACGATGGGTAAAGATGATCTTTTTGTGTCCTTAATCAGATTTGCTGCACCACTTCATGACATAGGAAAACTTCTCATACCCAACGAAATACTTTTAAAGCCAGGAAAACTTACCGAGGAAGAGTGGGAAGTCGTCAAAAAGCATCCGATCATCGGCTGGAGTATTTTGAAAGATGCTGCCTCAGATGTTCTACGCCTTGCAGCAGATATCGCTCTCACACACCATGAAAGATGGAACGGAACAGGCTATCCAAGGGGTTTAAAAGAAAGGGAGATACCCATTGGAGGAAGGATAGTAGCGGTTGCAGACAGCCTGGACGCCATGGTGTGTGAGAGACCTTACAAAAAACCCAAAACCTTGGATGAAGCTCTTTGCGAGATAAACGATCTCTCTGGGATCTGGTACGATCCTGAAGTGGTGAAAGCTTTGAACATTATCGGAGAAGAGTTGAAAAAACTATATAAAGAATCCAAAAGGAGAAGATCCATCGGCACGGGCTAAAAGAGCTCTTCGTCATTGCGGTCAAAAAAGGCCTCTCAACATCCATGTATGGGAGGCCTTTTTTATTCGATGAAAAACACCATTTCACGGAATCGATGGCAGAATATAATTACAAAACCTCACTCAGAGGGAGGTTCCCGAATGGAGAAATTTCTCGAGTACCTTAAAGTTGTAAAGAAGCGAAACGAAAGGACTATAAGGCAATATAGAAGTATCCTTAAGGAATTCAGAAATTTTGAACCCATAACCCTTCTGTCTTGGAAGAAATATTTAGCTCATATCTCGCGAAACAAGCCCAGAACTCAGAGAAATAAAATCATCGTTGTTCGTCAGTATTTGAATTGGTGTGCTGACAACGGTTTTCTGAGTATAAAAAAGAGATTTTGGAATGATGCAGAACCACCTCGTGAGAGAAATCTTCCAAAGGTTCTGGAACTTGGGGAAGTTAAAAAGATCATCAGATCCTGTGACAATCCTTACTATAAAGCACTCTTCACACTAATGGTGAACACTGGTATGAGGATATCAGAAGTTCTGGCATTATCACTTGAGGACATCGCTTTTAATGGTACGTTTGCAAAAATCCGTATTCGAGGAAAGGGGAACAAGGAGCGTGTTATATCCATCGAGCGTTCGATTGTGGAGGAAGCCATCAAATCTGGTGTGTTTTCGCGGCACGTTACACCGAGAGCTGTTCAGAAGGCTCTGAAAAAGTATGCAAAAAGGGCCGGTATCGAGAAGAGAGTAACTCCTCACATGCTGAGACACACTTTCGCGATTTCTCTAATTGAGCGAGGGATCCCTGTGAACAAAGTTCAACGCCTTTTGGGGCATTCGAATTTGAACACAACGGGAATATACCTTCAAATGGCTGGTGATAGTATTGAGATCCCAAGATTGATATGAAAGATTCACTTAAACCTGAAATATATTAGAAATAACACACCAGATAACAAAAAAGGAACACCTGAGGATAGAACGGCCAGCGACTTATTATGGCCAGCTGTTAGATATGCAAAAATACACAGTGCTGCAGAACCAATTACCATGATCGATCCACCGATACGTTTTTCAAGCCAGGCCAGGATAAAGCCAGAAATTATGAGGAAGATCAACACAACCAATATGAATCCTTCTAAAGAAAAATCTCCTTTATTATCGGATATGAGTCCACCAATTATAGGAACAGACCAGTATATAGAAGCTATCAATCCAACGCCACGTGCGATCCAACGAATCCATCTCATTCTGGACACACCTTCTCTACAGAAAGTTTTTAAAGAAAACCCCCCTCGTAAGAGGGGGGATTCCATTTCACACCTTCTGATCATATTATCGCTTTTTCTGTTTCCTTATCAAAAGCGTGCATCACTGTCATATCGAAGACAAGATCTATTTGCTGATCTTCCTTTGCTTGGGTTTTGGGATCGACCCTTGCGGTTATCCTATCCTCTCCAACTCTAACATGGAGTATGGTTTCACTTCCCAAGGGTTCGACGACGTCCACTATACCCGTTACAGTGTTTTCAGGTGATGGAGCGTAGGCAAACATCTTATCGTAGATGTTCTCAGGTCTTATACCGAATATTATGTCCTTATCTATGTAATCCGCAAGTTTATCCTCTTTGTCTTTGGGAACCTTGACTTTGAAACCAGATGCTTGGATCCACAAACCACCTTCTCCTCTAACCACTTTTGCATCTATGAAGTTCATCGGAGGACTTCCTATGAAACCGGCGACAAATATATTCGCTGGGTGATTGTATATCTCGTGGGGAGACCCTATCTGCTGTAGCACACCATCTTTCATGACCACGATCTTGTCGGCCATCGTCATCGCTTCCACCTGGTCATGCGTGACGTATATGGCGGTCGCTCCCAGCCTGTGATGGAGTTTTTTGAGCTCGCTTCTCATTTGAACCCTGAGTTTTGCGTCTAAGTTCGAAAGAGGCTCATCGAACAAGAAAACCTTTGGGTTTCTAACTATGGCCCTTCCGACGGCAACCCTTTGTCTCTGACCACCAGAGAGCTGTCTTGGTTTTCTGTCAAGGAGCTCCTCAATTCCAAGGATCCTTGCAGCTTCTCTGACCCTTCTTTCGATCTCATCCTTCGGGAACTTTCTGAGTTTCAAACCGAATGCCATGTTATCATAAACCGTCATGTGAGGGTAGAGTGCGTAATTCTGGAAGACCATCGCTATGTCTCTATCCTTGGGTTCAACATCGTTCACAACTTTTCCATCGATGTAGACCTTTCCTTTTGTTATTTCCTCAAGCCCAGCTATACATCTGAGAGTCGTCGTTTTCCCACAACCCGAAGGTCCAAGAAGTACCACAAACTCCTTGTCTTCAACTGTGAGATTAGCATCTTTCACAGCCTCGACTCCGTTATCGTATATCTTCCAAAGATGTTCCAAGACTACCTCTGCCATCTTCACACCTCCTGTTTTTCTTTTTTATATTTAAAAAATTTTTCTTTCATTTCCAGATATTCCGGAATATTTCCTATATCCAGAAGATAGATGTCAAGAATTTCTTCGAGAAACTTCACCATAGAAAGGTACTTTCCGTATTCAACGACCACGGCTGCTGGTATGCCATTTTTCGTCACTATAATATCTTCATTCTTGGCCTCTTCAACCACTCTTGAAAATTTTGCTTTGGCTTCCGCGAGGCTGTAGAATTTCGTGTCCAGTATACTCACTTTTTCATCCCCCTTGACTATAATTATAGTCAGATTTCAAAAAATGATTAATCCCGATATATCATTAAAAGATACGATTATCGGTTTTCACGAGGGATAAAAAAGTAATTTCTTCGAAAATCTCCTGAATGCTTGCAAAATTCAATAAAGTTGTTGTATGATAATGTTCAAAGAAAGGTTATCATATCCAGGGGGTGTGTACGATCGAAAAAAGTCTGGCATACCGTATAGGTAAAGGGCTGTCCAGAACGTTCAGAACGAGTACAGGTACTTTAACCTTTATAGGTTTTGTGATTCTGCTATTCTACCTGATTCTTGCGATATTCGCTCCTTTCATAGCACCTTATGATCCGACCGTTCGAGTTGGAAGAGCCATGCAACCACCTTCAAGTAAGTTCCTTTTCGGAACGGATAACCTTGGGAGAGACATCCTGAGTCGCGTGATATTCGGTGCAAGAATAGCCCTCTCCATAGCTCTCCTTGCCGTTCTCATAGCATCCCTCATCGGTATACCCCTTGGTCTCATATCAGGCTTTTTGGGAGGTGTGCTGGACAGAATTCTCACACTCATAATGGATGCCATATATTCCTTCCCTGGCTTGATACTCGCCATCGCTATAGCAGCTGTTCTAGGACCCGGTATGGTCAACATAGCCATATCTATAGCTGTTGTCTACGCGCCAACTTACTACAGAGTCATAAGGAATCAAGTTGCAAGCGTTAAAAACGAACTTTATGTTGAGGCAGCGAAGGCTATAGGAGCCAAAAATTGGGAGATATTGATAAAATACGTTTTTCCCAACGTTTTACCATCCATAGTGGTCGTTCTCTCCATGAACCTTGCAGATGCCATAATGACAGAAGCAGGACTAAGTTTTTTGGGCCTTGGAATAGCTCCACCCACTCCTGATTGGGGATTCGATCTGAGCAACGGTCAGCGATTCGTCCTGAGCAGAGCGTGGTGGGGGATCCTCTTCCCAGGACTTGCGATAGTAACGGTTGTTCTGGGATTTTCGATGTTCAGCGAGGGTTTGAATGAATACCTGAATCCAACTATAAGGGAGAGAAAGGGATGAGCACGGTTCTTTCTGTTGAAAAACTGAAGGTTTATTATAGAACCGAAAAAGGTCTTGTGAGAGCTGTAGATAACGTGACTTTCTCAATAAACGAAGAGGAAACGATAGGACTCGTTGGGGAGTCTGGTTGTGGAAAATCCACACTCGGTAGTACCCTTTTGAAGATACTGCCAAATAACGCCATCGTCGAAGGAAAGATTTTTTTGAATGGGGAAGAGATAGTCTCGAAACCAGAAAAGGAGATGCAGAAGATCAGAGGTGTCAAGGTTTCGATGATATTCCAGGATCCCATGACTTCTTTAAATCCCATAATGAAGATAGAGGATCATTTCATCGAGACGATCCTGACTCACAGACCGGATCTCACAAGGGATGAAGCAATGGAAATGGCTATAAAAGCTCTAGAGAGTGTGGGGATAGACAAATCAAGGATAAGGGATTACCCTTTTCAATTCAGCGGTGGAATGAGGCAGAGAGTTATGATAGCCCTCGCTATAGTTTTGAATCCTGTAATGCTCATAGCAGATGAGCCAACAACCTCACTTGACGTCATAGTTCAGGCCCAGATACTCGAGCTTCTGAAAGATCTCAAAAACAAATACAAGATGTCAATGCTCCTCATAACACACGATTTGGGAGTTGTTGCAGAGATGGCTGATAGGATAGGAGTCATGTACGCCGGACATTTGGTGGAGCTGGGAAAAAGTGAGAAAATATATTACGAGCCGAAGCATCCCTATACCAAAGCTCTTTTGGAATCCATACCGAACACCAACGTAGAGGATAGAGAACTTAGGTTCATACCTGGAAGTCCTCCTGACCTTGTTGATCCGCCTAAAGGATGCAGATTCGCACCAAGGTGTCAAAAAGCCAGGAAAATATGTTGGGAAAAAGAACCGCCTATTTTCGATGTCGATGGAACGCAGGTGAAATGCTGGATTTATGAGGAGGGAAAGGGTGGCACTACTTGAAGTATCGAACTTGAAGAAACATTTTCCAGTTAAGAGAACGTTCGTTGAGGCCCTTCTTGGAAAAAAACAAGAGTTTGTGAGAGCTGTCGACGGTATCTCCTTCGAAATCGAAGAAGGAGAAACCCTGGGATTGGTTGGAGAGTCGGGAAGTGGTAAAACGACAACGGGAAGACTCGTTTTGAGACTCATAGAACCAACTGAGGGTAAAATAATGTTCGATGGCATAAACCTACTCAATCTTTCGAAGGAAGAATTGAGAAAGTTCAGAAAGAACATTCAGATAATATTCCAGGATCCCATGGCATCTCTGAATCCTTACATGAAGATAGGAGACGCTATAAAACATCCTTTGGACATACATGAGATCGGTAGTAAAAATGAAAGGAAGAAGATGGTCTATGAGATGCTACAGAAGGTGAATTTAGAACCTGTTGAAGAATTCTACAACAGATACCCCAGAGAGCTTTCCGGTGGCCAGAGACAGAGGGTGGTTATAGCAAGGGCTTTGATCATGAAACCAAGATTTGTCGTCGCAGATGAGGCTGTTGCCATGCTCGACGTTTCTGTAAGATCGCAACTGCTGAAACTTCTGATAAACCTGAAGGAAGAGTTCAATCTCACGATGCTCTTCATAACTCATGACCTTGCCACCACCAAGTACATTTGTAACAAGATCGCGGTTATGTACCTCGGAAAGCTTGTGGAGGTGGGAAATTTCGAGGATATTTACAAACATCCCGCTCATCCCTACACCAAAGCCTTGATATCTGCCGTCCCGGAACCAGATCCTAAAAAGAAGAAAGAAAAGATAATACCTAAAGGAGAGGTGCCGAATCCCATAAATCCACCAGATGGCTGTAGATTCCATCCGAGATGTCCTTACGCTAGGGACATATGCTCGAAAAAGGAACCTGAATTCGTTGAGATCTCTGAGGGTCATAAGGTGGCATGTCATATCTATTCCAAATAATTGGGGAGGTGGTTTTATTATGAGGAAGTTCCTCGTCTTTTTGATCGTTGCACTGGCTCTTATGGTCTTCGCTAAGGATTTCATAGTCGTGGGGACAACCGATAAGATCAGATCCCTCGATCCAGCAAGATGTTACGATTACTTCTCATCCAACATCCTTCAGAACGTCATGGTGGGGCTTGTGGATTACAAAATAGGAACCAGCATTCTGAAACCAATGCTTGCAGAAAGCTGGGATGTTCTGGACGGAGGGAAAACATACGTTTTTCATCTGAGGAAAGATGCGGTTTTTGAAGATGGAACACCCATCGACGCTCATGTTTTCAAATACTCCTTCGATAGGGTCATTAAATTGAATGGAGATCCTGCATTCTTGCTTTCTGATGTCGTTGAGAAGACCGAGGTTGTGGACGATTACACCTTCAAAGTCACCCTCAAATACCCGTTCTCAGCATTCATCTCTGTCCTCGGATACACCGTTGCGTATCCTGTGAACCCAAAGGTTTACCCTGAAAATGAGTTCTACGAAGATGTACCATCTGCTTCAGGTCCTTACAGAGTCAAAGAATGGATCAGAGACGTCAGGATCGTTCTGGAAGAGAATCCAAAATTCTTCGGAGAAAAACCGAAGACCAAGGTCATAATCATCAATTTCTACGAGAGTGCTGCCACTTTAAGACTCGCTCTTGAAACGGGCGAGATAGACGTTGCGTACAGACACCTCGATCCGAGAGACATCATAGACCTTAAGGGAAGAGAAGACATTGTCGTTTACGAAGGAGCGAGCCCACAGATAAGGTACCTCGTTATAAATGTGACACAGAAGCCTTTCGATGACAAAAGAGTCAGGAAGGCCATAGCTTACGCTGTTGATAGAAAGAGAATCATAGAAGATGTGTTCGTCGGTCTTGCAAAACCCCTTTACTCCTTGATCCCTGAAGGAATGTGGAGTCACAAGAACGTCTTCCCAGAGAGAGATCTTGAAAAGGCAAAAGAGCTCCTCAAGGAAGCTGGATACGATGAAAAACACCCGCTTACCATAGATCTATGGTACACCCCAACACATTATGGAACGACAGAAGCCGATGTGGCTCAGGTTCTGAAAGAATCCCTTGAAGAAACGGGAGTTATAAAGGTCAACATCAAATACGCAGAGTGGTCAACGTACATAGACTACTTCTTAGAAGGCGCCATGGGACTCTTCCTGCTTGGATGGTATCCAGATTATCTGGATCCTGACGACTATGTGTGGCCATTCCTGAGTGAAAGTGGTGCGAAATCCCTCGGTAGCTTCTACTCCAACAAGTTCGTCGAAGAACTCATGATAAAGGCAAGAGGGTTCACAGGAGAATCTGCAAGGATCCCATTCTATGAAAAGGTCCAGAATATCCTGGCAGAAGACGTTCCGTACATCCCACTCTGGCAGGGTGTTGCAACATGTGCTGCCAAAAAATCTGTGAAGGGAATACTGCTTGAGCCAACCCAGATATTCAGGTATTACATTCTCTACGAAGAGTGAACTTGTCCCGCCCCGAAAGGGGCGGGCTCCTTGTTGAGGAGGTAGAAAGATGTCTCTTAAAGCCTACATAATAACCAGAATCATACTTGCTATTCCGATGATGCTCATTCTTCTTTCTCTAATATTCTTCATCCTCAGGATAATACCTGGTGATCCTGTCAAGGCTATTCTTGGAGGGAAGGCCCCTATAGAAGTTATCGAGAGAAAAAGGCATGAGCTTGGTCTCGATAAACCCATCCCAATCCAATTTGTGGAATATTTAGGAAAGCTTATGAAGGGCGATATGGGTAAATCTACCCTGACAGGAAGGCCTGTTTGGGATGAGTTGATGGAGAGATTCCCGGCGACTGTGGAACTCACATTGTTCGGTTTTAGCATAGCAGTTCTCATAGGTGTTTTCTGGGGAGCTGAAGCTGCAAGGAAAAAGGATAAAACCATGGATGTGTCTGCGAGAGTATTCGCGATGCTCATGTATGCTATTCCAATCTTCTGGCTAGGTTTGATGTTTCAGTTTCTGTTTGGTATGATTCTGAGATGGTTCCCAGTGGGGGGAAGGATATCTGCGGCCGTCTCGTTAAAACCTATTACAGGGCTCTACATTCTTGATTCCCTCATCCAGGGAAACTGGGCCGCTCTGAAAGACGTTCTGTGGCATCTTGTCCTTCCAGGAACCACTTTGGGTTTGGTTATCTCAAGCATATTTTTGAGAATGGTTAGAAACAACACAGTTTTGATGCTCTCCCAAGATTTTGTTAAAGCCGCAAAAGCAAGAGGGATAAAGGAAAAAGTGGTTCTGTACAGACACGCACTCAAAAACGCTTTCGTTCCCATACTCACAATGATGGGACTTCAACTTGCACTTCTTCTTGCGGGGGCTGTCCTCACGGAAACAACCTTTTCATGGCCGGGTCTTGGAAGCTACCTGATAATGAAAATAAGATACAGAGATTTTCCCGCAATACAGGGAACAGTCGTTTTCTTTGCCTTCATAGTGGTCATTATAAGTATACTGGTGGATATCATAAATGCACTGGTCGATCCCAGAGTGAGATATTAATATTACTATACATATATTTACATGATTCTAAAATCATGAAAAAGCCTTTAAATTCCTGATTTCGGATACGAAAAGTTATTTTATAGAAATTTTGAAATTTTTACACGAAAGAGTTATAATCATGAAATGATTTCTGGAGCGGAGGATATGAGGAAATACTCGGCATATCATATTCCAGTTCTTGTAAATGAGGTTGTAGAGTACCTTTTGACTCCGCAATGTAGGTTTATACTTGATTGTACCGTTGGAGAAGGTGGACATGCAAAGGCTCTGTTAGCAGCTTGTAAGGATTGTTTCTTGATAGGTGTTGATCTGGATTCAGAGGTTTTGAACCTAGCGGAGCGGAAATTAAAGGAATTTGAAGGAAGGTACAAACTGTTTAAAGCTTCGTATGTGGAAGTCGATATCATTCTGAAGTTGATGGATATTGAGAGTGTTGATGGAATACTGATGGATCTTGGTGTTTCGACGTATCAGCTCAAGAGTGAAGGTAGAGGCTTCACCTTTGAAAAAGAAGAACCTTTAGACATGCGGATGGATCTGGAATCGGATTTTTCAGCATGGAATGTTGTCAACGAGTTTTCTGAAGAAGAACTCTCAAGAATTATTTTCGAGTACGGTGAAGAGAAGAGATTTGCCAGACGTATTGCAAGAAAGATCGTTGAGAGAAGACCTATAAATACCACTCTTGACCTCGTGAAAGCGATAGCAGAGGCTATTCCTCAGAGAGAAAAAACCAGGAGAAAAAAGCATTTTGCGACGAAAACTTTCCAAGCTATTCGTATCGTTGTGAACAGGGAATTAGACAATCTAAAGAGTTTCCTCGAAAAAGCACCAAATTTTTTAACATCCGGAGGAAGGATTGCTGTAATTTCTTTCCACTCTTTGGAAGATAGGATAGTAAAAAACGCTTTCAGAAACTCTGAAAAATTGAGGATCCTGACACCAAAACCGATCAGACCGTCAGAGAAAGAGGTGAAAGAGAATCCCAGATCCAGGAGTGGGAGGTTGAGGATAGCGGAGCGGATCTAGGGGGAAGGAGGAGAGAGAGTTGAACCCCGTGAAAGCGAAAGTAAAGCGGAGCGAACTCACTCGAGAAATTTCCGGGATCTATCACGTTCTGTTCGTATTCGCTGTTTTCATAGCGGTTGTGATCCTTGGAATGTTCCTCTTCAAAATCAGCAGGGATGCTTTCTACCTCTCCCAGGAAACGAGAAGAATGGAAATGGAGATTAAAAAATTGGAGAAAGATCTGGAATCGTTGAACAACGAATATCTCACCCTGATATCTCGCTTCAATGTGGTGATTTCTCCTGATGAACGGAGATGATCTTTGGAAGGCGCGTGTTTTCTTCATATTCATCATCTTCACTATATTTCTGGGATTGGCCTTCATAGGATTGATCACAACCCCATCGTCGATTCTGAGGAGAAATGTGTGGAGTTATTTCATTCCTCCCACAAGAGGGGATATCTTGGATAAATCTGGTAGAAACTGTGCCACAGACCTTCTGTTCTATGTTGCCTACTTGGATGTGAATTACCTCAAAAAGCATCTCGATCCTCGCCTTGAAACTTCCCTTCTCGATCTCCTCAGAAATTTCAATCTACACTTGAAAATAGACGACGTTTTGAATAGAAAAATTGTCAAACTCGGTGAGAGCGAGGAAAGAGACGACATATTGAGGAAGATCCCGATAGATCTCTTCCCCTATGTCAATATATCCCTGGAGTACAGAAGAAGCAAGATCAACGAATTCGGTGTGGGAGTGATCGTTGGATCTGTAGTCAATGGAAAGGGAAAATACGGTGTTGAAGGATACTTTGACGATATTCTGAGGGGGAAAAAAAGAGGGAAGCTGAAGGTTAAGATCTATGGAACACTCAAAATACAGCCGGAAGTTGTGGAATACGTGCCACCTGTTAATGGAAAAGATGTGAGAATAGCGATAGACCTGGATCTTCAGAGAGCGATTTACAAAGAGCTTTTGGATCATGTTAGAAAACACAGGGCAACCTGCGGTCATGTCATAGTTATGGAATCCAAAACTGGAAAGATAAGGGCCATGGTAACAACCTCTAATTGGAACGACATCGTCATGGGTTACATAGAACCCGGATCTTCCATAAAGCCCGTTGTGTATTCCATCGCGCTGGAAACCGAATCCGTGTCTCCTGACATGACACACAACTGTGTTGGTTGGATAAAACCTGTTGAGAATCTAAAATACGTTATAAGGGACGTTGAGGCCCATGGCTTGGTCAATCTGGAAGAAGGTATTGTGAAATCCTGTAACAGCATGACAGTTATGGTGTCAAGAGCTATAAAGGATCACATAGGAGAGGAAGGTTTCTATCAATGGCTCAGAAAATTTGGCTTTGGAAGGAAAACGGGGATCGAATTGGATGGAGAGATAGAGGGAGTTTTGAGAGAACCAAGCGAATGGTCGGTTATAGATTTTGCAGAGATCGCCATAGGTCAAGGGATCGGAGTCACCCCCATACAGCTGATAAGCGCCCTGAACGTTTTTGCAAATGATGGGTACTACGTGAAACCCACGATTCTGGAGGATTCAAAAGTTGAGAAGAGGCCAGTTGTGTCTTCAAAGACGGCTCAGTTCATAAAAAATGCGATGAAAAAAGTGGTTGAGGAAGGAACTGGAAGAATGGCCAGGGTTCAAGGAATTAGTATAGCAGGGAAAACTGGAACAGCTCAGAAGGCAGTTGAGGGGAAATACACAAATCATTATCACTCGATTTTCGTGGGATTCTTTCCTTCAGACGATCCAAAATACACCATACTCGTTCATATAGACGATCCAAAAGGTGAATATTTGGGTGGAGAGGTAGCGGCTCCACTGTTTTCGAAAATCGTGAGGGTGTTGACTTCTAAAAAGATCTATAAAATAAAGATCACTAAAGGAGTCATGCCGGACCTTAGAGGATTGAGTTTAAAAGATGCCCTTTTGATACTGAAAAGTATGGGAGTAGCAGATGTTAAATATAAAGGTGAGGGAGTGATCGTCGATCAATCTCCCCCACCAGGTTCTTTCGAAATAAAGGAAGTCGAGCTCACTCTTCAACCAAAATAATTCTTCGCAGCGTGTTCTATAGCTATGGCTGCATCGGCAGCGGCAGTTATTATCTGTCTCAAATTCTTCTGTCTGACATCTCCAACTGCGTATATTCCCTTCGTTTTGGTCTCCATGTTCTCATCGGTTACAACGTATCCATATCTATCGATTTCAGCTAGGCCTTCCAAAATTTTCGAATTTGGGTCCAACCCCACGAATATGAAAACGCCATCTGTCTTCAGAACTTTTTCCTCTCCCGTCTTAACGTTCTGGACCACAACTTCTCTTACCTTCTCATCGCCTCTTATCTCTTTAAGGGTTGAATTGTACCAAACCTCTATCTTTGGATTGCTTAAAACCCTCTCTTGTAAGGTTTTCGCAGCCGTTAGGGTCTCCAGAAGCTGTATCATGGTGATCTTGTTCACTATGTTGGCGAGAAACGTTGATTCGTCACAGGCGCTATCTCCTCCCCCAACGACCACTATATCTTTCCCGGAGAACAGGTAACCATCACATGTTGCGCAGTATGAAACACCCTTACCGTTGAACTCTTCCTCTCCGGGAATTCCCAATTTCTTGGGGTTCGCACCTGTTGCCACGATCACCACTTTGGCTTTCGTTTCTTTTCCATCGTCCAGAATGATCTTTTTGAACTCACCTTCGACTTCTATCTTCGTAGCCGCTGCATTGTAAAACTCCGCTCCAAATTGTCTGGCATGTTCTACAAATTTGCTGGCGAGTTCCTCACCCTTCACACCAGGAAAACCCGGGTAGTTCTCAACAAGATGTGTCAAGTTCACGTAGCCACCTTCTATATCCCTTTCAATGACGACCACGGAAAGTCCTGCTCTCCTTGCGTATATCGCTGCGGTGAGACCACCTGGCCCTCCACCAATCACCGCAACATCGTACTTTTCTTTGAGCTCCTTCGATTCTTTGGAGCTTATTTCGAAAAATTCCACGGTTTATCACCCCTTAGCCAGTCTTAGTACCTGTTCTACAAACTCTTTTTCAGGATAGGCTCCTATGAAGAATCTGTTTGGATCTCTATCTATGACAATATGTGGAACAGAGGAAACACCAAAATCCTCACTCAGGTCGAAGAATTCATTGGCTTCTATCATCTCACTCACTATGTTTTCATTCGCCAAAGCGATGTTGTGGGCCATGGAAACGGCTCTAGGACAATATGGACACGTTGGTGTTATGAAAACACTTATCCTCAGGGGTTCCTTTATTTCAGATAACCTCTCTATGGAATCCTGAGATAGACTCGGTTTTGCTCCCTTTGAAAAGACCATGATGGTTTGAAGAAGTGTTGGAAATTCATGTCCAGAAGGTATACCATAGAATCTAACACCAAGATCTTTCCCATCTTTCGTGAGAATGATGGTTGCAGGCACCATTTCCACACGGTACTTTTCAACTTCTTCCTTGTCCTCATCGATATCTTTCACCTCAAGAGCTATTCTCGGGTCTATGGATGCAAGTTCCTCCAAAACCTGTTTTGTCAGTTCACAATATTGACATCTTGTTTCATCTTCGGCCTTGAAGAAGACTATTTTCACTTCATCCTCCATTTCCTTATCGAACATTTCTTTAATTACTTTTACGTCTTTTTCACGTAATATAGCCACTGAAATCACCTCCAAATATATTCTACTAATTTGATCTAAATTTTTATCTCATTCTCAGTAACGATATTGTGACACCACCTACAACTAAGATGAAACCCACGATGAACATATTCAGGATATGCATGTTCAAAATCAGAAGATGAAAAATAAAGAGTATAATTAGAGGTTCCAGAAAAACTGTCTTCAAATTTCTTTTCAAATATCCCCAAGAATATTCTCTTTTGTCATACCCCATTGAGAGATACATCAATCTGAATCTTCTGTTTTCATTTCTGAGGACTTTAGAGGAGCAGTTCAGAAAAAAGAAACATGACAAAATGAATATGAGTGGGTATTTAACGAGTGGTAAGGAAAACGCAACATGCTCTATTAGAAGTAAGAGACCTATCGTTGTGAACTCATTAAATATTTCAAAAGGCTTGAAAATGTCCCTTTTTTTCCTAAGCAGGGCCATGTAGAAAAACAATAGAGATAGAAATCCTCCCCCCAGAGAACAAAGAGTGAGATTCAGCATGGTTAGGATTGTCTCTTTCATTCTTCTTGTTTCCCTTCCTCTTTCTTGAAGATCTCAGATATGGCCCCAAGACTTGCAAGGATCGAGCTCGCTTCCATGGGCAGAAATATTTTCGTTGCTTTCCCATTTGCTATTTCCTTCAAAGCCTCTAGATACCTTATGGTTATGAGGTCTCCTGTTGGTTTTCCTTCATGAATCGCGTTGAATATCTTCAGTATCGCCTCGGCTTGACCTTCTGCCTCCACTATAACCTTGTACTTGTTGGCTTCTGCAACCTTTCTGATGGCCTCTGCTTGGCCTTCCGCCCTCAGTATCGCAGCGTTTCTTTCACCTTCGGCTTTCAGAATTTGTGCTTGTTTTATACCCTCTGCTTCAAGAATTGCCGCTCTTTTAGTTCTTTCAGCCTTCATTTGTTTACTCATCGCTTCCATGATATCCTGTGGTGGGTCGATCTTCTTTATCTCGACTCTCGTTATCCTCACACCCCATTTATCGGTCGCTTCATCCAAGACTGCTCTGAGTTTAGCATTTATTTGCTCTCTCGAAGTTAAAGTCTGATCAAGCTCCAGCTCTCCTATCACGTTTCTTAGATTGGTCTGAGCAAGCTTTATAGTTGCCACTTCAAAATTTCGAACGTTGTAAATCACCCTGTAAGCATCCGTCACTTCGTAATAGATCACGGCATCCACCGTCACAACGACGTTATCTTTGGTTATCACTTCTTGAGGAGGAACATCGATAACTTTCTCTCTCATATCCACTCTTATCATTCTTTCAAAGAACGGTATGATGAAATGAAGACCGGATCCAACCTCTCTTTTGAACTTTCCAAGCCTTTCGATCAAACCCCTCTCATAGGGTCTAACTATCCTTATAGCACTTGCTGCAAACACTATGAGGAAAAACGCTATTACAACAAGAAGAATCAGCATGATTACCCCTCCTTTCTTCTGACGACAACGTGTGCCCCTTCAACCTTGACGACCATGACTTTCTTCCCTTTCTCTATAACTTCATCATTTTCAGATAGCGCTCTCCATCTGTCACCGTTAACCTTTATGACGCCCGTTCCTTTAACGTTGTCTATTCTCTCTATAACCAACGCCTCTTTCCCCACGATCTCGTCCACGTTTATTTTTCTTGGCGATTCTCCAACGAGCTTTTTTGCTAAGGGTCTTGTAAGAAGAACAAGAACTCCCGATGTCACGAGGAAGACAATGGTTTGTGGAACGACCCCCCAGAACCATGATGTGAGTCCTGCCACCACAGCCCCCACTCCAAACCAGAAGATGAAGAAAGATGGTATAAAGATCTCCGCTATCATCAATATGAGCCCCAGAACTATCCAGAATATGAAATTGCTCATCTGTCAAACCTCCTTCAGATGATGAATTCCTTCTCAGGATCAACATACATCACTTCAACGCCTTTTAGATCTTTGAAATACTTCTTGATATATTTCTCGATCCTCCCGATGTACCTCGTCGATATGTGGTAAAGAATGACTTTTCTGACGCCTGCCTTCTTTACTATCTCCACAACTTCCTCTATAGAAGCATGATTCTTGATCCTTCTATCCTTGGAGTTAAGGAATGTACATTCATGGATTAACAGATCTGTCCCTTCCGCTTCCTTCGGATCGATAGCCAGAGAATCCCCCGTTATGGTTAGAATCTTCTTTTCATACTCCTCGGTCACGAAATCCTTCCCCATCTCTTTTACGAGTCTCACTATTTGCTTTTCATCGAGGTTCTTAAATTCCTCCTTTAGTTTCCTCCTGACTTCGAAGAGATGGTATCCAACACTTTTTTCATTACTGGTGTGCTTCGTTTTGAAAGGAACAATGAACCTCTTAAATCCCCCAGCATCCCTTAAAAAAATCTTCTCGCCAGGTTCAACAGGTTTGGCTTCGAAAGCGAATCTGAGGTCGGAGTTTGCTTTTAGAATAAAATTTATATACTCCTCAATCGCGTTGTTTCCTTTAGGATAATGCACTATCAAGGGTTTCTCTCTGTCCCCCATAGCGTTGTTCCTTGCGTTTATTATTCCCCAAAGCCCCGCTATGTGGTCAACGTGACCGTGAGTTAAAAAGATCCTTTTGAACGCAAATACCTTCGTCGCCATCCTCGTTGAAACACCTTCTCCCGCATCGAAAAGGATCCTTTCAGGAGCGTAGTACACCCACGTTGAAAAAAGCGCTTTAGAATATATCCAAAGCTCCATATCATTCCTCCTTCACTAGTTCTATTTCTACTGTTCCTTTCACCCCTCCTGGTAACCTCATTTCGATTTCGTATTTCCCCAATTCTTTCAACGGTTTCTCGAGCTTTATCCATCTTTTGTCAACATCTATACCTGTCAGCTCCGAAAGTTTCTCGGCTATGACATTCCCTGTCAAAGATCCAAAAAGTTTCCCAGACCCTCCAGCTTTAACCGTTATTTTATGAACCCTTTTCTTCAACTCCTTCAGTATACCCTCACTTCTCTTCCTTATCCTTTCTTCTTTCTTCATTCTCATCTTCAACTCGTTTTCCATACTCTTTAAAGCCCCTTCATCCAATTCTCTGGCGAGCTTTCTCGGTATTAAATAGTTTCTCGCATAACCATCCGCCACTTCTTTTACATCACCTTTCTTGCCCAGTCTTGGCACATCTTTTAAAAGAATTACCTTCAATTTATCACCTCCGCTTTCGATTCCTCGTTACAATTATCCTATACTCTTAGGAAGAGGGTCAAGTTGAGGAAATGTATCAATTAGATCCCCCTGGAGGTGAAATTTTGAAACTTTTAGATACACACGCGCATATTCACTTTCATCAATTCGATAAGGACAGGAAAGATGTTATAAGAAGGATCGAGGAAAAACTTGAACTCGTTATAAACGTTGGTATAGATGTTGAAGATTCAAAAAAGGCCTTGAAGATAGCAAAAAAGAGCAAGAAAATACTGTGTTCGGTAGGAATACATCCTCACAACGCAAAAGATACTGACAGAAACCACCTCGACATGCTGAAAGATCTGGCAGATTCAGAAAAAGTTGTTGCCGTTGGTGAAACGGGCCTCGATTACTACAGAAATTTTTCTCCCAAAGATGATCAGATAAGAATTTTTGTAGAACAGATTAAGATAGCCAGGGAACTGGAAAAACCCCTGATAATTCATGCGAGAGATTCTTTCGGAGATGTCTATTCTATACTCTCCAGAGAGACTCTTCCGAAACGAAGAGGAGTTATACACGCTTTCTCTGGAGATTACACATGGGCCAGAAAATTCGTGGACTTGGGATTCTACCTCGGAATAGGAGGTCTTGTGACCTATCCGAAGAATGATGTGCTACGTGATGCTGTGAGAAAAATAGGCGCCAGATACCTGTTACCCGAAACGGATTGCCCGTACCTTCCACCTGTACCAAATAGGGGCAAGAGAAATGAACCAATATACGTTGAGTATGTTATCCTGAAGATGTCGGAGATTCTGCTGATCGAACCAGAGAAATTATCGGAAATCCTTCTTGAAAACACAAGTGACCTTTTTCTGGAGGTGAAGGAATGAGGGAACCACCTTCTATAGTTGAGTACGAGATAACGACCGCTTGTAATTCCAGATGTATCCACTGTTACTGCAGCGCCGGGGAGAAACATCCAAATGAGTTATCCCTTGATGAGATAAAAGATCTCATACTTCAAGTGAAAGAAACAAAAGTGTGGGCTCTGGACATCGTCGGAGGAGAACCGTTGATCCATCCCAGAATCATCGATGTCTTGGCGTTCGCGAGGGAAGTTGGACAGAGGGTCATGATAAACACCAACGGTTCACTAGCAACGGAGGAGATGGTTAAGAAGATGAAGGAAGCTAACCCAGATGTTCTAGTAGGAGTCTCTCTTGATGGACCAGACCCAGAAACAAATGATTTCATAAGGGGTAAAGGAAGCTTCGAGAGGGCTATAAGTGGTATGAAGAATTTCATCAGGGAGGGTTTCAAAGTAACGATACTGAACGTTATCAATGCAGTGAACTGGAGAAAATTCGAGGATCTAGTGAAACTTTCCCTGAGTTTGAACGCTTCCTCAGTTTACGTTGACAGGTTCGTACCTGTGGGTAGAGGAAAGCTGAACGCCCACATTCTAGATATGAGTGACGATGAATGGGTGGAAGCTATTGGATACGTCAGGAATATCGTTGAAAAGTATTCGAACAGGATCGTTTTCTACGTCGAAGATTCGATAGATGGTGAGCCATGTTCCGCAGGCATAACACATGCTTCGATACTTGTGGATGGAACCGTTGTTCCCTGTGGTCATTTCAGATATGAGAGAAGGTTCTACATGGGAAACATCAGGGAAAAGAGTTTCAAGGAGATCTGGGAGAGTCTCGAACCGAGGAAATTCTTCCCTGTTCCGGAAGAATGCAAGGGATGCCCATTCTACGGAGCAGAGGATTGCGAAGGTGGTTGTAAAGCCATATCGTATTTCAGATATGGAGGAACAGATAAAGCAGACAAAATAATCTGTAGGTTGAGGAGGGGAAATCGAGGATGAGATCTTATGTGATAAGGGATGATATCCTTCTTTTCAACCCCTCGCAAGTTCTGGAAAGCAGGATCTTCTCGTATCTCCTCAAAGAATTCGTGGAGATTCTGGAAGAGAAATCCGATCACCTTCTTGAGGCATTGGAACCGTTCAAAAAGGGGAAAAATGTAAACTACAGAAAACTCAGAGAGATACTCATGCTTCTAACCGTTAAACCCTTGACAAAGCTAGAAACGTCTCTTTTGGAATCTTTACTGAAAAGAAGAGAAGTTCTGATCGAGTTCGTGGAAGCTCTGTACAACTTCTGGAGAGAGAAGCATCGATTCGCTGTAAAGAGAGCGAAGTATACAAGGACCATGAAGAGAAAATTATCTTTGGAATACGAAGCGATAAGGATAGGAGAGAATTTTGAGGCGAGTGTCAGAGAGCTCTACAGAAGGATCATGTACAACTTAATGGGTAAACCCTTCAAGGTTATGAGACAGCTCCCCAGTGGTTTTCAGGTTATATTCCTTGTGGATAAACTGAGGAGTTCGAAAGTTGAAAGATGGATGAAAGACATTCCCATTGTGTGGGGAGCTGTTTTAAGGCCCCCTGTCATCTTCTATACAAGATCCAACAAGAGAAAGGGAGTATTCCCCGTTAAAGAGGGAAAGGGACCATTGGAACACTTTAAACCATCAGAGAAAAACTGGCTGTGTTTTCCTATTTACGTTGGGAAGTACTTTTTCCTGGTCTTCGTCCAAGAAGAGTTCCTCTGCCATGGAACAGGACTTTTGAATCTTTTTGAAATAACCGATCCTCTCGAAATCGGAGACAGAAAACCTGATGGGGTGGTTATATTTGGAATACCTGAAAGATTCCTTCAAGAAGATGAAAAAAGAGGAGTCATTTACAGGATGAACGATACTTATTACGCTTTCGTTGGAGATTCTCCTGAAACAGATTACTTTGGATACATGAAGAAAATAACTCTCACCGTACACAATCTGAAGGTTTTGGAAGAGGGGAGATTACCTGTTCACGGTGCTCTAGCCCGAGTGAAACTTAAAAGTGGAAAGACGGTTAATTTGATGTTCGTAGGAGATAGTGGTGCTGGGAAATCGGAAACACTGGATGCTCTCGAAAGACTCGATGAGATATCAGAGATAAGAATAATAGCGGATGATATGGCTTCTCTGGCAATTGAAAATGGAAAGGTCGTTGCATACGGAACGGAGATAGGGGCTTTTGTAAGGCTTGATGATCTCCCACCAGGTTATGCTTACCACACCATGGACAGAAGCATTTTCATGAATCCAGATCAGATAAACGCCAGAGTCATCGTGCCTTTCGGTAACTACGAAGAGATAATAAAACCAACACCGGTGGAATACTTTCTCTATGCAAACAATTACACGTACGTTGGAAGTGAGAATGAGAGGCTTGTGATCTTTAAAAGGCCAGAAGAAGCTCTGAGAGTTTTCAGTGAAGGAAAAAGAAAGGCAAAGGGTACTACTGGAGAAGTTGGTCTCACTTCCTCTTACTTTGCGAACCCTTTTGGTGCTGTTCAAAGAAGGAAGGAGCACGAAAAGATCGCTGAGTCATTTCTTAAGAAGATGTTCGAAACGGGCGTCAGAGTTGGGGAGATAAGGACCATGCTCGGAATCAACGGTTTTGAAAAGGAGGGGCCAAGACTTGCTGCCATTTCCCTGCTCAAAATGGTGGAGAGAGGTTCTCTATGATAAAATCCTAAAAGGGGTGAAATCATAGCAATTGACCTCATAATCGTTGATCTTGATGGAACACTTCTCAACAGCGAAAAGAAAATTCCTCTGGAAAACAGAAGGATGATAGCGAGGATCCTGAGGAAAGGTTTGAAGTTCTCCATCTTCACAGGTAGAAATTTTCACTCTGCCAGGAAATACGTGAAAGAGATAAATGTGGACTTTCCCATGGTCTTTCAAAACGGTGCTCTCATAATGAAACCATTTTCTGGAGAGATATTGAGGATATCACCTTTGAAGGAAGAGGTTGCAAGGAAGATAATAAATGTGGCCAGGAAGAGGAATATATTTTTTATACTCTTCACTTCCTTTTTCGAGGTAAGGGACATGGTGATCGAGAGAAGATACAAAGGACCTTTCGAGGATTATCTGGCAGCCAATTCCTGGAGGTTAATCCTCTCAGATGATGTTTTGAAATACGTAAGAGATAGTGTGGCGGAAGTCGCTTTGATAGGAAAAGAGGAAGGAATTTTAGAAGTTGTGAGAGATGTTGAAAGAGAACATTTGGGAGAGTTCACGGGTGTGAAGAACACTGTGAGAGATGGAGAGGTATTCTACGAATTCTTTGGTCCTGATAGCACAAAGGCAAAAGCTTTGGAATTTCTATTGGAACATTTCGGGACCACACTGGACAGAGTTGCCTTCATCGGTGACAGCTACAACGACCTCTCGCTTATGGAAATAGTGGGAATTCCGATAGCCATGGGAAATTCGCCAGAAGATGTCAAGAACAAAGCGAAATTCGTTACTCTCTCGAACGATGAAGCAGGAGTCGCATACGCTATAGATAAGATACTGAAAGGAGAGTGGGGATGATGATACCACTTTCCAAACCTGATATAAATGGAGAAGATGTGAAGGTAGTTGTGGAAGTTCTGAAGAGCGGAAGGTTGAGCATGGGCCCTTACACTGAAAAGTTCGAGAAGGCAGTTTCTGAATATGTGAATGCAAAATATGGTGTGGCGGTGAGTAGTGGAACAGCAGGGCTTCACCTCGTTCTCAAGGCCATGGGAGTGAAGAGAGGAGATTACATGATCGTTCCATCCTTCACCTTCGTGGCATCCGCAAATGTCGCACTGTATGAAGGAGCGATCCCTTTATTTGTTGATGTGGAAGAGGAAACATTGAACGCATCAAAGGATTCTCTCGAGGATCTCTTAATAAGGATCAAGAAAGGAAAAGTGAAGATTCTGAACGAAGTTGTGGATCCAAGCAGGGTCAAATATTTCATGGGAGTCGATATATTCGGGCATCCGTTGGATTGGGATGAAATACTCGAGGTAACTAACGAATGGAGATTGGAAGTTCTGGAAGATTCATGTGAAGCCCTGGGAGCAGAGTACAAAGGAAAGAGAGTTGGAAAATTTGGAGTTGCCGGTGTTTTCGCTTTCTATCCCAACAAACAGATAACGACGGGAGAAGGAGGAGTTGTGATAACTGACGATGAAAGAATAGCGAAACTTGTGAGAAGTATGAGAAATCAAGGAAGAGGGGAAGAAAACGAGTGGCTCCTTCATGTGAGATTGGGGTACAACTACAGAATAGATGAGATGTCGGCAGCTTTAGGATACTCTCAGATGCTCAGGATAGATGAAATTCTCGAAAAAAGGAAGAAGGTGGCGGAAAATTACAACGAACTGCTAAAGGATTACGAATGGGTCAAAATTCCTTCCGTCAAAGAGTACGTTACGAGGATGAGCTGGTTCGTCTACGTAATCAGGTTATCCGCCGATGTGAACAGGGACAAGGTGATGAAATACATGGAGGGGAAAGGAGTACAGGTGAGAAATTATTTTCAGCCTCTGCATCTACAACCTTTCTACAGAGAAACCTTTGGTTATGGTGAAGGTATGTTACCGATCACTGAAGAAGAATCCAAAAAAACTCTTGCACTTCCCTTTTACAACGATCTCTCCCTTGATGAACAGAAAGTAGTGGTAGAAACGCTGAGAGAAGCTGTCGAAAGGGTTGGGTAAAATGCTCCTTGCGATACTTTCAGGTATTCTAACAGCGCTCTCAATGCCAGGTTTTTTGTCTGGCGTCTTGATATGGTTTTCTCTCATACCTCTTTTAAAAGCTATGGAGAGGAAATCCCCTCTTTGGTGTGGTTTCCTTTCTTTTCTGTATTTTTACACCCACATATCGATATCCTTCTACTGGGTCTTTCCAACGTTGACGGAAAACTTTCCGGAAGTTTTCGGAAGGTTTCCTGGATGGGTTGGAGGAGTCGTTTTCTTCCTGATGGGTATAATAGAAGCTCTACCCTTCCTGGGTTTTGGCATTCTTTATGGAATTTTTTCAAAACGTGTCAGAAGAAATCCAAAACTCGAACTCTTCTTTGTACCCTCCCTTTATCTTCTGTTTGAGTACTTAAGAGGTATAGGGGATCTTGGATTCACGGGAGGAAGACTTTCGGATGCCCTTTACAAGAACGTGGGAATCGTTCAGCTTGCATCCGTAGGTGGGACCCTTCTTCTTGTTTTCATAATCGTTCTTGTGAACACGCTCTTTTACATTCTCATGAGAAAAAGATACTTCAGGTTACTTTACATATTCATGGTGCTTGGTGTGATATATACACTCGATGCGGTAATAGGATGGTATCTACCGCTCCCTGAAAATGGAAGTGCGAAGATCGTCGCACTACAGCCGAACGTTCCAGTAAAGGTTAAGTACAGTGTCTCTGAAAAAGAGCTCCTCGAAAAATTCACCAGATTAACACAAAATCTTCAGAATGCTCTCGTTGTTACCCCCGAAGCCTTCTTCATGACAGACATTTCGAGAACAAATACAAAGGAAGTTTTGGAGAGAATATCTTCAGAAAGGAATCTGAGGATCCTCGTTGGTTTCCCCACATTTGGCAAGAAGAAGTACAATCAGGTTTCCTTAATAGATGGAAAATTTTCAAACCAGCACTATGCAAAAGTCAGGCTCTTTCCATTCGTTGAAAAACTCCCATATCCTTTCATTTTCAGAATGTTTTCCTTCCTCAAAGCACTCGATTACTTCGATCCAGGAGAGAAATACACCGTGTTCAAGATTGAAAACTTTCCTCCCTTTTCGGTTCAGATATGCTTTGAGAGCTATTTCCCGGAGGTTTCTCGAGTGGAAGTCAGAAACGGTGCCGATTTTTTGATCGTTGTCACGAACGATGGTTGGTTCCATTACAGAACAGCCCTCATCCAGCATTTTTCTCAAATCGTCTTCAGAGCCGTCGAGACAAGAAGGGACTTTCTTCAAGTAGCGAACACCGGTATAACGGGTAAGGTCGATAAGTATGGAAGGATTCTGAAGATTATCAAGCCTGGGGAAGAAGCCAGTTGCACTTTCGAAATGAGTCCCAGTGATGGAAGAACGATCTACACCCTTCTGGGAGATTATATGGTATATATTTCTCTGGGAATTCTTCTGTTTTGCATATTGATGTCTCCATCTGGAAAATCCCCATTTTCATAGGAGGTTGAAATCCATGGAGGATATGGAAAAGATCAAGAGCAAGTTGAATGAATGGGAGGAAAATGCTGTTTCAAAAGCGTTGAAGAGGATCCCCGAAAGAAAGGAAAGATTTTTATCGACATCTGGATATGAGATAAAAAGACTCTACACTCCCTTGGATCTTAAGGATACAGATTACATCGAAGATATAGGATTTCCTGGTACCTTTCCTTTTACACGAGGAGTTCAACCAACGATGTACAGGGCAAGGCTCTGGACGATGAGACAATATGCAGGTTTCGGCACAGCTGAAGAATCGAACAAGCGGTATAAGTACCTACTATCCCAGGGACAGACGGGGCTTTCCGTTGCCTTTGACCTCCCAACTCAAATCGGCTATGACTCGGATCATCCTCTCGCGGAGGGAGAGGTTGGGAGGGTGGGTGTTGCCATAGACTCCTTGGAAGATATGGAGATACTCTTTGATGGCATACCGTTGAAAGATGTCAGTACATCCATGACGATAAACTCAACGGCTGGAATCCTTCTTGCCATGTACATAGTCGTTGCAGAAAAGCAGGGAACACCAAAGGAAGTACTCCGAGGAACGATTCAAAATGATGTATTGAAAGAGTACATAGCAAGGGGTACCTACATCTATCCCCCGGAGCCCTCAATGAGAATCGTAACGGATATTTTAGAATACTGTGGCAAATACATGCCAAAATGGAATCCGATCAGTGTGAGTGGTTACCATATGAGGGAGGCCGGGGCAACGGCCGTTCAAGAAGTTGCGTTCACCCTGGCCGATGCGATAGCTTACATGGAATACGCTCTGAAAAGGGGAATCGATCTGAACGTTCTTGGAAAGAGAGTTTCTTTCTTCTTCTCATCCCACAACAACTTCTTGGAAGAAATTGCAAAATTCAGAGCGGCAAGAAGGTTATGGGCAAAGATCATGAAGGAAAGATTCAAGGTGATGAACCAAGATGCCATGAAGTTGAGGTTCCACACACAAACTGCGGGTTCAACCCTTACAGCTCAGCAACCACTGAACAACATAATAAGGGTCACGATCCAAGCACTCGCTGCCGTTCTTGGGGGAACACAATCGCTTCATACTAACTCTTACGATGAAGCTTTAGGACTTCCAACCGAAGAATCGGCAAGGATAGCCCTGAGAATCCAACAGATCATAGCTTACGAGTCAGGTGTCACAGATACCGTTGACCCATTGGCAGGATCCTACGTTATAGAATCCTTGACGAACGAGATCGAAAAGAGGGCAATGGAATACATCAAAAAGATAGATGAAATGGGGGGTATGGTTAAGGCAATTGAGAGTGGTTACGTACAACGCGAAATCCATGAGAGCTCTTACAGATACCAGCAGTCTATAGAATCGAAGGAAACTATAATCGTTGGTGTGAACGAGTTCGTGGATGAAGAGTTGAAGATGGAAAACATTTTGAAGGTTGATCCAGAGGTTGAGGAAAAGCAGAAAGCAAGACTCAAAAAACTCAAAGAAAGAAGGGACAATGGAAAAGTTAAAAAAGCCCTCCAAAATATCAAAAAAGCAGCTACTTCAGATGAAAACTTAATGCCATATTTCATAGAAGCAGTCAAGGTCTATGCAACAGTTGGTGAGATATCGGATGCTCTGAGAGAGGTTTTCGGAGAGTACACCGAATCCATAACGATCTGAAGGGGGATCCCCCTTCAGGTTTTTTCCATGATCTTTTCGATCTCGATTTTCTCTTCTGCCGTCAATATCTCATCTATGTTCAGAATGATCAGGATGTTATCTCCAAGTTTTGCCATGCCCAGTATGTACCTTCCTCCTATTCCACCGACGCCTCTTGGCGTTTCTTCTATATCGTCCTGGCTTATCGTTAGGACCTCCTTCACGTTGTCAACAAGAAATCCAACTTTTCCAGCCTCAAGATTTGTCACAATGATCTTGCACTTATCTTTTTCAGGAAAATCCTCCATCTTGAATTTCTTTCTCAGGTTTATTACGGGTATGAGTGTACCCCTGAGATTCATGACACCCTCAACGTATTCAGCGGATTCTGGAATCTTCACAATTTTTCCCGTTTCAACCACACTGTCGATCTTCATTATATCGACTGCAAATTGCTCGTGCCCCAAATCGAAACTCACAACTTTCAGTTCCATAATCCCACCTCCTCAACCTATCCTCATCAAAACCTGTCCCGTCTCTATGTTATCTCCTTCTTTGATCAGTATCTCCTTCACCATGCCACTGTATTCAGACTGGAGTTCGTTCTCCATCTTCATCGCCTCGAATATAATGAGTGGATCACCTATCCCCACTCTTTGACCGACTTTAACAAGAATCCTCAAAACTATACCCGCCATGGGAGCCCTGACTTCGTGAACTTTCTCAGATATCTCTTTTTTCTCTTCCTTCACCGTATTCGATACCGCTTCGGAAGAGACTCTTTCTGGCTTTCTCTCCTCCATCTTCACCTCCTGCTTCACTTCCTCTTTCTTCCCAGTAGCTTTCTTCTTTTCCTCCCTTATTTCTTCAACCTCCACAATGTATTCTTTTCCGTTCACCACAACCTTGAACTTCCTTGCCATTTTCTTACCCCTTTCCATCCCGTTCTTCGCCATATGGTATAACCTCTCTTTTTGACTGGCTTTACAGAGATTATTTTATGTTTTTCTCCTAAAACTTGAGAAAGAACAGCAGCTATCACGGCCACGATCTCCCCATCCGCTTCCTCAACTTTTATCTCCTCTCTCTTAACCTCTTCTTCCTTTCTCCCTCTCCTTCTCCTACTGACTTCGAACACGTAACCCATCGTTCGAAAGGTTGCGTAAAGTATCACAAATATGAGGAAAACAATGGACATTCCAACTATGGTGACAACATGAAGTGGCATTTCTCATCCCCTCACAACGGTATGTTACCATGCTTCTTCTTTGGTCTTGCTTCAACCTTTGTACTGGCTATCTCGAGTGTTTTCGCTATCCACTCCCTGGTCCTTCTTGGATCTATAACCGCATCTATGTAACCTCTGGATGCTGCAACGTAAGGATTCGCCAGCATCTCTTTGTACTCCTCAATAAGCTTTTTCCTGGTCTCCTCCGGATTCTCCGATGCTTCGATCTTTTTCCTGAAGATTATGTTCGCGGCGCCTTCTGGGCCCATGACAGCTATCTCAGCCGTTGGCCAGGCTGCAACGAAATCGGCTCCCAAATGCTTACTCCCCATGGCTATGTAGGCTCCTCCGTAAGCCTTTCTCAAGATTATAGTGATCTTTGGAGATGTCGCTTCACTGTATGCAAAGAGAAGTTTTGCACCATGTCTTATGATACCTCCATGTTCTTGGGAGACTCCTGGAAGGTATCCTGGAGTATCAACGAATGTCAGGATCGGTATGTTGAAGGCATCCAAAAACCTGACAAAACGAGCAGCTTTATCGGAAGAATCTATATCGAGAGCTCCGGCGAAAACGGATGGCTGGTTGGCGATAACACCAACCACTCTACCGTTCACTCTTCCAAATCCGACGACAATGTTTCTTGCAAAGTATTTATGAACTTCCAGAAATGATCCTTCATCAAGAACTCTCTCAATGACCTCTCTCACATCATATCCCTTATTTGGATTCGTTGGAACGACTTCCAGTATATCTGGTTCCATGGTGAGATCATGATCTCCTTCCAAAATGGGAGGGTCTTCCACGTTGTTAGATGGAAGATACGATAGTAACCTTCTGACAAGTTTCATGGCTTCCTCATCGTTTTCAACCAGAAAGTGGGCGTTCCCGCTCTTCTGGTTATGAACCATGGCTCCTCCTAAATCCTCTTGAGAAATTTCCTCACCGGTTACGGCCTTTATCACGTTGGGGCCTGTTATGAACATCTTGGCGGTTTTGTCAACCATTATAACGAAATCAGTTATGGCAGGAGAATAAACCGCACCTCCTGCACATGGCCCTGCGATGACAGTTATCTGAGGAATGACGCCTGATGCTATGGTGTTCCTGAAGAATATCTCACCATAACCGTATAGTGAATCCACTCCCTCCTGAATCCTGGCACCACCCGAGTCGTTTATTCCCACCAGGGGTATTCCCATTTTCAACGCTATGTCCATAAGTTTTGCGATTTTCTTTGCGTGCATCTCACCCAGTGATCCACCCATGACGGTGAAATCTTGAGAAAAGATAGCTACTTTTCTTCCATCGATCTCACCTATTCCCGTGACGACCCCATCGCAAGGAAGTTCCACTTTATCCAGACCAAACATGGTGTTCCTGTGTTTTATCAGCTTGTCTATTTCCACAAAGCTTTCTGGATCCACGAGAAGTTCTATTCTCTCTCTTGCCGTTAACTTCCCCGCTCTGTGTTGTTTCTCTATCTTCTCGGGTCCTCCACCCTCTTCCACCTTCTCCTCCATTTCCTTTAGTTTGTTCAGGAGCTCCTCCATACTTTTCATCCTTCTTCCCCCTCCACGAGTTCTATTAATACTCCTCCAGTCGTTTTGGGATGGAGAAATGCCACTTTCCTTCCACCTGCACCGATTTGAGGTTCATCAGATAGCGGTTTAAACCCTCCTTCTTTAGCCTTTTTGATTATATCTTCTATACCTTCAACTAGGAAAGCGAGGTGATGTATACCTTCTCCTCTCTTTTCTAGAAAAGACGATATCTCACTCTTTTCGGATGTGGGCTCTAAAAGTTCCAATCTTGTTTCTCCAACTTCGATAAAGTAAACTTTCAACCCTCTTTCTGGTAGTTCCTCAACTTTCGTTACCTTCAGGTTCAGAAGCTCTTCGTATAGTTTCAGTCTCTCCTGGGCGTTCTTCACAACTATTCCTATATGATCGATCTTTCTCGTCATGCTCTTTCTCCCCCTTTTTCAGATATTCCCTCACAAGAAGTTTTGCCATCTCTTCCTCATCGAAGATCTCTCCATCCAGCTTTTTGGAATACAGCTCATCCAGTATCTCTCCAATGACTTTTCCAGGTTTTACACCGAGTTTTATCAAGAAGCTCCCATCAACCCTCTTCAATTTCGTTATCTTGAGTTTTTTCAAAAATTCCTTCAAATAATCCTGATCCTCCATGTCCAAGTAAGATGATATATGACAGAACCCTTCAGGCGAAAGATCCTTTACGACCTTGTATATATCTGAAAATTTCAACCTGTTCTTCAACATCTCGGCCACTATTGGCGCCATCTTTTCCAACCTTTTTATCTCATCTATCACCTTTTTCGGCAGGCCATATCTTTCCTTCATAAAATGTAATGTCTCCATGTCGTAATACTCGAGCATGATGTGAAGTATCGAGTAAAATTTGTTCAACTTTTCAAAGAAATTCTCTGCCCACTTCAAGAATTCAAAAAGTTTTTTGAGTTTTTCATCGAGGACGGAAGTGTAGTAAGTTTTTGGAAATATGTGCTTTATGATCTCAAGTTCTGCCATTCTTCTTATCGCCTTCAAAGGATCCTTCTCGTCTAAAACTTTCTCTATTTCCTGTCTGATCCTCTGCCCCGTTGTTTTCTCAAGAAGGCCCTCTCTTACAGCTTCTTTTAAAATGTTCTCGGTAACTTCTTCTATCTTGAAACCGAATCGCTGTTCAAATCTAACAGCCCTTATTATCCTCGTTGGATCATCGACGAAACTCAGGGTATGAAGAGCTCTTATTATTCCTTCTTCAAGATCCCTCATACCTCCAAAGAAATCGAAAAGAGTACCAAAATCTGCGGGATTGAGTTTTATAGCGAGAGCGTTTATGGTGAAATCCCTTCTGTAGAGATCTTTCTTTATAGTACTCATCTCGACCTGAGGAAGTTCAGCAGGAGACTCGTAATATTCTGTTCTCGCCGTTGCAACATCCACTCTGAAACCATCCTTGAAGAAAAGAGATGCCGTCATGAATTTCTCGTATTCCACCACCTTGGCTTCTAAAAACCTGGCGGAGTATTTTGCGAAATCCATCGCATTACCCTCGACCACAAGATCTACATCGAGGTTGGGTATGTTCAAAAGGAGGTCCCTCACAAAACCTCCAACGACGTAGACGGGCATGGATATCTCGTCTCCAAATTTTCCAAAGAGCCTTAAAAGGTTCAGAACTCTTGGAGGGATCCTTTCCGTCATCTCCTTGGTGACGTCAAAGAATATCTTTCCATCTTTCCTGTATATTGGTTTTACATACCTTTTGACGGGCTCTCCGAAGACCGCCTTCAATATATCACTTCTTGTGATGATCCCTACGAGTATCCCGTTCTCAAGGACGGGAATCCTTCCTATGTTGTGCTCTATCATCAGTTCTCTGATCTTCGTAACGGGTGTATCAGGGGTGACGGTGACCAACTTGGACGTCATGATGGATTTGATAGGGCGATCACCAAGACCATGGTTTATAGCTTTATCCACTGCTTTCTTTGTGACGATCCCTACAAGCCTGTTCTCCTCAACTATCGGCATACCGTTGTGGCCTGTTCTCTCCATCATCTTGTTCACTTCTTCTATACTCATCTGAGAAAGAGCAACTTTGACAGGAGAAGACATTATATCCTTTGCTCTGAGAACAGGTTTTATATGCTTTTTTAAGGTCTCCAGGAGCCTTTCGAGGACCTTGTTCAGATCCGTTTCTTCGAGCGTGCAGGAGGCTGCTTTTCTGTGTCCTCCCCCGCCCAGCTCTTTCATGACCTCTCCAAGATCGACATCGGGGGAAGATGTTCTACCTATCACGTGTGTTTTCTTTCCATGCTTTATGATACATATGAGCGTTTCATAACCTCCAAGAGACCAGAGCTTGCTCACAACCACGTTCAATCCTCCAATGAATTTTTCTGTCTCCGTTATGGCTATACTCACCTTAACACCGCTTATTTCAAAGTCCGTCACGTGGTTCATCAGATTTTCCGCTACCCTTTTCTGATCGAGTGTCAAATCCGTTTTCACGAAGTTCGAGACTTCCTCCAAATTCGCTCCTTTTTCCAAAAGTATCTTCGCCACCTCTATATCCCTGGGGGTGGTCGAGGAGTAAAGAAGGTTTCCAGTATCCTCATACAGCGCTATCATGAAGAGAGTCGCTTCTATGGGATCTATCTCTAATCCCTGATCTACGAGCAATTCCACCATCATCGTTATGGTGGCTCCCAGTTTCTCGATTCTCCTGATTCCGTGAATGTCCTCGTTCTCCGTTTCAGGATGGTGGTCATAGATCGTGACATCGGCTTCGTTCAAGAACCTTCTGATTTTTTCCCCCACTCTCCTAGAACTGGAAGTATCAACTAAGACGATCTTCTCAACATCTTCTTCCAACTCTTTTTCCGTTATGTATTCGAACCTGTCACCGTAGATCCTCAAGTACTCGAGAAGATTCTGGGATGGTCTCCCGGATATCGTTATGATGTGATCTGTATAGAGCTTTTTTGCGGCGACACATGATGCAAAACCATCGAAATCAGGATTTCTGTGAGTCGTGATTATCTTCACGTTATCGACCTCTTAAAGAGAGCATCCACATGGATATCAACGGTGTCCAACAGAGGAACCGGAACATCGTATTTGAACAGGGTGAGCTCTGTACAGCCAAGGATGATGCCTTCTGCTCCCCTCTCTATACCTTTTTTCATGATCACTTCGAGTTTCCTTTTATCCTCCTCGGCCAACACACCGTTTACCAATTTCTCGAATATTATCCCATTTACGACCTCCATGTCTTCATCATCGGGTCTCAACACTTTCATTCCCTCTTTTTCGAAATATCTCGGGTAGAGGTCGGAGGACATGGTGTACTTCGTTCCCAAAAGCAAAACCTTTTTCAGTCCCATTCTCTTTGAATATTTCGAAACCTCCTCTATCATGTGAACTAGGCCTTCAGGTTTTTGAAAGTGTTCAAGAGCGATATGAACTGTGTTGGTTGCAAGAGCCAAGACCTCACATCCCATATTCTTCAAAGATGAAAATATGGAAATGATTTTTCTTCCAAGTTCTTCCCATCTTCCCCTTTCCATCAAGGGAATCATTTCTGAGAAATTGACACTGTATATGACGATCTCAGGATACACGTACTCTCCCAGATGCTCTCTTGAAAGCTCGATCAGCTTTTCGTAATATTCCAATGTGGTCTCTGGCCCCATTCCACCGATTATCCCGATTTTTCTCATCAATCCTTCACCTCTATAACCATCTTTACTTTCAAGGCGATCGCCTCATCTTTCTCTGTAAAGACCTTTGCCTCCTCTGCCCACATCTTGAAATCCTTCTCGGGGTCTTTTATGAAAACATCTCCCCTCAGTGTCACCACACCCTCTTTTCTATCGTACTCGAATTCTTTTGCATACATCTCCATAGATCCCTTGTTTATGACAACCGTTCCTTCCGAAGTTCCCTCGAATTTCTCCTCCTTCAGATTGAAAGACATCTCGTCACAGCTTATGTAAACCGTGTCGGAACTTTTTTCATCTACAAAAGCAACCTCCACATCTTTAGCCATTTTCCCGGCACCATCCGTTATATCGTATTGAAGATACGTTGATGTTGCAACACCGTACTCCAATTCTACAACGACAGTTCCCGTAGCCTCCATCTCCCTCCAGCTACCTTTCACCTTTCTCACGACCATGTTGTCCGTTGAGAGCTTCAGGTTATCTTCTTCGATTTTCACAACCACTCCTCCTTCGTAGAATATCTCCTTTTCCTTGGGTTTGACCAGGTTCGAGGTTATATGTATCGTTTTCGAAAAGATTGCGATGGATATGAGCAACATAAAGATCAATGCAATCGATCTTTTCATACCAGCACCTCCTCGATGAACTCCTTGGCCTTCAGATAGCACCTTCTCACGACATAGCTTGGTGATAAAACGTCGACATTTATCCTTAGAACCTTCTCAGCTTTTTCCAGCCTTCTCCTCTCCAATTCCTTCTTTCGAGCTATAGTTGCAAGAAACAAGTACTCGACAGCCAATCCTGGATTTTTTTCCTCAATCTGAGCAGGAGAGATCAAAACGACCAGGTCTCCCTCAGGGATTCCCGTTACCCAGGAAGAGGAAACATATTTTTCATCGAAAGGCTCATATATCAAAGGAAATGATAGACTCGCCTTGAGGGCATACCTTAGATTGTCTCCTTCCTTAAAAGTCACTTCTTTCCCATTTACAACATCGAAGGCGATTATTTCAAGACCTTTAGGAACATAAATATTTGGAAAGATCTCGTCAACGAAAGAATCCAGCCTTTTCCTGTTTAAAAGTCCCTCCATTCTTCTAACACCTGCTTTCGCTATGATCCTCAGAATCCCCACCATACCGGGAAAAGATGGCCCATTTTCGAAGAAATGCATGTAAAGTCTTCTCACTTGGTTCCAAATGTGTGTGATCATGACGTACGCCCTGTTTGGAGATTTCGTCGTCGAACTCAGGACGACTGGTATACAGGATATACCTGTACATCTTATGGTTTCGAAAGAAATATCATTTTCGAAAAAAGCTTTTAGAACCCCTATGGATCCCAGAAACGCTCCATTATCTCCTCCAAATGACAAGATCAATCTATCACCTGCTTCACTTCGAAGCCTTCAAGATTGGCTTTGGCTTCTTTGTAAACTTCCCTGTAATTTTCAAAATCGGTCCAATCGTAAGACACTCTGTGCGTTATCACATAATCT
>Ga0190315_1000231_pt1 | contig 33904 bp, 14 predicted proteins | sample 48701101_MG_FD_161673 | JGI IMG/M metagenome (GOLD analysis project Ga0190315, IMG submission 161673) | Hydrothermal vent sediment bacterial communities from Southern Trench, Guaymas Basin, Mexico - 4870-11-0-1_MG | ecosystem: Environmental > Aquatic > Marine > Hydrothermal vents > Sediment ...
GTATTGGAATTATCACCTCCATCAAGAGTATCAAAGAAATCATTTGGCCAAATTTTCTAACTTACCAGAAATATTACGATCTTTGTCGTAGTAAAGTGACTGCACCCAAATAAATTTTGCACTCCAAAAGAAGCAAAATAAATTTTGCTCTCCAATCGGGCCTTCAAGATTTATCGATCTGACTTTTTTTTAGAAATGCGCCCGTTAAGGAACATTATACTCAGCACCGTTATAGATTGAGCTTAACATCATTCTAAAATGGTCTCCATCACATTTTGAAAAGCGGCCATATCTTCAGACTGAACCGCTGCTGCTAATAACTTTTTCAACATGGCTTCGTCGGTGAAAGTCAATAAGTTTTGTTCGACTTTTCGATAAAGGGAAGACTTTGGATCAAAACGCAAGACTAACACATCTAAAATATCACGACGACGTGTGGTGATTTCAGCTTGTGCTGGGGTATTCTGTTTTAACTCGTCCGGTACTTTCAGCCGACTGGGTGTCGGAAAGTGGGTACAAATAATATAAGTATAAATTTGCTTATTTTTGATCTTCTCCTCAAAATAGAGTACATCCTCATCGGTATGCAACGCGCTAAACACCACATAATAGCCTTCATCTAAATCCTCAGATTTGAGATATTCAGCTCTGTGTCCCTTTCCCCTCTTTAACAGAGTATTATTGCTAAAGATTTTAGTTTCAATGAGATACCGGTGTTTTTTATAGACAATCAAAATGTCGGTTCGTCCAGCACCTGAAGGCATTTCTATAAAAGTTTGTCCTTCTAAGGTTTCAATAAAAAAGTTAATAAAAGCATCAAGAGAATAATGCCAAGCCCCTTCTTTCAGGTTTTCGGTGTCAAACGCTTTGAAACCACGCCCGTATTGTCGATATTTTTGGAGTATGGCGTGAATATTTAATCCTTCACCCTTTAGATACGCTTCAAAAGTGTCATTGACTTCAATGCCATAATGGATCCTTTCACCATTAGACACCGGACGAAATGTTGTGATAATGCATTTGCTATATAACGGCACCAAAATACCTACATGCCCTTCTATATTCTCTATGACACCATTGGCATGTAAATAAGCGATATCTTCACTATAAACACTAAAATCGATGGGTTCGTTACCAAATAACAATCGGCACATAAAGGCCTTTTTCTCTTTAGCCTTTTGGACAATATTCAGGATGTTTTTATCATATTTTGATTTTAAGAAATAATCCAATGTGACTAAAAAATCATCCGGTGTCACGATGCGATTGCTGACTTTTTTGACCAGATGTGCGGCTAAGGCACAAACGAGGCCAGGCTGGCCTTTGGTATTCTCATAAATGGCCTTTATCACCCCCTGTTCAAATTTTTGCCCCGATTCAGCCACATATTGCTCAATCAATAGAGTGACTTCGGATGGGGTAAAATAAGAGACGGTTAATTCTTCTGCCACATTGAAGGGTGAGGCTCCGGATGTGACGAGTTCTGCGATTGTACTGACACCGACAAGGATTAGGGCATGGAGAGCATGGTATTTTTTTCGATGATACATTTGCCGGAAGGCATGCATAATCTCATTTAATACCGAATCAGGTATTCCTTCAAATTCATCAATGACAAGAACAAGCCTTTGACTCCCAATCAGTTCAAAAAATGCAACCAAATCAACAGGATTGGTAATGGGTTGTTTTAATTCAATTTGATGTTCTGCCAGTTCTTGATGAAGTTGACTATTCAAACTTTGGTAAAATACCTCTGTTGTCACTGTCTTCAAGTGTTCAAAACTAATCCAAATGGGCGTAAAATTTTCAGTTTTAACAGTCTCAAGCAAGAGTTGAAAATAGGTTGTTTTCCCAGTTTGTCTGGGAGCAAAGAGGGTAAAATACCGCCCTTTTCGCACTTTTTCGAGGCCTTCGGCAATCAATGCCTCACGCATAACGGTGTAATGTAGGGCAGGATCACACGGCCCTGTTGTGTTAAATTCGCGCATGACAAATTTTTTTTCTCTAATGCGATGTAGAGACGCGATGCCTCGCGTCTCAGCAATGCCTCGCGTTTCGACAAACCTGAGACGCGAAGCATCGCGTCTCTACAAACCCGAGACGCGAAGCATCGCGTCTCTACAAACCCGAGACGCGAGGCATCGTGTTTCGAGAAACCCGAGACGCGAGGCATCGCGTTTCGACAAACCTGAGACGCGAGGCATCGCGTTTCGAGAAACCCGAGACGCGAGGCATCGTGTTTCGAGAAACCCGAGACGCGAGGCATCGTGTTTCGACAAACCTGAGACGCGAGGCATCGCGTTTCGAGAAACCCGAGACGCGAGGCATCGCGTTTCGACAAACCTGAGACGCGAGGCATCGCGTTTCGACAAACCTGAGACGCGAGGCATCGCGTTTCGACAAACCTGAGACGCGAGGCATCGCGTTTCGACAAACCTGAGACGCGAGGCATCGCGTTTCGACAAACCTGAGACGCGAGGCATCGCGTCTCTACAAACCTTATGTTGTTATACAAAAAACAAGTGTTTAAGCGCCTCATTTGGCAAATTCAAATTTTCCCGCTATTATTAGCAATGATACATCATACTCATATTGAAGGAGAAAACTTATGCACGTTATATTGTCGTTGTTATGGGCTTTGATTTTAAGCCTGTTTAGCCTATCCGTTTTCGCTTGGCAAGTCACTTTGCAAGCCGATGACTCGACTCAGAAAGTCATGGTAAGTAATGAGGCTAATCTGAACGGGGTGGATGTTTATTTAGTGGTGTTTGATAAAGATGCCAAGGATGAACAACCCTTATTCCAATCTTGGATTGTGGATCAAGGCTGGCAAATGGGATTAAAGCCAGTGTCTTCCTCTGCGATTGATTTAACCGCGTTTGCGTCACGCGAAATGACAGCGTTGACACCCACTTGCCCAGATGAACATCGCTGTGTTTTGGCGCTGGTGGCGATTGAGCATGGCTTAGAGCCGTTAGAAAATCAAAATAAGTGGCAGGCTGCGTCATTTTTGCCTTTAACTTTGTCGGCCGGTTGTGAACGTTGGCCTGGGCAAACTTTTTTCCTGTCGTGTGACAGCAGTCGCGGTGGCTATGCTGAGGGCGCGGTTGACTTGGCTGTGGATGAGGGTGCCGCTGCTCCGGCGGCTAATAAGGCGGCTGCCCCTGAGGCGGCCCCTGCTGGTTCGGCAGCCCCCGATACCGAAAAACCGGATATTTTTAGACGGGTTGGTGATAAACTGTTGTATGCGAATGGGCAAGCGAAACGCTTTCAAGTCATTGATATTGCTGATGTCTCTAATCCGGTTTTGACTGCCTGGACGGCTTTATCAGGGTATCCGCGTGAATTGTATGTGTTAGGAGATAATTATGTGTTGTTGCAAACCGATTATGTCGGTGAAGAGGGAACACATTTAACGGTATTGCGCGAAAATGAAGCGGGTAAATTGATCACGGTAGATGAGATGACGTTATCGGGGCATTTTATCGAATCGCGGCGCCGTAATGATTTGATTTATAGCGTGACGCAAGACTACACGACTCTAGAAGACGATCAGACGACCTGTGTGGGTTGTCGTATTTCTAAACAAAGCTTGAATATCAAAGCCTTACGCTTAACTGATGCGGGAAAATGGGAAGAGGCGGATCAGGCGGAGTTGGCGGGTTATTCTCCCACGATTGCGATTTTCCCTAACCACTTGGTGATCGCTAACCATAATCCTGCGGAAGAAAAATGGCGCACAACGCAAATTCAAGTGTTTGATTTGTCACAATCCGATCCGTTAGTCGAATTGCCTACCTTGAAAGTGCCAGGGCGCGTGCCTTCTGAATTTCATTTGAGTATCGTCGATGATCAATTTAGGGTCGTTTATGGCCCTGAGGATCGGAAAGATGGCAGTAGTTTGGCTATTTATAGTCTGCCTAAAATGAGTTTGATTGGGAAAGTCGATAAGATTGCACCGGGTGAGGAGTTATTTGCCACTCGTTTTGTGGGTGATCGCGCTTTTGTGGTCACCTTTGAACGCACGGATCCGTTGTGGGTTATCGATCTCAGTGAGCCTAATAAGCCCAAAATCATGGGTGAATTGGAAGTGCCGGGTTGGTCAGAAAAGCTGTTTTTCCACAAGGATCGCTTATTTGCTGTCGGCATCAATGATCAACCGCTAGAAGGTGAAAAATGGGTGCGGCGCGTTGCGCTATCGCTGTTTGATGTGGCCGATCCCACTAAACCGAGTTTGCTCAGTAGTTTGACACCGTTGGCAGGTGTGGTGAACTATAGTTGGTCACCCGCCTTGGATGATGAACGGGCTTTGTTATTGAATTGGGAAGACGCTTTTGCGGCTTTGCCGATTAATTCTTGGGAAAGCGAGGCAGGTAATCATTTACAAATTGTGTCGTTAGCCAATGATAAACTTGAAGATGCTGGGCGGTTAGACAGTACGGTGCAAATTCAACGCAGTGTCTCTTTGAAGCCTGATGTCTTAGCGGCTTTAGGTGATCAAGCGTTAATCACGCTGCGTTGGGGGCAAGGTGAAACTAAAAAGTTGGGTGAATTGGAATTAGCCACTAACCTGACTTGGTTGGATTTACAAGGCGATGTGTTGTTGTCTGCGGCAAGCGGTAATCAGGGTTATCACCGTTTTTACCGTTATGCGAAAACGGATGTGGAAACGCCGATCAAGCGTTGGCATTTGCCGCGAGGCTATAATGGGGTAGATCGGGATGGTGATTTAGTGGTGTTTTATGATTACAATCCTTTAGCGGTGCAAGTACTTGATCTTAAAACAGGCGAGTTGAAAAAGGCGCAAGTGCTTGAAAAGCAAGCAGAATCTGGAACTGAAACTTATCAGGGTGAAAAGCCGCTGATCGCGCCGGGAATGTGGTATCGCCGCAGTGAACCTTTATTTCATAAAGGCCAGTTCTATGTTGCCGAGCAACGTCAGTTTCAAGGCAACGAGACACAAGCGACAGTGTTACCCCGCCCTGATCAGAATCAGTGGCAAGTTCAATGGCTTCTGCGGAGTTGGGATATGCAAGTCGAAGAGGCAAAGGAAGCGCCGACTCGTTCTATTCCAGGCCAACCGTTGGGCTTCAGCGCGAATGGCGAACTCATAACACAGGAAGTAACCGAGCAAGGGCAATTACGCTTGAATTTATCAAGACTGGATGCCAAACAGGCCCGTTTACTTCAAAGTCGTGAACTGCCTTGCCAAGCTTATTCTCAAATCATCTGGGCCGATGAAGCAGTGTATGTGAATTGTCAAAATGAGGAGAACTACATTAGGCCAGAGCCTATTATCTTAGAAGATACGGCTGGTGAGAAAGAGGGCGAAACGGCCGAAACGGATACGTCGGAGTCTGAAAATCGGGAACCGACGACGCAGCTGTTAAAACTCAATCCTGGACAAGGTTTTACTTCAGAAGGGCAATGGACGTTAACGGGTTCTCGTCGTTTGGAAGCCATCCGATCTGATATCGTATTAATGGGGCCGGGATATGGTTGGTATGGGCCTTGGTTAGAGGGTGATATGATGGTGAAATCGGCGCGAAGAAGCCAGCCGATGCCGTCTAATTACCAAAGTGGTTGCGATATCTATCAATTGCTCCCAGAAAAAGAGCCGGTGTTATTGAAACATCTTGACAGTTGTCTTTATGGTGATCCGTCAATCGTATTGACACCGACTCAGGCTTGGACAGCCGAGGGCTATGCAGGGATTTCGGAGATCAAGTGGCCCTAAAATATAGAACGCTGATTTGACGAATTGTCATGATTGACTCAAAAAAATAGAGATGTAGGGTGGGTAAGCGAGTAGAGATGCCAGCGTCTCTACTCGCTTGCCCACTATCTATCCACAACTTTCAAATGCAACGGTTTTTGACCATTATGAATAATCGTTCCATTTTCAAGACGATAGCCAAAATAGAGCCAATACTCACCGATAGCTGGATTAATCGCTATCGGTATATTGACGCTTTCCGGTAATGCTGCAACGACAGTCATCGCTTGTAAATGGTTTATTTGACCATCCCAATCCCTCCAATTTTCTCCAATACGCATTTCAAAATCTTGTGCATTGAAGCGTTGAACCATCAACAGTTCACCAGATTGTCCCTGATGTTCAGCATCAACCGTAATCGTGGTTAAAATATCAAGGCTTTCATCAGCGAAAACCGTGAAAGGTTCTGATAACCTTGTAGCAATCCCAAAGGCGGCTGTCTTGTTTAAAACGGGTTTACCATATTTATCAACCCCAATACCCTTCGTCATTGTGGATTCAAACCAAACGTCTTCTCCAAACCTGACACCTTCTGCCAATTCGACATTTTTGCCAATAATGACATAATTCAAATAAGTATCGGCCTGAATAGTGACAAACTCAAGTAATGCTGGCGCGTCCGCTTGGCCAACGACACGGCCTAATAATTGCCCACCACTGATATGAGCATGAGCCGCTAATTGGACATTTTTGAAACTACCCGCATTGGTATTTTGAATGCGTCCCGCCAAAATGGCTTGATTGACTTCTAGGCCTTGTAAGACGACATCTGTCAACGTCACGTTTTCTTGTAAGATCACATCTTTCTGCAAGATCACATGAGAAACTTGACTATCACTATCAATCGTCAAAGAGGCCAAGGTTGCCGGGCCTTCAGTATCACCGCGAATGCGTCCTTTGAGTAATCCCCCCGTGATAGCCGTATTTGGGGCCAAATTCACGTCTTGGAAGAAGCCACCAATTTGACTACGATTCGTGATTTTACCACCCAAAGTGCCAACGATTTTACTCGCTTTATGACTGCCCTGAATAGAAGCACCGACAAATTCAAAATCGGTGATTATCCCGTCATTCTTGATATAACCACTGAGTCTTCCACCCGTTATCACACCAAGTTCTGTGACGGTGACGTTAGAGACTAAACCCTTATTCAGAAGGGGTTTATCAACAATCGCACCAGAAAGACTACTGTCAGCTTCAATTTCGGTATACGGGATAACTTGTCCATTCGCATGACAAACGCCGCTAAAATGCTCTCGTTCAGTGGTAAAGCAAATCTCGAATAGAGCGGCCGGTGGTGCCATTGTGGTTGATAATTCTGATGGCTCGCTTTCCTGCTGACTGTCCTTCTGAAATAAGTCCTGAAATTCATAAGCACCCAGATCAACCTGAGCAAAACCATCACCATTACCATCAACTAGGCGCGTTTCATCATGAAAGTCTAATTGACCTAGACATTCAACCTCATTGCAATCAATTGGAATGAGATCGTTATTACCCGCATCAATGCCTGGAGAATCAGGCCTTAAATGAAAATCGCCATCTGGCGTATGGGTTGCGATATGATCAACAACCGGTTTAACAAATAACGGATTCTTATCTTGATTATGTTCACCAAGCCCTTGCCAACCGCCTTGTATAATCGAGTAATTGACCGTCGTGACCCCTGTACTTGGTGTGCCCAAATCATCCAAAACCTCCAAAATTTGGGGGGTGATGTCGTTAGCGGCTAAATGGTACTGGTTGTCCCATAAAATACTATTATTGATCACCGTTTGACTATTGTCATTGATGAGACCACTGCCAGTTGGTGCGGCATTTTCAGAAATAGTCGTTTGACTGATCAAAAGCCGGCTATTGCGATTAAAGATCGCACCACCTACATTGATAGCGGCATTACCACTTAAAATGACATGACCCAGAAGTGGCGCACTGTGATTTAAATTCACCATACCCCCACCATAATCGGCTTGATTATCACTCAAAAGACTCTGCGTGATGACCGGATTACTGTTGTCGTTGCTTAAACCGCCTCCCCAAGCAGCCGTATTGCTACTGAGATTGACGTGGCTTAAACGTGCATGGGCTTGATTTCTATTCATCATGCCGCCACCTTGATGACTGGCCGTATTGTCTCTCAAAAACACCCCGCTAATCGTTGGACGACTGAAATCATTTAAAATACCACCACCATCCATTGCCGCGTTGTTGTGAAAAATACTGTCTTCAATCAGAGGCTGACTGCCATTACCGTTAAATAACCCACCGCCATAAATGGCAGAATTGTCTTTGACCAACAGATTTGTCAAAGTCGGGCTACCTTGATCATTATAGAGGCCACCGCCACAAGCATGAGGACAACTCATGCCTTCATTGGCATTACCCCCACTGATCACGACATCACTCAAGATGGCCGTTGCATTCGTAGCGATTCCCGTCACAACATGATAGCTATTATCGCTGTTATCTCCCAAAATTCCAATATCACCGCTCAGCATTGTCAGATTGACATGCGGTGTACGTTCCTCGCGTTGAGTTTCAGTTCCGGCAAAGCCGCCATAAATAGCAATACCCTTTATCAGTTGAAAAGCCGCTTGACGATCAACACCCGTTGTCGGTTTATAAAGGCCTTTTGCCAACCAGATTTCCTGAACGTCTGGAAAAGCAGAGGTTGCTGTTGCCGCTAAGGCCACTTGTAAATGCGTCAGTGGCGAATCCCACGAACAACCCGTACCACTCGTCTCAACATTTGAATTGACATAAAGCACCGTTGTTTCTGGACAGGCTGGTTCCTCTTTGAGTTGTGTCAAAATCGCCTCTTCAGCTTCTGTCAATGCCGAGCCAACTTGGATGTCACTTGCTAATACCGGACCAACGCTTTCGGCTTGATTGCCCTTCGATGCCGCATCAATCTCTGTAGCACCCTTTTCCGCTGTGTCAACATCATTGGGCTCAGGCTCATAAGCGACTCCGGCAAAATTGAAGTCAGCACTGTTATTAGTCGATGCCCTAATGTCATCAAGCGGTAGTTTTAATGCCAAAATATTGTCTATATTCAAGACTTTGTCACTATTGTTCGTCCCTGCACCTACCCAACCCCCTTGCACGTTTGAATTATTCACCGTCGTTTGGCTGGTTGAATCATCAACGATTTGCGTCGTTATCGTGCCGGTAGCATCTCGGTTTTCTTCTACAGCAGAACGACTCATCAACATTTGACTGCCGTCTTGATTGGCAATCCCACTGCCGACGGGTGCAACGTTACCACTGATGACACTTCTCATTAATATCGGTTGACTATTAATGTTTAACATAGCCCCACCGCTGGCCGTTGCCGTATTGTCAGACAAGAAGCTATTGTCAATCATCGGTGTACTGTGGTTTCTATTCACCATCGCACCGCCTTCTATCGCGGTATTATGGGTAAAATAGGCCGTCGTGATGCTAGGCGAACTGTTATCATTCACCAAACCGCCACCGATCTTGGCCGCATTACTATTCATGACAACATTGTTCAACAGTGGATTGGCATTATTCTGGTTGAGCATACCACCGCCGGCATTGCTGGCTTGATTTTGGGTGAAGGCCACATTCACAATCGCGGGACTGCTATTGTCATTGACCATACCTCCCCCGTTTACAGCGGCGTTGTTAGCAAAGGCAGCGTTTCTCACGATAGGACGGCTACCATTACCATTAAACATACCCCCACCTAAAATGGCCGCGTTTCCAGCAAATAACACATCATCTATCGTTAAACTCGCATTATCATTATACATCCCACCGCCTTTTGAGAAGCGTTCTTGATCGGAATCAGATCGCATTCGCCCTTCTCTTGTACGCCCTCCCCCATTCGCATTGCCACCCGTAATCGTGACATCGTAAAGACCCGTCTCAGAAGACACGCCGTATGCAGAGACAACATGATAACTATTATCACTGGCCTCATCTTCAACACCAATATCGCCACTCAAAATGGTGGGAGCGGGACAAACGTATAAATGTTCATTCCGCTCTTTTCGCTGTTCTTCAGTACCTAAGAAACCACCATAAATTTTGACTCCTTCAGTCAACACAAAACTTTTTGTCCGATCAGTGTCTGTGGTCGGTTTATAAGTGCCAGAAGTCACCCAAACCTCCTTAACTTTCGGATATTTGTTGTTCGCAATGGCAATCAAGGCAGTTTGTAAATCCTTAAAAGGATAATCCCAGTTACAACCGCCACCATCGCCGATTGTAGCCCCCTGTTTCACATAAAGAATTGTGATATCACTGGCTTTTGGACAAGTCTCATGAACAACCCCAATCAAAGGATAAGCGGCCATATCCTCACCCACTTTAAACGACCACAGGCCTTCATAAATATCTTCAACCAGAGCATCTAACTGTATTTGGAATATCGCCGTTTGATTAGGTTCAAGACGGCTAGGAAAAGCACTGACTGGGCTAAATCCCTTGGGTAAAACCAGATCGGTTAAATGCATCCGACTGATCTGATGTGTATTCCTCAAAGCCACTTTTCGAGTGATCGGATGACCGACTTGCGTATCAAAGTCCAGTCCACTCCCATCAAGAATGATTTCGTTTTGATAATCAAAAACCTCAAGTGAATCAAATCTTGCCGGCTCAGGTTCATAGAGAGCCGTACAGCTCATATTGCGCGTCAACGCTTTAATACGCCCTTCTTCATCACAAGCGCCTTCCCAACCCACTGATATCCAACCTTCTTCCGCCTTAGAAGTGAGTTTAATTTCACTGCCCCCTTCAAAAGAGGCCGAACATCTGCCCTGCAAGAAAGCACAATTGTATATGCCAGAAGGGGTGCTATAAACCGTACCTCGGAGTGATTCAACAATTAAATAGCGTTTTCCCAATTTAAAATCGGCGGTACAAGAGATATCAGTATACAGAGAAAAGGTTTCTTTTTTACAAAGCAGATCACCCGTCCATTTATTGAATGCAAATCCACTGTCTGGATAAGCTAACAACTCAATTTGTTGATTGTGAACAAATTCTAATCGACATTCTTCCTTATCAGAGTGACAACTTTGGTTGTTCGCGAAAATAGTACCCTGACCATTCTCCGTAAATTTGATCGTCAGGTATTTCAGGGGTTTGGGATCATTATCTCTGACTTGCACCTCAATATCGGCTATTGAAAGGCCCTCATAATCACCCCCACTCGAACTGTGACGAATAGTACAGCTTTCTGAGCTTTCATAAACATCATCATCAATTGCTGTTACCGTCACAACTTGTGTGATATCCCAATTACCTGTCGTAAAAGTCAAGGTGCTGGGTTCGACTAGACACGATGATGAGGAAGAGTTTGACAACTTGATTGTCACTTCACTCGTATTCTGTGGCATGGTATTCAATACGACAGAATAACGATCTTTGGCACCAGACTCACTCACAGAAAGACTATGCCCAATGATGGAAACCCCTGGCACATCATTATCGCCGACTTTAGCCTTAATCTCAGCCGTCTGTTCACCATCCACTACGAAGGCGACTGACTCAGTTTCATAATCGGAATCTGAACTCGTACTCGTATGACTAATCACACTGATTTTCAAACCATCAGCGGCCCGATCATCAACCGCTTTGACGGTGACGATTTGGGGTTCTAAAGCCGTTGTATCGGCATTAAATGTCAGCGTTGTCGGTGAAACGGTACTTTCAGCATCTGCACTGATTGCAACGGTAACACTATCCGTAGGTTGCGTACCCAACATGACGCTATAAACATCCGTTAAACCGCCTTCAATCACATCAGTCGATTTTCCCGTTTGCTTTATCACAATGCCGGGATCATTGTCATAAATGTGAACCGTCGTACTGGCAATCGCGATCTCGTCATAATCAGCATCATCACTGGTCGCAGTGTGCATAATCGTACTCGTATGAGTCCCTTCAAGTATACTGTCATCATTTGCCGTAACCGTCACGGTTTGCGGCGTGACATCAGTAAACGTTAAGGCGACCGCTACACCCACACTTTGGCCATTGAGAGCCACTTGGATTTCCGGCGTGACTGTTACGATGACAGGGGCCAATGGAACGGTGGTCAACTCCAGCGTATAGGTGTCTGTTATAGAGCCATCTTCATGTAGCGTTGTTTTGTCATCTAATTCAGTAATGACAACACCGACATTATCAATTTCATGTTCAATGGCTGCGGAAGCACTGCCATTAAATCTATCATCACCCGCGTAAGTCGCGGTGATATCTTTAAAGCCAACGCCACCGAGCGTCATAACACAACTCCCCCGGCCACTATCGCCCGTTTGCAGTTCAGCAGAACAACTATTTTGGCCATCAGTCACCGTGACTGTGCCAGTGGGTTCGTTACCTGAAACGGGTGTCACTTTAAATTCAAAAGTGACATTTTGTGGTGGCGGTGAAGGATCAGGATCATCAGAGAGCATGACGCTACCCGTTTCCGCTCTGATCACATTTAATAGGCCAGTCGTACAGTCGGTAATCGTGTAATTATTATCAGAACCTCCACTGCAAGTGATCTCATAAGTATCGACTAGGCTATTGATATCCGCCACTGTCAAACCATTAGGGTGTGTATCAATGACTGAAGCATCATCCCCATTAACCAAACCGGTATAACTGAAAGTAAAAGGCGGATTAACCGCCTCACCATAACCACGGGTTTTCTCATCAGCAATCGCAATCACGTCCAGTTTAGCAATGCTAACTGATTGATTCGCACTAGGTGCCGGAGAGTAATTCACATTACTCGCTTGATCCGCGACAATAGTACAGGTTCCCGCACCAATGATACTCACTTCCTCACCATTATCACCACTTACCGTACAAATCGTCGGTGTTGAAGAAGAAAAAGTCACCGGATTACCAGAATTGTTAGCATTTGCAGTAACCGCACTCACAGTGAAAGAAGCATCACCATAAGTTTTGGGTTCTGAAGGGACTATGTAATCAGTAATCTCTTGAGGCAGCTTTTGAATAATAATATTCTTTGGAGTAGGTATCGCCGCTTCGTAATTGCTTGCCCCAGCTTGGGTTGCTTCTATAGTACAAGTACCGGCTGTATTAATAGTGATTTCGATAGCATTCTCACCACTCCCGCTACACACATCAGGGGTTTTCGACTCTAAAACAACCGGGTTACCTGATTTGCCGCCCGTTGCTGACAGGGTAAAAGGATCATCAAGATATTTTTTAGTCGAGACACTGGAAAACTGAATAGTCTGGGGTTGCCGCCTAATAAAAATAGCTTTTGTGACTGGAGCAGCGCCTATGTAATTGTCATCGGCATCTTGATTTGCAGTGACAGAACAACTGCCCGCATTATGTATAGTGACATTACCAGAGTGATTAACTGAACAAACACTGTTTCCCCCTGTATACCAAACCGACTTATTCGCATCGCCAGTTGCAGAAAGATTAAAAGGAGAATCCCCAAAAGTCTTAGTGGGTGGGTTAAAAGTAATGTAAGCCTGCTTTTTTGCAATCGAAAAAGTCTGAGATTTTGAAGAGGCCGCTTCGTAACTCGCATTCCCCGATTGAGAAGCTGTCACCGTACAACTGCCCGCACCTGTGAGAGAAACACTACTCCCTGAATTGGAACAGTTTCCACTCGTGCTATAACTCACAGACAAACCAGAATCCGTCGTTGCACCCACGGTAAAACTAGAATCACCATAGGTTTTGTCAGTTAAGGCACCGAAAGTGATGCTTTGAGACAGTTTAGCCAATGGGCCTTGAGTTGTAATGACTTCCTCACCTTCTGGAAGACCAGAATGAGCCTTTGGTGTTACGCCAAAACAAATATAGTAACCCGCACTGCTTTGGGTCAAATTGTACGTCAAAGCATTCGCGCCAGTGATAGCGGTTTTAGAAGAACAACTCAAATCGGTAGCATAATACCACTGATAACCTGGATTTTCAGCTTGGTCACCATCTTCATCATAATACTCATAACTACCAGTTAATGTTTGTCCAACGGCTAATGTGCCTGTAATTGCAACATTTCGTGCTTCTGGTTGATGTTGCTTGACTATTTTATATTCATACCAAGTATCGCCACCCAAGACTTCTGGGCCAGATGCCTTTGGACTATTAGATTGCATATCAAGCCAACCAATATGCTTACTCTCAGTGGGACCACCAAAGAGATAACTTCTACCATCCTTCGTAATTTCTATATAACTAATATTCCAATGCTCACGGATACAACCGTCATAAGAGTCGTGATTTACTTGTATCTCTGAAATGTGGCCAACGTCATCTTCCGAAAATGACCTTGTTTCTTCACCTACAAAGTCATAATCGTGTGGTGAATCATCTAAACCATGAAGTGTAACGGTACCACTAGTGCCGGTAAGTTTAATACTAGCACAGCCGGTTACATTTGTGTGAGCCAGAGTCGATATCTTAACATCATAATTTATAGCATAAACTGACACGGGTATGAGTAATAAACAACTGGTTATTACCAGCAACAGCATCGTTCTCAGATAGCGAACAGGTGCTTTAATACAGCCCGCTATTTCTTTGAGATATTGAAGCCAATGTTCAATAGACATCATTTTTTTCTCCAATAAAAGTGAATGAATAAAGGTTTTTCAGGGGTAGATTTTGCCACGGAAAAACACGGAAAAACACGGAAATATTCCGTGCTTTCTGTGTCATTCCGTGGCTTTTAATCAGTTGATTTTCAATTTGAATATAACGCTTTATACACCTCCTTTTTCATATCTCTGGATGTTTCCAAAGTCAGTTGTTGTTTAAGTACATCAACCACTTGTGGATGCTTCGCTTTGTTTTTACCTAAAAAACCAATCATGGTTTGACGTACCGTTTCATCAGACTCCTGTGCAATTTGCTGACTAATCGGCATAACCGCTTCACCCACATCCTCTCTGACACTCAACGCTTCCAACGCCTTGCGCTGAGCATAATTAGAATCCTCTGTTGTCGCCCCAGTAATTAAATGCTCTAGTGAGGTTTGATCATTAAAATGACTGAATACCCCATAAGTCGCAGCCCGCACATTTTCATGATCGGTTTCAAGATAGGGTGTAACCACTTCAACCAATTCAACATCATCACTGCGCGTATTGCCTAAAGCACGCAAAGCCATTTCTTGTTTATCAGGTGCCGTTTGCGTTTGTAAATAGTCCATAATTTCTTGGCGTAATGCCACCGCTTCTCCTGGAGCATCTTCTACCAAACGATGACTGACTGCCCCTAAAGCTAACAGAGCCATGTCAGCATTTTCATCTTCTTGCTGTGTCATTGTGCGTAAAGCATCAATTAACAGAGGGGCTGGTTTATCGAGTTGAGTCGTCATGGCAATAGCCTGTATAGGCGCTTGCTCATTTTTAGCGGGTTCTGATGCGAGAAAAATGTCAACCAGTGCCGATTGTGCCTCAAGATGTCCCACATCTTTTAATGCCCCAATGATCAGAGCCGAACTGCTTGGCGACATGGCCTCTTGCTGTAATAAGGTGACGATTTCGGCCGACGCTTCGGGATAAACCGATAAATATTTTTCTAAAGCCCGTATAGCCGGCATAATACTCGCCATTGAGCTCTTTTTTGAATCAAAAGTCATGACCGGTTGAATCAAAGCAGTCGTTTCAACATCAGCAAACTGCTTTTTTAAGTGTGTTTTAAGGCGTTCCTCCCGTATTTCAGCAACAGACAACTGCTTAGTTTTATCCTGTTTAAAAGCCAATATCACTTTTTCGGGATCAGCATCGGCTTGCCAAATCGCCAAATCAGGGTTAATAGAACGACTTGAAATACTGACCGTTAAATCATTGCGGGTTTTGGTCAATAATTTATTGCCGATTCGACGTTCTAATTTTTCATGACTGGAGACTGTTTTAAACCAAGCATATTGATCAGCAATCGTTGCCTTAACATCAGACTGAACCACATTGATATTCAGTGGCACATCAGGTTGAGCTTTCTTTTGTTTTGTATGAGAGACAGAGGTGTAATGTATTTTTTGCTTATAAATAGGTATTCCTGACGTTTTCTCAATGGCCGTTAATTTCGCTTTTGAAATAGGTGATGTGCTATAAACGGCTTCATATTCACCAGCAATATCTTTTTCCTGGATTGTCCATTCCTCTGCTGGCTGGCTAGGCAAATAAATCTGTAGGCCATTGACAATATCAATTAATGTTTTCCTATCGTCTTGTTGCAAACCGGCCGGAAAGAAGAAAGCTTTTGGTTGACCTTCTAAAGTCAAACTGACCATAAAAAACCGCTTTTGATACATTTTTTCAATATCAGGCAAACGTTTTTGCGAGGCCTCTATTTGAACAGGCGACATTTGAAAACCCACATAAACCTGATCAGATTTCTGCCCAAAAAACCGCATATTTAAGACACCTTTAATGTCTACTGTTGCTTTTTTCCATTTATCCACACCATTCAAACCTAATGTGGCGTTTATCTCAGTGTCAGTATGAGCATGGTAATCGTAAACTTGGCGTGTACCCGCTCGCCATTGGAATTGGGGAGTCGTAGTGGAAGTTGTCGATTTTTCCTGATTTTCCGCATTGAATGAGGCTTTAGGGGGTTCTGGTTTGATTTCTTTTTCCACCGTTGGTACAGGATGATCAAGATCACTAAAAATGAACATAGCACCCATGCCAAATAAAGCAAGCAAAATCAAAGCAATGCTGTATTGAATCCAAGTCTTTTCTGGTTTCATAACCTAATATTCCTTCTTCGTAGGGGCAATCCCTTGTGGTTGCCCCGTATTTAACCCAATCCCAAAATGCTATAGCGACATTTGAGCGGCCTGTTGATAAAGAGCTGATTGAAACGAATTGAGGGTTATTTATTCCATTGGTCGGAGTGCAAAATTTATTTTGCTAGCATTTATATTTTTTTGTCCTAAGTACTGAACCACAAATAAACAGGTATTTAACCGCAAAGAGACGCGAAGCATCGCGTCTCTACGAAAGCGCGAATTGTAGAGACGCGATGCTTCGCGTCTCTAATTACAAATAAACATTGCTTCTATTAAAATACCTGAAAATTTATGCTTCAGTACTTATACATAGAAAATAGAGAACACTGGGAGCATTCCAAAAAAAAAATCATGCTCTTTGCAAAATAAATTTTGCACTCCAATAAACCACTGCAAAATAAATTTTGCACTCCAATCTAAAGTATCAATCAATTAACAAGCATCTCATAATGCTTTATGATTTTCCCAACACCGTCAACCGGAATTTTGCATCCCTTGTTGACATTGCCGACGTAATAGTCACTTCCATATCTAGCACGGCAAATATTACCTTTAACGGCACCCGCTAAACGTTTTCCAGCACTTGCAAATTGCCAAGATAAACTGGTATTGTCTCTCAGCACTTCATATTGCTGTCTAACAGCTCCCAAAATTTGACATCCCTCCCTATCAACTTGACCCGTTGTTTTTTCATCTATACGGCAGATATAAAGAAAAGTCCCATCCGCATTGATAGCCGCTTCAAAAGCACTGTCAGGGATAGTCATACCCGTTGCCTTATCCCAAGAAACAGGGGTGGATTCCGTTTTAGGTTTAATGCGTGCGTCATAAACCTTTTTGCATTTTGGAGGCGGAGCCGGTGTATAAGGCTTAAAAGAAGCCGGTAAATAGCTCGTATCCATTGTCCAGCCTTCCGTTACCGGTTTAGCTTTTTCAACGACTTGATTCGTCTTAAGATCAAACACCAAGTATTGATCGTCTTTAAAGAAGTAAATCTGGTTATCAATATTCAACGCAGCCGTAACACCGTCCGGCCAGACCCCTGGAAAACGGCTGCTAATAGGTTGTGCGGAGCCTGATGTTCCTTTATTAAAATTAGCACTGTATTTATTAACAATATAGGATTCGTTATCGCCTACGCCATGAACAGTTTGGGCACCATGTTGGATATATTCACTTCCTTTAAAGAAGTATAATCCATCATCACCATTAACAACCGCATCAAAATCTCTGCCATCCCACTTATCAAATCCGGAAAATTCATCTTCAATTGGAACCGGATAATCTTTTTTGGCAACCCCCTTACTCTTAGAGAATTTAATATATTCATTGCCCTTGAAAAAATAGATCATACCAGCACCACCATTCACGCAGGCATCAATACCATCTGTTAAACTAGTCGTCCATAATCCGGGCAAACTTTCAGGGATAACTTTAGGCCAACCCCGTCCTGATTGATGTTTGTCGTTATACTTAGCAAAGTATTGATCCTCAAAAAGATGACTGTTGCCATCTCTGTTGTTATCATTATAGCCACAGGCCGCACCAATCTTGCTTAAACCACTATAACGAAAAGTCCCTGACACCTCGGTTAATTCTTCTGGCCACATTTTTAAAATATCAATGCGACGTAATCCAGAATCCCATTCAATAATATCAATTTCTTCTCTTCCCCAAATGGGGACATTAACATAAGCAGTCACCGCGCCACTTGGCCCTTGCAGGATATTTTTTATCATCCCAACCATAGGTTTATCATCCAGATGTATAATGATATCAAGCGCAAAATGTTCTTTAACCAGTTCTAATTCTGCTGTAATGCCAGCACCAATAGAACCTAATATGTCAAGCTCTGCTTCTGCAATAGCAGCCAGTTTACCAAAAGGCCCAAGATTTAGGATTTCAAAAGTCGTGAAAGAAGGAAATTTGATCAATCCTTCAAGACCAACAGTACCTTTCCCACCTATAAAAGCCGTTATTTCACCCACAATAGGTATATCAAAGGAATAGCCATAGCCAAGTCTAGCGGCGACTTCGATTGAAAGAGGAATTTGTATGTCAAGAGCAGATCGGCTTCTCTTTTTCTTTCTACACTTTTTGAGTGCTTTAACTAAGTGAGATACCATACCAATATCAATACCTAATAACTTTAAAGTAATATTAGGCGATAGCACAGGAGATACACTCTCCCTGCAAGAATTACCGTCTTCTTTACTGTCTTTTCCCAGAAAAATATCTCCGTATACAATTGAATGCCCTGTTGGATCACCCAGAAAATTGAATTGTAATCCAACATCACCCAGTATCCACATACCTATTTTGGTTTTCTCAGAGCCTGCTTTACCACCAAAAATGAGATAAGGCGTGATAATATCATTAGCAAACTTAAGTTCAAATTCTGCCTTTATTATGTTATCAACTCCTTTCTCTACCCCTGCCTTCCCGTATTTGTTGGACTTCTTATTCTTGGCATTACGAGTTCTCCCGGCAGTAGGCATCTCATCAGGCACATCAACAATCCTCACCGTCGCAACTTCAATACCAATATTCTTTATTTCTGTTGAATCTGCTACCGACAGACGAATGATATATGCCTGTGGTGTGGCAACTTGAGGACGCAACAGATCAACTAAATCGGGTGTTAACAGTAAATCCGCATAAATACTTTTTGCCCCAGTTCGAGAAATCTTCTTAGTCGTTAAAAAGTCGGTATAACCGACTTGATCTTGGCTACTACCAGGCAAATTCGTACTGTCCCAAACCAATAAAGGTTCACAAATTTTCCCCACATCTAAACAAAAACTCAACAATAACGAAGGCCTTTCCACAATAGCTGGGGCAATTTGCATAGACACACCAATTCGCCCTTCTTGAAAAGCCGGACTGGTGCCTTGGCCGTGTCGTTTAAGCACTGCACGTTGTTCCGCAGCCGCTTCTGGTGTCGGTAAAAACACAATAGGTTCATTGACACTCGCACAGCGCAATTCTAGTGGCAACGATTCTGGCTCAACATCAATAGGGGGTGGGCCATAAAATCGTTGAATATTGTTAGGATCGATTTCTGAACAAGATTCCAACGCTTGTAAGTTTAAGGGTACGATTGTTATCCAAATGATTAGCAATTCAACCGCCCATATTGGTTTATAAATCATTAACAGTTGTCTCCTATAAAAAAATGAAAACGGATTATCCACCGACGACTAAGCCAGCGTAGGGTGTATCGTTGCGTGTCATACACCCTTTTTCGGATTTGATGGCGATCATCCCGAGTTGTGATTTGTATCATCGTTATACCTAAATCAAAATGTAGGGGGCCGGTAACGGGTTTTTGTTGCCCACCATCTAAGCTAAAAAAATAGATTCACGGCTATCTAATAAAGCAAAACGAATGCCAACGCCTCATAATTCATTTAACTTATTGTATTTTCAATATATTTTCATTTTTAGGGATTGATAGCAACAGTCTAAAATTTAGACGCATAGTCTAAAATTTAGACGCATAGTCTAAAATTTAGACTGTTTTTTTTATTGAATAGTCAATCTTTAAAAATAGAACTTTCTACTATGAGAATTAGCAGATCGTTATTGACTAATTTTATGGCAATCATCCCGAGTTGTGATTTGTCTCATCGTTATACCTAAATCAAAATGTAGGGGGCCGGTAACGGGTTTTTGTTGCCTACCATCTAAGCTAATAATAGCAAAACGAATGCCAAAGCATAAAAATTCATTTAACTCATTGTATTTTCAATATATTTTCTGTTTAAGCGATTGACAGCAACAGTCTAAAATTTAGACGCATAGTCTAAAATTTAGACGCATAGTCTAAAATTTAGACTGTTTTTTATTATTTCCTATAGATGTTCAAAAAAAAATTTTACAATAAAACTGAACACGTAGAAGGGCGAACATGTAGGAGAATGATAGATTAGATAGAACGCTGATTCTCATGATTGTCATGATTAACACTGATTAAAAAAATCAGCGCGAATCAGGACAATCAGCCGGCGTTCTATTCGATCTTGGAAAAAACGGTATTTAAGCAAATCGAAAAATGCGATGATAAATTTTCTGCATTGGTTTAGAAGCCCCTATAAAACGATGATAACGTTTACGGGATAACCGTTTTTCACTCTTCTGATGTGCTTCAAAAGAAATGGAGAGTCCCAAGCTTATACCAATGTGATGTCCAAATTCGCGGAAAAGATTGATCTCGTTTTCGGTCCATGTTCTCGCATCAGAACACTGCTGCAATCCAAATAGCCACGGTTTGCCAATTTTTGGCTTGATGGCTAAACAGAGTTCGGATTGAACTGAAAACTGTTCAGCAATTCTTGAGGGGACTTTGTGTTCATAGTCGGGCCCGAAGGCAATCGGAACCTTTGCTAACAAAGTTTCTCGGATCGCTTCAGATATCTCCGACCCCATCGGAATCTCTGTATTTTGAGTGCTGAGGTATTCTTGTTTTGTTACCTGTACATAACAATTCTGCGCCTTCAGAGCGGCGGGGTATAGGAGCAAGGCGCGATCACAGTTGAACACCGCCAATGTCACCTTCATGGCATTTCCCATCATTTCAGCTACATTCTGTGCTTTATTGGTGGCTTTCCCCAGAGTCACTAAACTCTCAAGATGGTAAACAGAGTCTTGCAATTGTGCATTTTTTGCTTCGAGTTGTTTTTGCACATTGCAGATAGTCAAATGTTTCTTGACACGAGCAATGACTTCTATAGGTTGGAAGGGTTTGCTAATGTAATCCACTGCGCCGATTTCAAGCCCTTTAACTTTATCAACGGGATCCGTTTTGCCTGTTAGAAAAATAATGGGCGTATCTTTCGTCACTTCATGCTTTTTCAAACGGCGACAAGTTTCAAACCCATCTATTCCTGGCATCATCACATCCAGTAGGATGAGATCAGGTTTGATATAATTAATCCGTTTCAGGGCAGCTTCTCCATTTGCAACTGCCGGCACTTTAAAGCCGGCTTTCTGCAAACAATGATGCAGTATGTCTAAATTGTTTGGTTCATCATCTACAATTAAAATTTTAGGGGGCATCTGTTCTCTCTCCATTCGGTTAATCAAATCATGAAAAAATCACGAAAATCACGAAAAATACGAATAAATGTAGGGTGGGTAGAGCGGAGCGCAGCGGAGCGAAACCCACCTTTCCCGAGGCTCGGTGGGTTTCGCTCCGCTCTACCCACCCTACAGTTATTAAGGTAGTTATTAAGGTTTATTAAGTTTTTTTAAATTAACTTCCACAATCAATTCAGAGTCTTGGGTGATTTCGATGGTATCGGTATTGACTGATTCACCGTCAAGCAACATTTTATAGATGCCCTGTCGCACATTGTCCACGAAGAAAATACCGGCCCCATTGCTTACGGCAAATGATTTGCTGCCTTTTTCAATTGGAACGGCTTCTACTTTGACACCGCCTATTGGATTGCCTTTATTATCTTGTACTGTGCCGGCGATGGTATAGGAGACGCTGAAAGGAATAATAACGCTAGTATAACCCCCCGCTGTGATTTGCACGGCGTAGGATTCTTTAGAAGGTATACCCCCTACGGGATATCCAGCCGGATCAAGATCAAGGCGGTAAGTGCCGGGAGCGACTTGGGTATAAATACCTTGCTTGGTGACGCGCAGCAGGGATTTTGAAATCGCTTTGTTATTCAAGATGAGCAATAAACCGGCGTGTTCAGTATAAACTTCTTCAAAGCTATCGTGTACACCATTGTCATTTTTATCCAGAAAGGGTTGGACAAATAGGCCGCCTTGCCCACGTAATTGCTCAATATGACGGCTTCCCCTATCTCGTTTAGGTTGAAGTCGGAAATTGGTGGAAAATTCGATAAAAAAACTGGTGGCATTGTAAGCGATGGAAATATCTTGATAACGCAGACGTATATCAACCCCAGGAATAATATTTGTGGTGAGTGCCCCTATAAAACCATCACCGTGTGTGCCCTGAGCGTAGCCGAGATCAACTCGCCACAGATTTCGCCCATCTCGTGCTTTTTCCGGAGAGTCATAATGCCAATCAATTTTATCTAACTCGTTGATACTATGACCACTTTTGCTGGTTTTGTGGGTTAGTACCAGCGAATGCCCTAAATCTGAGCGTGGATTGCCGGAAAGGTTATATTTTAATTTGGCAGTGTCATTAGTGTCGTCTTTTTGGTAGTTTAAACGCAACTTATCCCAATAACCGGAAAGACTGCCACTGATCTGGTTTTCTGTATTGATTTCAGTACTGAAACTCGCAAAAAACGGGTTGATGGATGTGGAATAGGTAAACCCGCCCGATTTGAGTTGAGTACGACTGTCACTTCTTGCTCTGAGACTCAATCCGGGTGTGGGACTCCAATTGAGGTAAAGTCTTTTAGAGAGGGGATCGCTAGAAAAGTTGAGGTTGATTTTGTCGAACAATCGTAGCGAAGCATTAGCGTTATAATGAATTCTATTCTCTTCATCCTGCATAGCGTAAACACTGAGGCCTAATGGTAACTTAGCGGGTTGATAATACATTTCCACCATCGGTTTTAAACTCTCTTCGTGTACTAATCCAGCCCCAAGCGTAAGTGATTCAAAAAAACCACGCCGATAGCTAAAACCACCGCGAAATTTTTCCCCTTCTCCCCAAAAATTGCCGGAAGAGTGGCGATTGACTCCAGCAGAGAATATCCAAGCTGAAGCGCCTACTTCTAGTTGGCCAGTACGCGTATTAAATTGGGCTTTACGTTCTTCTGGGGTTGCGGTGAGTACGCCGTTGGGATAAAGCAATACGCGGTACATATTAGAGGAACCAATACGGGAAGCGAGGTCTTCAAAACGATAAACACCGGCCGAATCGACAAGGGTTTCGGCGATGATGTCATCTCCATATCCTTCAACCAATCGTACTAAGGTACCAGGGGCCGCTTCGCCCGTGATGGAGCGGGCCACTTGCCAAGCTTGCCGACGGAGGGCAGGATCAAATCCACCTGGGGCCGGTTGAAGGGAATTAAAACCACTCCGTTTTATTAGCGTGGCCCCCCAGTAATCACCACCGCTTTGCCAGAAGGGGGAGTGAGAACCCAGTGCATAATCTAGGGTTTCGGTTTGTCGAAAATATTGAGCTTCACCTAATTGCCAACTGGCTGTATCATAGACTTCTTGTTGATCAGTGCGGAGATACCAACTCGCTTGGCCTAGCTTGCCAATGGCGAATAGATTGCCCTTTGTATTGGTATTGTTTTCATTACCGTTAACGCTTATCTTTTGTCCAACTGCCGTAAAATTGTATTGATCCGCTTGTATTTCTGGCAAGCCCTCTAAAATGACCGGCAATTGCTTTTGTTTTAATCCCTTTTTTTTGCTATTTAGCCACGGCGGTGTTAACACAATGGCATATTCTTCTATGTCAAATTTGGCGGAAACTTGAAATAGTGTCTCAATGTCTTTGGGGGTGAGGGCTTGTCCTAGTTCTGGATCTGTTTTGAGTTGTTCTGGGGAAATTCGGGTAATGAGGCCGGGAGAACGTAGTTCCATTTGCCCGTCTTCCAGATTGGTAATACTGATTTGCAAGGCTTTAGTCACCGCATCGAAGGGGAGTAACCATTCTTCAAAATTAATGGCTTGTTCACCATCTTCTGCACCACGTACTAATGTAGAGGGTATAACATTACGTCGGCCGATCATGATACCTAACGGTAGAATGGTGAATTCTGCCATGTCATCGGCGGTGATGGTATCGGGTACCGCGTAGCTGTTAGCCACTATGAGTACTATAATTAATGCGAGAAGTGGTTTTTTTTTGACATGATGGAACATGATATGGCGTTTCCCGATCTCATGACGTACAAAGGCAAATCAATCCTAAAAATCAATTTAAAAACGCAATAGCTTGGAGTGCCTGTTATTTTGCCAAGGCTGGAGTGCAAAATTTATTTTGCCAAGGCTGGACTTGGTGGGGCTTTTTTTATGAACATGAGGATGGCGATTATTTTTATGATGTAAGATATAATACTTACTTTGACAATGTCATATTACTCAATTCATGGTGCTTGATGGGTTTAGCTAAAAGCAAAATATACTTAGCATCGTCATAAATTGCACTTTTTGATTCTTTAAGCCAACAGCTAAAGCAGTTGTCTTACAGCTCAAGTCACCTAAAGGTGACTAACCTCTTCGATTTTTTGCAAAATGCAAAAACGCAAATTATAACGGTGGACAGTATAACAATGCACTCCAAGAGCAAAATAAATTTTGCACTCCAATCGGGCCTTCAAGATTTATTAGATATGACCCTTTTTTAATACGCTTTTTCAAACTTTGTGATTAATTTTGAGGAGACTATGTTACAAACTTTTGAAGCCAAATTAAAAGGTAATCAGTTGGAATGGGTTGATGAAATACCAAGGCATGTGTATGATTACCCACGTTCTATTTATGTCTATGTCACTTTACGTGAAAAGGTGCCTGTTGAAGACTCAGAAACATCACGAAAACAACATATTGCAGAGGCACTTGACAAATTAGCTGCTATGGATGCCGTAGCCAATATCACTGATCCAGTCGCATGGCAACGCGAAATACGTGAAGATCGTCCGTTGCCTTTTAGAGAATGAGGATTACTAAGTCATGTTGTCTGATAGTAACATTATTATTTATTCAGCAAAGCCGCAATATGCCCATATTAAAGAATTTATTCTTGAGCATTATCCTATTTCGGTATCGGCTATCAGTTATATTGAAGTCTTAGGTTATCACTCGTTAAATGCTCAGGCTCAGCACTATTTTGAAGTATTTTTTCAGAATGTTGTCATATTGCCCATTTCAGAAGAAGTGATAAAAAAAGCCTCTGTTCTGAGACAACAGAAAAAAATGTCTTTGGGAGATGCTATTATTGCAGCGACCGCTTTATTGCAAAATATAACGCTAGTGACACATAACGTGAAAGATTTTGAGTGGATTAATGGTTTGTCGGTGCTTGATCCATTTGATCAATAAGAGCCTTTGCAAAATAAGCAGCTACACATAAGTTTTTTAACATTTTTTGTCAGGCTTAAAGGTGATGAGAGTTTAAGATAGAACGCTGATTTGACTGATTATGGCCTGATTAACACTGATTACAAAATTAATTAAAAAAATCAGCGCAAATCATGACAATCAGCACAATCAGTGTTCTATTCAGATATTTCAAAAAATGTTAATGTGCTTTTGTTATATTCCAAACGTTCAAATTTTCGGTTTTTTGAAAGGGGCAACCAATTTTCACTAAAAGCTGAAAGCAAAATAACAGGCACTCCAATTGGGCCTTTTAAAATTTGTAACTAATCATAAAAAAAGCCCGAAGTCAAACGACTTAGGGCTTTATGTTGATTTAAAGGACAAGTTGATAAGTTTTTCAAACGGGTCAGGTTTTATTAATAATATGGCACGAAAAACTCTTCATTAAAGGATAACGAATTTTCTTCCCTCGCACCCCAAACCAATTCGCCACTTATTTGATAGCTGCCCGCACTGAGAGATTCAATTTTTGGAAATTGATTTCCACCCATTTTGAGATTACGCTGTCCTTCTGCGATGACCGTATGTTTATTACTCCTGCCGCTGGCGATTTCTCGCCATGATTTCTTCAACACCCAGTTGACACGAGGGCGAGCCGTTGCTTGGCCGGTATTATTAACCCTAAGCACGATAGATTTATTTTTGTAAGTCGCGTTCCGAACAGAAAGTTGAGCTTTGATATAACTACCATAGCGAACGTACATGGCCACACCAATACGGGGAATAACGCCCATTTGACGTTCGCCAGATTCCTGTACCGGTTCGGTAAATATCATTGCTCGGTATTCACCCCGTTGGGTGCTGGGCAGAAAACGTACATTCAGGCGTATTCTGCGGCTTTGTCCGGGTCTGATTGTCAATCTACGGGGGGCAAAACGAAGATAGTGTGATAAATCTTGGGGACTGCTTTTGAGTGATTCGAGACCCTCAGCGTTGAAGGTGAAAGGCTCGCTGGAAACTCGTAAATAGGTAGTCTCCCTTCCCAGATTTTTTACCGTGATCATACCGCCCGCCATACCCCTTGTGGTACTGGTTTCAATGACCATTGGGGTAATTTGGAATGCTTGAGCAACAGTTAACCACAGTCCAATGATTATGGGTAGAACGATTTGAATTAGGGTAGAACAAGTTTTCATATTTATGGGTTGCTGTGTGAAAAATATATCCCCTACAGGTTTGACTGAAGGGATACATTCTTAAAAATGTTGTGACTAAATAAAATACCCACCACCAAAAATCTTTTTAAAACGCTTTATTTATAGACGAGTATATTATTTTCACGCTCCGGCCTTATACTAAGCGCATCCAACAGTTTCCAAACTGAGTATCAAAACTAATTGTCTGCAATGTTAATAGTTACGTCGTAAGCATATTGGCTTCCACCCGGAATGTCTATACCCGGTGTTTCTACCCACATAGTCACAAAATACGTCCCGGCAGCCTGGTTACTAGCAACAATAGAACCAACTGAATTAGCTATTAGATTCGTGGCTGCTGCCTCAGTGTAAATCTCAGCCCCCTTTGCGTATCCAGCGGTTCCTGCTGACTCCAAAGTGGTAGAAGAGGGACCTGTCGCAGTAGGCGCATTAACGGTTAAGTTAGCATCAACTCCGGTACTACAAATATAGGTAAATTGGCCTATTGTTCCGTTTGTGGTCTCATTGGGGTGAGCAGTTATACGATCAGTTTCCCTACCAGCCATGCTATCCGCTAACGCAACGACTCCTGGCACTATTGCAGTATTGGGATCAAGCTTACAACCATCTGGTACTGTACCACTGAAAGGTACTACTGCATCATCAGCAGCAAAAGCCACACCGCTAACACCCAAAATGCTTGCTGCTACGGCAGCGCGTAAAATATTGCGTTTCATAATAACTTCTCCATAAAAAAGATTAATTAATGAGTAATAGAACTTCAACAAGTTCTAATCAGAATTTATCCGAAAAAAGATTAATATTAAATCAGTGTCAATCAGGACAATCAGCACAATCAGCGTTCGATCATGTTTTTATAAATCTCTGTATGAGCGAAATCAATGCCAATTATTCATTTATTAACAAATGATTGTGTTTATCATAACGACTCATGTCTAAAAAAAAACAACATTATCAGTCAGTTAGTAAAATACTCTTTTTTTTGTTTTAAAGCTGAGTCGTTAGGCATTTGATGAATTTTGGGGTGATGGCTACCGACAGTAGCCGTTCAGAATGTGAACTGTTTTGGCATCCTGAGTCGTATACATTATCTGAAATGCCTTTAGTGACAACGACTTACAACCAGTCGTTCAGATTTTATACACAACGGTTCAGAATATGAACCGTTTTTTAGCTTTTACATAGATTTATGACTTTCAGCAAACCTTGAGTATTAAACCGAGTTATGAAATAAACCCTTTATTCAATTGACTCTAGTGAGTTAGATTAATGGAGTTGGTATGTCTTTTGCCGCTTCGATAACAAGAATAGCTAAGCGAGGGCGAACACGTAGGTTCGCCCCTACAACCACAAAATATGTGTTGTTTTGTAGGGGCAGACCTGCGTGTCTGCCCTGATTTCTATCAAGTTTGGCATGTCATCATTGTGTGGTCTTGATTTTGGTTCTTTTTTTTATCTTTAATAGAGGGCGAACACGTAGGTTCGCCCCTACAACCACAACATAAGTGTTGTATTGTAGGGGCAGACCTGTGTGTCTGCCCTAATTTACTATCAAGTTTGGCATGTCATCAAAAATTTGCTATTTGGTCCATCTTTTTTATGTTTAATAACAATGGTTTAGACTATTTTTAAACTGACAAAGAGAGTGATACTGTCGTTTCTTAAAAAATAGTCCGAACCATTTTATTAATCTCACTCATTATGGAGTATTTTTCACTCATGAAATTGTTCAATTTTCCGATTGACAACTTGAAAAAAGGGTGGGGGAATGAGTTTTCTCCCCCTCATCTACCTAGTGTTATGCGAGTGATTTGGCAAAGTTTACGTTTGCCTTTTAGCTTGTTTCATTTTCGCCCCAGCGGTTTGATGGTGTTTGAAGCTGCGCTGTCACGAGGGGAGCCTAAAATAGCCCTGTTTTATGATCAAGGTGCGTTGAATAGGCCTACTGGGTTAGCTTTCGCTCGTTGGCTCGGGTGGGCTATAATCTTAGTTACCTCGTGTTCGTTTGCCGAATTAGACTTACGCATGGTACAAGATATCAATTGGGCCCAGTGGGATCCTATGGACGTAGATGAGCGTGATGCATTGTTTCTTGGAATGACTCCTTTTAACAATTCCTTAATCTATCTCGCCGATGACGGGATACATGGGAGAGAACTCTGGGAACTCGACTCTGACGTTCGAGTTGCACATCTTGTATCTGATATTTTTGTGGGGTCAGGCTCTTCATCCCCAGATTACTTTCTCGTCTACAATGATGTGATCTACTTCAGTGCCAATGATTTAACGCACGGCGTCGAACTCTGGAGGTATGATGGCTCTACATCCTCTTTGGTGGCCGACTTGAACCCTGGCAATGCCTCATCTTCGCCCAGGAATTTCATTATCTTCAAAGGATTACTTTATTTCACCACTACATACACAGGGGCCTATGACACCTTATGGTCATTTGATGGAGTTACTTCTCCATCTATCGTTTCCCATACCAATGGAATGCATTTGAGATCGGGTATTGCTGGTGTGTATAACGATCTCCTCTACTTTTCAGCAAGCCTTGATGGGGACGACCTGTTTAATCAACAATTGTGGGCGTTTGATGGCACGACTAACCCCACGCTAGTCATGGATATCATCGGTTCAAATGGCTTTACCGTGTTTCACAATAAACTGTTTTTCAAGGCTTCTACCATTGAATTCGGGAATGAACTCTGGGTCATTGACCAGGAAAACCCGCCTCAAATGGTTTTTGATATTAACCCAGGGAGTGACTCTTCTGCGCCTGGTGGGTTCACCGAATATAACGACAAATTATATTTTAGTGCTAGTAAGATGGAAGGTGATACTTATGGAAGTTTTGATCGGGAACTTTGGGTCTATGATGATATTTCAAATCCTCTCCTAGTTATGGATATATACCCAGGTTCGCAGGGTTCATACCCATCGGACCTCGCTGTCTTTGATAACAAGCTCTTTTTTTCCGCTAGGGAAGGGGAAGCACAACCCGTTCTTCTGTGGGTACATGATGGGGTAAATACTAGTAAAGTAGACCTTGATCCTTTTGGGTATGGGATTAATTCTGTTAATGGGATTCCTTATTTGTCTTCGCCGTATGGTATGACCGTGTTTGATAATAAACTCTTTTTTGGAGCCACCACGCATTGGCATGGTCGTGAACTCATGGTCTATGGTGATCTTGAACCAAAGGCAGCAAACCCTATTACCTTTCCTTCTCCTGGAGACAAAACTTACGGCGATGCTCCATTTACTGTAACAGCTACTGTTGATAGTGGTTTACTGCAAGTCGATTTTTCGGCGCATCCAATGGCTGTGTGTACCGTTGAGAATGAGATTGTTACGATACACACGCCTGGTAATTGTTATATTCGGGCTTATTCTCCCGGTAATGCCTATTTTCAACCTTCATTTACTGACCGGTCGATGCTGATTAATGGTACCATGCCTAGCACCATAACCTTTCCTAATCCTGGAAACAAAACGTATGGTGATGCTCCGTTTACTTTAAACGCTAGTGCCGATAGTGGGTTACCGGTAAGTTATAGCTCTTCTACAACGTCGGTTTGTACCGTGAGTGGTGATACAGTGACAATCGTCTCTACAGGTGATTGTACGATTACCGCCTCGCAAGCGGGTAACGCGACTTATGCCGCCGCCACCGATGTTTCACAGACATTGACTATTGGGGACAGTGCGCCTAGTACGCCTATTTCTTGTGACGGGCTACGCACCGGTTTGGATGGGGCCTCACATAATGTTTTTAGCAATTGTGCTTTGTCGGATGACCGGCATTTCGATATATTGATTATAGAAGCGAGTGCTACCGTACAAGGGAATTTTGCGCCGAACTATCATTTTACCCCTTCTCCACAAGTACATCAGCATGTGGGAAATGTCTTCCTAGATAGTTACTTAGCTGTTGGGGCTGATTGCGATCTACCTTCCTACTTTGCTCTCTCTACCCTACCAGATACGAACTACCCCGTTAGTTTTGTAGCTAATACCAAGTATTGCTATTACGTGAAAACGGATACACACTACATTGTTATCGGGGGAACAACAAAAAGCACGATGGACGAAGGAATGACTCCTGATATCGCAGAATTTATCCAGTATAATTCTAATGGATATCCTTTCTTCACCTCAGAAACATCGCCTTATGTTGATGAAAATCAATCCTCTGTTATCACTGTTACCGCTACCGATCCAGAAGGGGCTAACATTCTGTTCTCAGTGTCCGGTGGAACTGATGCCGCTTCATTTAGCATCGATCCCTCAACGGGCGTTTTAACCTTCAATACTGCGCCTGATTATGAAACCAAAAGCTTGTATGTTGTGGAAATAAGTGCCTATGACGGTTCCAATACCAATACACAGAGAATTGTCGTGAGGGTGACTGATGTGTTGGAAGGCCCTGCAGACATTACCGATCCAGAACCCGGCTCGACATTGATTGGTGATTCCCAATCCATTAGTTTGAATAATGATGGCACTGCTACTGGCTATCAGATACAAGTCGGCTCCGCTGTTGGTCGGAACGATTACGATGATAGTGGTGTGTTAGCAGGTTCCGCAACCGGTCATACCCTTGAGAACTTACCCACTGATGCTTCGACTGTGTATGTACGAGTTTGGTATAAAACAACCGAGGGGACTTGGGAATATAAAGATCACGAATTTAGGGCCGCTTCTGGTGGGGGTACGACAGCCCCAACGATTGACTCTCCCACTCCTGGCGCAACGTTGGCTGCGTCTGGACAAGCGTTTTCTTGGTCTGATACGGGTGCGAGTAACTATTATCTCCAGATTGGCAGCATTGAAGGGGGTAACGATATTCACAATAGTGGCCGGTTAGAAGGCACGAATACGAGTACAACCGTTGATGACTTACCGACTGATGGTAGTACTGTTTATGTTCGAGTCTGGAGTTATAATAATGGTGAATGGGCATACCAAGACCAGCAATTCACGGCTGATAATAGTGGAGGTGTTACACTTCCAACCATGAGCTCTCTTAATACCGGCGAGACATTGACCTCATCCGAACAAACGTTTACTTGGTCTGATGTCGGTGCGAGTGACTATTGGCTCCAAATAGGCACAAGTCTAGGGCGTAACGATATTTACGATTCTGGAATATTAACGGGTACGGAACAACCGGTGTTTGACTTACCTACTGATGGTAATCCAATTTATGTTCGAGTCTGGTATAAATATCATGCTCGGTGGGATTATATGGATGACCATTATTTGGCCGCAGGTGTTCCGGGTGGTGCTGTTCCCACACCGCCTACCATGACTCCGAGCAACGGCGCAACTTTGTCAGGTACAACTCAAACGTTTGTTTTGACTGATAATGGTGCTAGTCGCTATTGGTTCCAAGTCGGCACCAGTATGGGTCGTAACGACATTTACGATAGTGGCCAGTTAAATGGTGGCGAGAATCACAATGAAATCGTTTCTGGCTTACCGACTAGTGGTATTATTTATGTTCGAGTCTGGTATTCTACTGGTAGTAGGTGGTCATATGACGATATCACCTACACAGGTGGCCCGTAGTAAAATGTAGTGGTCTGAAAATTATGATTTTTAAAGAAACCAAGTTTCTTGAAGAAACTTGGTTTCTAACAAACTTATAGGAAATTGATGTCATGAAAAAATTAAATCTAGCCATTGGACTCTCACTGAGCATATTGGCAATATCATCAGGGTTTGCCGATGCGCCCATTTCTTTCACGGATGCGGCAAATGACATTCCATATCCCATCACTGATTTACAAGAAGTCAGTGTCACTGTCACTGATGAGACCATTACGGCTACACTCACTGTAGGGGAGTCGCTGACGCAACTGCCGTTCAACCATCCAAACTCCGGAAGTGGTGGCATTGAATATAGCTGGGCCGTTTGGTTTGATGCGAATCAAAACCACAAACGCGATAATGAAGATTTTAGTTTAGCCATCAGCAAAATCAAACCGGTTGGTGAAGCGGCTGCCACACAAGGTTCAATCCAAGAAGAAGGGCGCAAAATATTGGAGCATGATAATGAGCAACATGACGGCATAATAGAAACGCGTGTTGAGGGGAATACTATTACACTCTCTGTTAAGAAATCAGCTTTTGTTGGTTTAATGGGTATTACCCAGACAACGCCTTTTTATTTTGAAACGTTTCATCACTATGGGGGCACAATAGGCGCTGACACGGCACCGGATACGGGGTGGTTTCCTAAGACTGAGGCGCGGCCTGTGAACTGTGATGGGCCGATTCAAGCATCTGACCCGACAACTTCTCCTCAATCAAAATATGATGAAGGATATCAAGCTGGTGTCTCCGCATGTAAAGCTTCGTTTTCAGCGGCTGATGGTAGCGTCCATTTTCCCTGTGTTGATGTCCCGACTGAGGAGGGAATCGTTCGATATAAAATCGATATGAAGCTGATGCCTGATTCTGAACCGCTTTTATTTTCTGTGATCGGGGTAGAAGCGCTTCAGTAAGGGCTCATGACTCCGCCATTTTTAGGTATTATGATTTACGTATTTTGCGTGTCGGAGTGCAAACTTTAGTTTGCGAGTTGGAGTGCAAACTTTAGTTTGCGACTTGGAGTGCAAACTTTAGTTTGCGAGTTGGAGTGCAAACTTTAGTTTGCGAGTTGGAGTGCAAACTTTAGTTTGCGTGTTGGAGTGCAAACTTTAGTTTGCGAGTTGGAGTGCAAACTTTAGTTTGCGATTTGGAGTGCAAACTTTAGTTTGCGATTTGGAGTGCAAACTTTAGTTTGCGAGTTGGAGTGCAAACTTTAGCGGCTTTATCTATCCTATAAAAATAGAAAAAATAGAAATGTAGGTACCAGGAAGGAAAAGTAGCAAAATAATAGGCACTCCAACGCAAAATAAATTTTGCACTCCAATCCAACGCAAAATGAATTTTGCACTCCAATCCAACGCAAAATAAATTTTGCACTCCAATCCAACGCAAAATAAATTTTGCACTCCAACGCAAAATGAATTTTGCACTCCAACGCAAAATGAATTTTGCACTCCAACGCAAAATGAATTTTGCACTCCAACGCAAAATGAATTTTGCACTCCAACGCAAAATGAATTTTGCACTCCAACGCAAAATGAATTTTGCACTCCAACGCAAAAT
>Ga0190315_1000232_pt1 | contig 33868 bp, 36 predicted proteins | sample 48701101_MG_FD_161673 | JGI IMG/M metagenome (GOLD analysis project Ga0190315, IMG submission 161673) | Hydrothermal vent sediment bacterial communities from Southern Trench, Guaymas Basin, Mexico - 4870-11-0-1_MG | ecosystem: Environmental > Aquatic > Marine > Hydrothermal vents > Sediment ...
ATCATGTTCCAATAAGACTTTAAAAGAATTGAAAGCATTGCTTCCTTCCAACTTCAACCAGACCTCATCTCCGTTCCAATAAGACTTTAAAAGAATTGAAAGAAGAATGAGCCAAATAAAAGAGACTTACCAAAAGCTCGTTCCAATAAGACTTTAAAAGAATTGAAAGAAGTTTCTTTCATTTTCATAACCACTTTTCTCACCAGTTCCAATAAGACTTTAAAAGAATTGAAAGATTGAAACTGATGTGAACTTGGCGCGCAAGGTTGTGGAGTTCCAATAAGACTTTAAAAGAATTGAAAGTACTTTTGTGTAAGCTCAAGAGCTTCTTTCTCACTAATTCCAATAAGACTTTAAAAGAATTGAAAGGGTTTCAGTAGTTGAAGGCTCAGGCTATGGTTACTCTGTTCCAATAAGACTTCAAAAGAATTGAAAGAACAAAATAAAGCAAAAAGCTTACACTAACCCATAAAGCTACTTCTGGACGACTTTGTTAATAAGCCTCAGGATGTAAGTGTTTTCCTCGACGGTTGTTGCCCCTCTGTTTCTTGGGAGGCCCAACTCAAGGGTAGCTTTAATTCCATGAGCCTTCAGAAAGTCGTGAGCCTTTGCCTCTATCATCCCATATTCGTTCTTCTTTATCAGCCCATAGACCGTTGGTCCCCAGGAGCTCTGTCCATAACCGTAGGTGTTTTCGCGTAAAAACTCCATGATGAGCTTAAGATCCTTCCTAAATTCTCCACCTTGATATCCCTCAAAATGCTTCCCAACGAGTTTTTGAATTTCGCTTAGATGCCTCCCAAATTCCTCGATGTTTCTTTCCTTTAATGCCGGCAGCAACCCTAGAAGAATCCTGTGGGAAATCTTCTCAGCTATACTGTTTTCTCCTTTTACGCTTTGCATTATCGGTTTTTCCTCCTCCTCGTCAAAGCCTCTCTTAGCATGAGGAATTATCAAAAGAAATGCCCAGTCCTCAGGAAAGTCCTCTCTTATGATCAAAGGAGGAACTTTATCTCTAACCCCCCCATCTATTACGAAACCGCCGTGTTTAAAAGCATAAATCCCGGCACCCGAATTTTTTCCTCTGCCAAGAAGAGAAGCGAGTTCCTCAATTTCAATCCTAATGGAGCTGAGCCTCGCTATTCCTACCCCCACGGCAAGAGTCAGCTGGGTGGTAGATCCCAGGCCGATGTGTCTCGGAATGGCATTCTCAACTTCAATAAGGTAATTAAATCCCGTTGTAAACCTCTGGTTCATCTTGTCAACAACATAGCGTATAGTTTTTTCATCCTCTTTGCTGGCCCGTATTTCAAGCTTATCGTGAGGCATCACCTTTATTCTATATCCCCTATCAAGGGCAACTCCAAGCGACCCAAAGCGTCTTCTCAATGACCCGGAAGGATCTATTAGGCCCAAATGCAGTCTCTTTGGTGTTTCGACTAACATTTTCTCACCCCAAATTTTTATAGTGTAAACATTAAAACACTTTTCGGTGAGAGCATGAGATTTGCCGGAATACTCTTAGATGAACCAAAAATCATAGGAGTTATCAATGTTTCTCCAGAGAGCTTCTCTAAGGGAAGCGTTAAACAAAATAAAGAGATTCAAATGATAAATCTTCTTTTATAGACATTTGAGCAAAAATCCACTGCCCCTTATTTGGAAAGCCAGATACCCATAGAGGGAGAAATCAAGAGGGCAATATGAGCAAAAGCACGATCAGGGAGCATATCAAAGTTCCGATTAAGCATAGATACAACAAACTTTTACCAGAGCGTTTACAAGTTCTCTCATTGAGTTACCGCTTCCAACTGCAAACAGCACTCTGCACATTTTATCCACCAAACTTTTTTAGGCAGTATGGTTTAAAAAGATTGGAGGCTTTGGAAATGATGCTAAAATTGTTAAAAGAGAGGGCTCTGAAAGTAATTGAAGAGGATTTCAAGCTGATAGACTTCTCCTTTGCTTTGCCATACACTTACGTCGTTATTGAGGGGGAAAGGGGAAAAGCCATGGGGTTAGCCATGACACTTCCGGAAGAGATTGGCGAATACAAAACTGCGTTCACAAAACCAGGCTTGAGGGAGTTTATAGAAAAAGCCGACAGTCTCAACATCATAGAACGAACTCTTGCTCTTGCGGCAATAAATGCTGTTTCTCAGTATTACCTTGAGGTAGAGGAGGAAAGAGACATTTTAGACTTAATAGAGGAGGAAAAAGTTGCGGTTATAGGAAACATGTCTCCCATAGTACAAGCCCTACGTAAAAAAGGCAAGGATGTGTTTGTGTTCGAGAGAAACCCCAAGCTCTGGGACAGAGAAACCCTAAGTGATGCCCTTGAATATACTCTCCTTCCGGAAATGGAGGCTATAATAGTGAGTGGCTCTGCTTTGTTAAACTGCACCATTGACATGATAGTGGAGAGAAGCAAAAAAGCAAAAAAGATCATCCTCACCGGAGCAACGGCTCAGGCATTACCCGAGTTCTTCAAGGGGACAGGTGTTACGCATCTCGCTTCTATAACGCCTGTTGATATTGAGAAAGCCCTTATAAGTCTAAAGCTCGGAAGTTTTAGGGGATTTGGAGAACAGAGCAGAAAATACGTTATTGAAGTTTAACAGGTGTGAAAGATGCTCGAAATCCAAAGGGCTGTAATAAGCATCCTTAAAAAAGTTCGGGAGCATAGACTGCTCTATGAAAGAAACGAGGAAGCAGTAAAACAACATTTAATAGGAGAGATGCTCAAAGCCTTAGGATGGAGCTGGGAAAATCCAAAAGAAGTAAGACCAGAGGAACGAACGGAAGAGGGAAGGGCTGATCATGCTCTTATCATCAACGGAAAAGTAGTTGCCTATTTGGAGGCCAAAAATTTAAGCGTGAACGTCTTGAGAAGCGAAAAGGCTCTAAGACAGCTTGCCAAATACTGCTTTTCTCGTGGGATCAAGTACGGCATTTTAACAAACGGCATCCAATGGAAAGTGGTGAAAGCCTTTGAAGAAAACTCAACCCTAGAGGATAGAGTTCTTCTGAAAATAGACCTCTTCAATGAGTCCATCGAAAAGAGCTCTCTGAAACTTAGCTTTCTCTCAAAGGACAAAATAACCTCACTGGAAGAATACACGAATCAGTTAAAAGCTTTCTCATGGGGATTCGAGATGCTGAGATCAAAGGGATATTCAAAAGAAATTCTCATATCGTATCTAACGAGCACTATAAAGCCGAGCTTTTTCCTTTTGGAGCACCTGAGTGGTGATGAGATTCCTCAGGCTCTTTATATATATGACAGCAAATGGAAAGTCATCCCCTTAATCGAAAGGAGCATGAGGGGTGTTTTGCTTTCCCTGCTACTATACTTGGCAGAAAAAGCTGAAGGGAAAGAAAAAACCGAGTTAATAGAGGCATATCGCCATTTAAGGGAAGTTCAGCTGGATAGAGAAAAGATATTGTTTCTTCTCAAGGGGTTAGAAAAAGAGAAAGGTATTAAGATAGGAATTGAGATTTAAGGGTTTTCAAAGAGCCACAGCACGAGATTAGGAAATCTTCTTGCCCAGCAGTACTCGTTATGTATAGCATCTTTATCCTCAACTCCCGTTAAGTTAACTCTCTCAACATATCCTTACTTCTTTAAGAATTTCAACAAAAGCTTTTTGTTTGTCTCTATAAAGCCTTCGGATCATTTCCTTCCAAGGTGTCCCCCAATGTAAATTTTTCCTCCATCATGCAGGGAATACTAAGCTCATTAAGATCAATATCCGTCTCATTAGAGCCACGAAGTTTTTTCTGGGAATTATTTAAATTCACTGGATAGTCATAGGTAATCAAGGAACATAGAAGCCCACTTCCACGTAATCTCCGCTTTCAATTCCATAACTACGCGGATAGGCAGTGAATTCTTTAACCAGCGCCCTTGTGGAGTACCTGTCTACACCCGCTACCACCGCTATGAAGTTCTTTTCATTCCATGGATTTCTCACGACTTCAAAAACCCTTAAAGGATAACCGCAGAATGTTTCACTCCAGCTAACCTTAGTATAGACTGCTTCGTTAATTGTAAAGGCCGTGAAAAATCTAAATCCTGTAGTGTTTTTCTTCAAAATCCAAGTTCCATTAAAAGTAAACTGAATCGGGAAGCGAAGAGCATTCACTATCCCATTCGCGGCAGGGCCACCAATTAGTATGAGGTTGGCCTTCAAATCCTCTTCATTCAGCTCGTTTTCCGCTTTTACTATAATCTTCGGTCTGCCATTGTAGAGTTTCCATGTATCATCCCTTTCAATTAGATCCTTAAGCATGAGAGCGCTTTCTTTATCATATTCTATCCCACTTGGATCGGGATTTTTGGTTCCATAAACGATTATGATTTTCCCTTCTGCATAACCTCTATCGAAGAGCCAAAACCCACTGGCTGGGACTCTCTTCTCAAAATATTCGCTAACGTTTTCCGGAGTCGCCCATTCTTTCATGTGCTCTATTAGCCTTGGAATATAATCCTCAAAGGTGTCATTTGTCTTCTTTGAACTCTCAAAAGTCTCAAACTCTCCCATTAAATCTTCAACCAAATAAAATCCCAATGTATGGTCTCGCAAGACGAAATATTTTGGGAGATCATGAACAACCTCAGACTTAAGAGATCTCAAGATATAGTTTGTCAACGCCTCGACAAGGTTCTCAGAGAGATAGAGGTGGTTTGTATCGAAGTGTGGATCATAGGAGGTATATGCAAGCTCACCCCGAACTTGATTGAGATAATAATCCAATTCTGAAAATCCTGAGATATGCCTTGAAACAAGAGGGTTGACAAATGAGTGAGAATACTCATGAACAGCTATATAAAGGTAAAAGATCTCGGCATATTGCTCAGGCATAAAAGCAACGTAGCCAAAATAATATGCAGTATCCCCAACAAGCCTGCTTCCAGGATGTATCCTCAAAGAATACGAAAGAGCCATATGAAACATCCTACACTGACTTCCAAAGAGCTCCTCAAACTTTTGGAAGATATCTTGCGTGAGAACTTTTCTTGCTGGTTCCAGAACCTCTTCATATTCTTTTGTATGCCTTTTGTAAAATCTCATAAAATTGCTCTCTTTGGCAAAACTTATCAAAGATCTGTAGAAATCGCTTAAAATGGGATCATTTTCACTCATATTCCCAAGATAAGGTTTTGAAACAAGAGAGGCTGCGAATTCGTTTATTGAGTAGTCTCTTCTGTAGTGGGGCAAATCCTGGGGAATAGCGTCTCTAATCAAATAAACCGCCGGGTGATCTTTATAAGGAGCAAAATAACCCAAAACATCATTTATATAGCTTTGAGGAGCTATTATAAAGGGGTCATTCCCGTTAAACGCAAGAATATACACAACAGCGAAGAGTTCAAGGTTTGGATTCACCTCGATGATTATCTTCGGCGTTTCTGCAAGCGCATTAGGAAGGGTGGCAATGAAAATGAGGAGGCACAAAATCAGTGAAGCCGTTTTCATGCCACCACCACTTGTTTTATGTGATGAAAAGTTAAAACAATTTCGCAAAAAACTCAAACAGAGACATTTTAGTAGAAAAAGAGGCACAAAGCAATCCAACTAACACTTCTCCCCAAGGAACTCCAAAAATTATAAATTCTCCAAAAGGAACTTAGAATGAGGGAAAGCCATGATAAAAAACAAACTCATTGTAGTCACCGGAGGAGCCGGATTCATAGGTTCCCACATAGCCGAAGAGCTCAGCGATAAGAATGAGGTAATAGTGATTGACAACCTCTACGCCGGTAAAATTGAGAACGTTCCTCCAAATGTGAAGTTCCTTCAAGCCGACATAAGGGACTACCAGAGCATAGCCGAGCTAATCTCCCATGCGGATTACGTTTTTCATGAGGCTGCTCTTGTCAGTGTCGTGGAGAGTGTAGAAAAGCCAATACTGACGGAAGAAATAAACGTTCTTGGTACTTTAAACATTCTAAAAGCCCTGAGCGAGGGGCATGGAAAGTTAATCTTCGCTTCTTCCGCAGCTGTTTATGGGGACAACCAGAATCTTCCCCTCAAAGAGAGTGAAAAGCCCAAACCCCTATCCCCTTATGGCGTGACAAAGATAGCTGGGGAATATTACTGCAAAGTCTTTTATGAGCTCTATGGTGTTCCAACTGTAAGCTTGAGGTACTTTAACGTCTTTGGGGAGAGACAGGGCCACAATCAATATGCCGGCGTGATAAGCATCTTCATCAATCGGGCCCTTAAAGGAGAGCCATTAATAATCTACGGGGACGGAAAACAAACGAGAGACTTTATTTATGTTAAGGATGTTGTAAAGGCAAATATCCTCGCTGCCGAGAGCAGTAAAGCAAACGGAAAAGTCTTCAACGTTGCAAGGGGGGAGAGAACCACAATACTTGAACTTGCGCTTAAGATAATCGATGCGGCGAATTCTCCAAGTTCAATCATCTTTGATAAACCAAGGCCAGGGGATATAAGGCATAGCCAGGCGGATATAAGCGAGATAAGGAAGCTTGGCTTTAAACCGGAGTATTCACTTGAGAAAGGCCTCCTGAAAACGGTGAAATGGTATAGGAGGAAAACCAATGAGAAAAAATAACCCTTGTCCCTGATTCCAAGCTTTCATTTTTAAAGAGATTACCGTAGAAGATGGTCTTCTCATACATGAGGAAAGTATAAAAATTTTTAGTGTATCTTTATCTTTAGGGTGAGAGCTATAATGAGGATAATAATCTTAATGGGAAAAACCAAAGGTCTATACCTTGTTCTGCTACTTGGAATGCTTATCATTGTTCCCATAGGGGCAATAGTACTTAAAAATCCCACAATTCCTATAATGTATCGAGTTGGGGTGCTTGGATTCATAACCCTTTGGGTTGGTTTGATGAGTTTTGTCATCTATCGCTCGAGAAAGTCCTTTGAAAAAGTAAGGAATATCAAAGAAATCATTTCCATCAGCGAGAATGAAATAAGTTTTCTAAAACCCTTGAGAGCAGAAGTTGGATATTTTGATGCCTATGCTTATTGGAGTTCAAGCGGAAAGGGCAGTCACTATCATGTGTTCAAGAGTTTTCTAAAGGAAAGTGAAGAGGCGGTAACATCATTTAAACTTGAAACAAAGCCATTTTTGCTATCAATAGCTCAGGATGGAACAGGAGATATATATCTGCCAGGAGTTAGAATTTTGAACGATGAATACAAGGACGTGGTTATTCTTTATGCAAAACCGTCCTACGAAGTGAGGTTTCCGCTTGAGAGCTTTGTAGTATCTGCCAATGGAGATTTTGCTGAGGCCAGGATAGAAGAGATAGAAAACGGGTTTAGGATTTCGGTAAGCGCAAACGTTTCAAAAGCAAGAAGAGCCAAAGTGGAGTTGGTTTCAAGGAGAAAGAGAGTTGTTAAAGAGGTCATCGGCGATACAAAAAACGTGGGAGTTTTTGAAAAAGAATTTCTAAACGAGCCTTTGATAATATTGGGCCACTACGACCAGGTAAGCCCCTTGAAAATTCTGAAAGGCGGTAAATTTGGAAGGATAATAGCCGGACATGGAAAGTTTATTCTCAGGCTTGCGCTGGATATTCCTTTCCGACCCGACATAAAAGAAGAAATTGAGTTTGAAGTTACTCCAAAGGAGGAAGCTACTTCTTGGGGACCTTAAAGCCCATTGCCTGCTGTTGCTGTAATTTTTGAGCTTTTTGAGCAAGGTCTTGTAGCTTATGCTCAAGTTGGTGAAGAGCGTCTTGGGTCTTTTTTATTGCTTCCTCATACTCCCTGATTCTCTCATCAAGATATACTATGGCATCGTCGAGACTCTTCTCAATTGCATATCCAGAACCAACGCTAACTATAGCGTTTTGCTTGTCTTCTATCCTTCCCTTCAAAAATGAACCCGCTCCTATTGGAACGAGAATTTCTGGCTTCTCCTCCTCAACACTTTTTAATCCTTCGAGAGTTTCTTTAACGGCCTGAAACTCATTTTTCCCAAGGGTTAAAAGTTCGAGGTTTTGGGCTAAAAGCTGTGCCTGGGCCTGTAAAAGCTGATACTCATAAGCCAACCTTTCAAGTCGCTCCTGATTCTGTGCCATTTTCACCACCAAAGAGAAATTGGAAGATTACCTTTTAAGAGTTTGCATATGCAGAGCAGACAAGAAGAAAAGGCAAAAGGGTTGAAAAAACTAAGAAGGCATAGACGTTAAGAATTCTTCTAAGATTGTCTCAGCTTCCTTAAGATACAGATATGCTTTTCTTAGGTGGATAAATGCTCTCACGTTTGGAGTTATTACAGGACTTCCTTCTTGCCATGCAAGTTTCCATTCCTCTTCTGCCAGACCTTTAAGGGTTAGAACTTTAGATAAAGTCTCGCTATCTATTCCAAGTTGGAGTGCCTGTTCGTAACTTTCGTTGAACATTTTGAGGAGTCTAACGTACCTAAGATAGTAGAAGTACGTAAGGCGCAAGAACTGAGCTTCCCTCAATCTCTGTGGTATTTCCACAGTGAAATAAACTATCTCCGTTGAATTAACGTTTCCAGCCAAATCATAGGCGTAAATTCTTATCCAGTGATGTCCTTCTCCAATATTTATAGTGGTGTTCACGTAGTATGTACCGTCAAATATTAGCGTGACATTGTATTCACCATCAACTTCAGCAATTACTCTGCTTATTTGGGAATTGTCTGTGGCGTTAACCTTTATTGAGGTGATAGCCTCTGAGTAGGTGGTATTTTGTGGATATACTATCTTCACCTGTGGAGGAACTCTGTCCCCAGAAAGTGCAAGAGGTAGGTAATCTATGTTAAGGCTGTTGAGAACAAATGGCTCGTCACATATTCCATCTCCATCTGCGTCTGTGCAGGTCTCACTGAATCCAGTCCCATCGGGCTTAAACCAGGCATTGCCCCCTATATATGGGCCACCAATTATGTTTGTTCCAGAGGTTTTCGTTGTGTTCAATATCTGTTGATTTTGAGGCCCATAACTCCAAACCAAATATGTGGATGCATTTATTATGTTATCATAAATCCAATTTGTGCCTGGACCTCCGGCAAATTCAAAAGCAGTTAGCGCTTCAATGACATTCCTTTTTATAACGTTCCCCTTAGCTCCTATTGAAAAGAAATGAATGGCAGTGTTAGAATTCTTAATTATGTTGTTTTCAACAGTTCCATATCCACCACTGATGCTTATCCCGATCCTGGAATTGTATATAGTATTATTTATGGCAACACAATTTACTTCGGTGGAACCGTGACATAAGGACACTCCCACCTCACTCATGTTTACAATATAGGTATTTTTAACAACAGATCCACTTCTGGTTGCGATTCCCCAGCGCCCATTTGCAACAATTGAGTTCGTTAGAACCGAATCATAGCCAAGAACCGCTTGAGTCAGGACACAAGAGGATATTGTTAAATTATCAAAAGTTACATTAGTGGATGTGCCAGAGTCAACTCCTATTTCCCAATCTTTCAGTATCAGGTTTTTAATTGTAACATTATTGGCATTTTCCACTAGTATTCCATAGCCATAATCTGGATCGACACTATCAAGCATATGACTATTCCCATCCAGTACAACATTGCTTGCGTTAATTTTTATTGCATAATACACGCCATAATCTGTCGGATCGAAGTCTTCAACGCTAACATTAAGGATGTAATACCCTGGGGCCGTTATTTCGTAGGGAAGGGTATTGATGTAAACAGATGATGGTTCGAACTGGTATTTGTCAATGTAGAATCCATAATAGTGAATTGACCAATCGGAGACTAATCTAACTTTTATTACGTTACCAGTAACCCAAGGTGTCCAGACGTCACTCCCGCTTCCACTGTATGTTGCGATCGTGTTGTTATCTTTATCTAAGATGTAAATGAAATCAAAACCCGGTTCAGTTGAGTAATTAACAAAATGCAGACGAATTGCATTGGCAGAGGGTTGCTCTATTGTCCAAGTATAGTTGTAGTTGTCTGGATATGGGTGGGGAGATTCAACTACATAATTAACTTCAAATACTGCCGCTTTTGCCATCCCACCAGCCCATGCAAACACTAAAATTATCAATAATATAGGCAATTTTTTCACTCCAAACACCCCCAGCCATCTACATTTCAAAAACTCCTCCAGAGCAGCGTATTGATAAAATACTAAAGGACAATAAAATATGCCTAGCCCTGCTGCCCATGGAGGGGATAGCCCTATGAATTCTGATTTTAATGAACCATGTTATATAAACAGTTAGTAAGTTGAGATATTTAACCATTTTTCAGAATTTTGTAGAAACGTTGATAGAATAATACTAAAAAACTATCAAAACAAATTTTGACATAAAATAAATGTAAACTCAAAAATGTAAACTCAAGCAAGCTCCAAGCTGAGTCGCCTGACTATCGGGTTCTCGGCTTCTTCTGGTTTTATCTCTTCAATGCTCTCTATGTAAATCTTTGATCTCTTAACGCGGTGCTTGCTTCCAATCTCTGACAGGACAAGCTCCTTTATATCCTCTGGCTTTAATGCTCTATATTCCTTGGTGAATTTGAACTTCTTCCCTTCCTTTTCAAAGACCCCCCTAACTCTGAACACCTTAACCTCCATTTCCCCTCACCCCAAAAATCCTAATGCCTCTTCAATTTTAACAATTTCAGGTCCTGTTGTTAAGTGTCCAACGACAACACCAGATGAGTTTGCAATCATGCATGAGCCCACAAAGGGCACACCCATGTTGGCAGTGCCAACATAGAAATCAACTTTGAAAAGGCTTTCAAGCCACTCAAGTTCTTCATCCGTTGCCTCAGGATGAACCAAGCCGCCTTTGTTTGTGACAACTCCTACGCTTCCGACAGCATGATAATTGGCTATTATCCCCCTCTCCACTTCAACATCAAAGATATCCTCGAATTGCTTTGCCTCTTCTCTTGTAAACTTTGCACTGATCAGCGCTGCTCTATCGTTCACGAGTATAAGGTTCCCAAAGGCAGTGAGTTTGCTTAAAACTGGTTCAACTCTAACATCCAATCCGTTCTCTTCTAGGGAGCTTTTAATTTTCTCAAGCTCGGAGTCCCAGATATAGTAAGGAACCACCACAGCATTTGAGTTTGCAGTGGCAAAAATTCCAACTATTCTGGACTTCATTATGCTTGTTTCGATAGTCGGAACTTTCAGAACTTCTCTGAGGACATTAAGCTTTTTCTCTTGGAGTCCTTCCCTAACTAGAGCAAACTTATCACTGGCTAACCCAAAGACTCCAAGATACGGTGAATTTTCAAAGTCCAACCTTTCAATGTGCATCTCTACACCTCGGTTTTCCCCTCATTGGAAAAATAGGAATCAAGCAAGGTGAACTTCAGCTACCTTGATGCCTTCCTTCTCTTCAACAGTCACTTTGACACGAAGCTTGCTCGGTGGCTTCTCAATTCCTCTTTCCCATATCTTCTCGTTGACATCTGTGCCTATTATAACCTCATCTGCCTTTGTGTGCCTCGCTATGAATTCCCTAACAAAGCGAGCGGCCCTTGGTGCTCTCTTCCATCTTGGAACTATCTTTTTGATCTTCTTAATTGGGACAACGTAAATTCTCTCTTCCGCCATCTCTCATCACTCCTTAAGCTTGGTTCTCCTCCAATATCTTCTCTTAGGGTGAGTTAAAACCTTCCTGTTAGTTTTTACGATAACCCAAACGGGCACTCTCCTATTTTGTTTGGCTGCCTTTGCCAAGCGGAGCTTCTTTGCCAACGGTTTGTTCCTTGCCATTCTTAACCCCTCCTTAATTTGTGAACGTGAAAAGCCTAACTAATGGCCGATTAGTAAGGCCTTATTTAAATTTTTGCTTTCACTCACATTCAAAGACTAGGGGTTAAAAAGCTTTTCATTTAAATAAGCAGAAAGAAGAAGAAAAGGTCACCCTATCTGGAAAGCTGTACTCCTAAGCTCTCCTCTCTCGAAGCGGTGTGGATCATACCACTCCCACTCGAGCGGCACATGGCTTTTTCCTTTGACAATCAACTCTGCCATGGCTTCTCCGACTCCAGGCGCCATCATAAAGCCGTGTCCGCTGAATCCAGCAGCAATGTAAAAGCCCTCTATGTAGTTAATCTTTCCAATAGCGGGGTTGCTGTCAGGTGTCTTTGCATAGAATCCTGCCCATTGTCTTACTATGTGGGCGTATTTAAGTGCTGGGATTATACGAGTGGCCCATTTAAGGACTTCCCTAAGGAAATCGTAAGTAGGAATTATGTCATATGTTGGTCCATATTCCAAGCCCGTTCCGCAAATAACTCCCCCGTCTTCGCCATCTTGAATTACATAGGAATCATTCCATGCTGGTGGACAAACAAGGGGCTCAATTTGCCCTTCCTTAATTGGCTCTGTCTTGACAAGCTGGTGCTTGTAAGGTTTTATCGGAATGAATTCTCTATCCAGCCCAGCCATCTCATTGATTATTGGAGCCCATGCGTTTGCAGCGTTTACAACAACGTCAGCTTTTATAGTACCTCTGTTTGTTTTTACTCCTTTTATTTCCTTGTTCTCAACTATAATGTCAGTTACTTCTGTGTATTCATAAATCTCGGCCCCAAGTTCTTTGGCTTTTCTTGCAAAGGCAAAAACGGTCTTGAAGGGATTTGCCTTTCCGTCAGTTGGGTTCCACTGTCCGGCAAGGAATTCGTCGGCATTTAAGGGTGGCACAATCTCTTTTGCTTCCTCTGGTGTTATAAGCCTTGTTGGAACGCCAAATTTATTGTGAAGTTTTATGTTTTCTTTAAATGTTTCAACCTCTTCTTCAGTTGTGGCCAAGAAGAGGTATCCTGTTTGTTTGAAATTCACATCATATTCAAGCTCTTCACTCAGTTTTTTCCATCTTTCGATGTTGTATCTCTGAAATTTTATGTTGGCCTCATCCGTAAACTGTTGCCTAATTCCAGTGGCACATCTAAAAGTCGAACCGCTTCCAAGATAGTCTTTCTCAACAAGGACAGTATCCACTCCAAGCTTTGCCAGGTGGTAAGCTATTGATGTGCCAGTACTTCCCCCGCCTATAACAACTACATCCGCTTTACTCTTCATTCATCTCACCCACCAAAACTCCTGCTGGAACGGGCCTAATGGGAATTCTTGTTGCAGGGAGCTTTATCTCATCCGGGCTCTTTCCGGTTTTTCTTGCTATTATGCTTATCACCATTGGAAGACATGTCCTTCCCTGACATGGCCCCATTCCAATCCTTAGAAGACGTTTTATCATCTCTATATCCGTTATACCCTGATCAATTAGAGCCTCTATCTCTTCGAGCGTTACATCATTACATCTGCAGATTATTATTTTCTTTTTCTCGCTCATCCTCTCACCACCTTCACAGCCCTAACCTCCCAAGCTAGTTCAATTGGCATCTCCACGGTTATTATTGGAGTATCTCCTTTGCTCTTGTCCCTTGGAATTACCGTAACTACTTTGCCCTTTCCGACTTCTTCCCCAACCCTATTGAGCAAAATTACTTCCTCGCCCACTTTTGGGAGTGGGAGAATTTCGTGAGGCATTGTTACTCTTGCTTTGTCTCCAATGTATTGAACCATGAAAAACGCCAGTCCAGGGCAGATTTGAACACATAGAGAACAGCCAATGCACTTTTCATAATCAACTTTGGGAATTGCATTTGGATGTTCCATGAGAACAGCGTTTGTGGGACATATTTCTTTGCACGGAGTACATGGAATTTCCTGCGGACATTCTGGAACTGCCACGGGTCTCTCTCTAAGCCTTTCCTCACTTGGCAAACCCACATATTTCTTTAGCTCTTCTACACTCAAGTAGCCTTCCTGCAAGTATCTAGGAATTTCACTCATTTTATCACCACCTTCTTAAGGCCTTCAAGGACTTTTCTTCCAAATGGACCACTCCTGAATTCATCAAGGTCTTTCTGGGCTTTTTCTATTTCTTTAAGCCATTCCGGAGAAGCTACGCCCGCAGCTAGAGCAGCTGCAATTCCGGCTATCTTTCCCTCAAGCATTGCCGTTGTTGCTTCCTCAATCCCAGCTGAATCTCCAGCAACGAAAATGCCCCTTATCGTGGTCTCCATTCTTGAGTCTCTAATGACTACATGACCACCAAGCTCAGGAACGTATTTAATCTGGCAGCCTACCTGATGAAGAAGCTCTATACTTGGCCTTAGTCCAACGGCCAAAGCTATCACGTCAACTTCAAAGACCTTCTCTGTTCCCGGAATAACGTTCCAGTTTTCATCAAGTTGAGCCACAACAGCTCTTTCAACTTTTTCTTTTCCTTCCGCTTTTAGGATTGTGTGTCTTGTCAATATTGGGATGCCAAGCCTTCTAACTTTAGCAGCGTGAACAAAGTACCCTCCTATTTTTGGCATTGCTTCAACTATCGCCTCCACTTTTACTCCAGCTTGATAGAGCTGATAAGCGAGAATTAGTCCTACATTACCAGCACCAACGATTAGAACCCTATCTCCTGGCTTTACCCCATAGGTATTCATTAGAGTTTGAATTGCTCCAGCTCCATATACACCCGGTAAGTCATTCCCTTCAAATGGTATCATTCTCTCCATTGCGCCCGTTGCAACGATAATGCTCTTCCCTTTGAACTCAATCAGCTCTTTGTTCTTTTTAACCCCAACCACGAGTTTCTCCTCTCCATCCTGAAGGAGCATTATTGCCGAAGTTTCCAAAAAGACTTCCACGTTTCTTTTCTTGAGCTCTTCCTGCAGTATCTCGGCAATTTTTATCCCTCTAACCCCAGCAAACTGGTCTCTCTTCCCAAAGAACTTGTGGGTTTGCTTGACCAATTGTCCCCCAAGCATTGGATTCTCATCTAAGAGCACTGCCTTAGCACCGGCATCACTTGCGTTTATAGCTGCCATCATTCCGGCCGGCCCACCTCCAATGACAACGACATCCGCTTCAATTCTTTGTGGTTTCTTCCATTTGGGTGGTTTCATTGTTTTGGGTAGAACGGGCTTTTCTTCTTGCCTCTCTATTTGCATTCCATCTTCAACAAGTGTTATACATGTCCTTACGTTTGGAATGCCGTTGACTTTCATGAGACAAGAAGAACATTTTCCAATTGCACAGAAAAGCCCTCTTGGTCTGTGCTTATTTATTGAACGCTGAAGTGTTCTTATTCCTGCGGCATGGAGAGCCATCGCAATTGTTTCACCCTTGTAGGCTTTTATTGGTTTTCCTTCGAAGTAAATGGTCACTTCTTTTCCACGAACTTTTTCAAAATTTAAAATAGGATGTTCGCTAAGGCGCATAAAGTTTCACCAATGTAAAAATAAGCAATCCTCACTTTAAATGTTTTTTAATAAAAAAATGTTATTCACTTTTGGTTTAGAAGAAAAATAAACACAAAAAAGCAAATAACTTTTGAAATATTAAAGTACATATAGACAAAATTATAAAATAAAAATAGGTTTGCGAATATCAACCTAATTGTATGAATAGCTTGGGTGATAGGTTAGTCATACTTCATAACAACACTACCTATTATTCCTTCGTGCTCTATTTGAATCATATCAAGAAATCTTTGTACCTAATAATGAAATAACCATTAGTTTTGTTACACCTTCTTTATTGACTGCATTATTATGGTCTGATGTTTGTAAGGCTCTACAACTATTCCTCCACCAATAATAACGAGGTTGAGGTCACTTTTCATGATATCACTCTGCCCTTTGGAAGAACATTTACTCTCACTTGAGAGGTGACTTTGCAACTAGAAGGTCTATTTTTGCCATATCTATCCAGTTCTTTGAGTAACAAACACTGCTCCATTGAAGAGACAGAAACCTCCCTGACAGAATCTCATTGCAAGTGAGTGATCTCCTCCCCTGCCGTGAAGGGCGAGGCTTTCAAAAGAAAATGTTAAAATTAAAAAGAAATCAAGCAATGCCTCTGGCCTTTACAAAGGCCGCAACATTTTCAACTTGGCTCTTTGCTCTTGCCTTCATGACCTTGCTTTCACCTTCCTTAACTGGCACTTTCAAGAAGAGTTTCTCATGAGTTTCAACGATCTCTTTGGGTGGTTTTGTGAGCAGGCTAATTATGATTATTATCACCAGCGTCACAAAGAAGTTAACGAAAAACACTGGAACGTCTTTGAACCAACTGCCTATAACACCAAATATCCCTGGAGCATCAGGGTGGAATGCCCATCCATAGATTTTTGCCTCTAAAAGGACTTCGCTGAGCAGTCCATAGGCCATTCCAATTATTCCAGCCTCTTTTGTCACGCGCTTCCACCAAAGGCTTAACGTAAGTATTGGACCAAATCCTACTGCCAAACCACCCCAAGCGGTGGCCACCATTGCATACACGAATTTGCTCCCGCTCATTGCGTAGTACATAGCTATTATTGCAATTGCCAGAACCACTACTCTACCTATGTTGACCATTTGCTTCTTTCCAAGCTCTTTGCCAAGGACTTTGTGATACAAATCTCTTGAAACTGCTGAAGATGCCACTAAAAGTTGTGAATCAGCTGTACTCATTATGGCCGAGATTATACCGGCTATGACAAATCCTGCAAGCCAGGAGGGCATTAATTCAAGTGCCATTGCTGGGATAACCTTCTCCGGATCAGTGACTTTTAACACACCTCCTTGATAGAGTGCAAATCCAAGGAATCCTGCAAAGAAAGCTCCCCACAGCACAAGGATTGTCCAAACACCGCTTATAAATATTCCAGGCCTTCTAAGTTTTCTGGGGTCTTCAACGCTCATGTACCTTGTGACTATATGAGGCTGGCCAAGATATCCCACTATCCACGAAGCATATCCTATGGCGAAGATTATTGCTGCTATTCCGACAGCTCCTCCAAAGGGGTGTAGCTTAGCGGGATCTGCCTGGGCTATCAAAGAGGTAGCCTTTTCAAACCCTCCTACTTTTCCTAATGCTAAGAACGGCACAATTATCAGTGTGGATACCATGAACAATGCCTGAACAACATCTGTCCAAACTACCGCGAAGAAACCTCCCGTAATAACATAAGCAGTTAAAATGACTACGGTAAGGAGGATACCACTATTCACACTTATGTTGAAGGCTTCACTTAGTGCTTTGCCGCCTGCTGCAAATTGGGCCGCTACATATGCTGTCATAAACACCAAGATAATGGCCGCACCAATTATTCTAATTAGTTTTGTATTGTCTTTCAATCTTGCCTCCAAATAGTCTGGCACTGTTATTGCTCTGAATTTACCTGCGTAGATCCTAAGTCTTGGACCAATTAACACATAATCTGCTAGTGTTCCAAAGAGACATCCGATTCCTGCCCAAAACGCTCCTAAACCCGCTTTAAAAGCCGCCCCCGGATAACCAAGCATTAACCATCCACTGAAATCACTTGCCTTGTCACTTAATGAAGCAGCCAAAATGTGGACTTTTCTCCCACCCACGAAGTACTGGTCTTCCGTCTTTGTGAACTTGTTGGCCCACCAACCGATGTAGGCTAAAATCGCAAGATATACTAAAAATCCGAGTAGAACACCGAAGTTCATGCTTTACCCCCCTCTAGCTCTTTTAGGAGATCTTCATCGTAAGCTAGTATCTCCTCATCTACGTAGTATTCCTTCCCTGTAATTCTGTCCCAATAGCCATAAAGTACCATCACTACAATTCCCAAAACTGTGGGGACAATTAAAGTTGCCCAAGCTGCACCACTGAGGCCCATATTGCACCACCTCAAAAGTAAATGGGTGTTGGGCGATGCCCAACATTGTATTTAAACACTTTACATTTATAAATATATCGACGTAAAATAGCTTTAAGTGTATTGATGTCTACTTTGGACCTCATTCAACGAACACAAATTCAGATATAACATTTTAAATTGTCAAGTTGAAGATTTGTAATGGAGGTGCTCAAAAGATGCTAAAGGTTAAAGTCATGAAACCGATATTCAGACCAGAAGCCCCCGCTAAGTTTGTGCTGTATCCATATTCGATATTTCACATAAAACTTTTCTATAAGCGCTTAGGAAGAAAAGATAGGGAGCTAGATTATTTTGCATATGTTGACCTTTATCGCTTTGGGGTAGAGAGAGGGGATGACTTCATAGAGATCGAAGAATGGGCTGTAAAAGAGGATGTGATTATGGAAGAGAACTGTCATTATGATGAAGCCAAAGAGAAAGCAGTTGAAAGTGCATTTATGTGGGGTAACATGATGGTAATCTCTTGGTGGACTCCAAGAATAGAAGTTATTAGAGAAGCAAAGGTGTACAAGGTTTTCTGGATATTTGAAGAAAATGAAGAAGAATATGTCATGGACAGTCTCACTGGAGAAAAGTTCAAGCTAAAGGATCTTGCATAATCACCTAGCGTGGATTTCAACTATATCTCCATCTTCGAGCATGTGATCGGGCCCAACTCTCTGCCCCGGAAACTTTGCACTCTTCCCCCATACTCTTGCATATTTAAAGTTCTTTGCGAAGTCTTTATGAATTCTCTCCGCCACGTTCAAAACCGTCGAACCTTTTTTAAGAGCAATCGGAGGATAAGCTGGCTCCTCACCCGGTGATTTCGTGAAGACCCTTATTATGCCGGCCAGGTCATAAAGCTCCTCTTTGAGGTTCTCAATATTTGCCCTCTTTTTAGCAGAAACAGGAACTATTTTAAACCTGTCTCCATAACCCTTAACGAGCCTCTCGTAGTTCTCTTTGCTTCCCGGTGCATCTCCTTTGTTAGCAATAATAATGGCTTTTCTCCATACAAGGCTTTCATCTAAGGCATCTGAAAAGTCTTCAAGAGTAACAGGCTCTTTTACAGTGATCTCAGCACTGTGAATGCCCTCCTCTCTAAGCATTTTCATAACTTCACTTGTATCTCCTTGGATTAAATGAGCTCCATTTATAACGATTCCACCCATCGGCATTCTTTTTATTTCTACCTTCGGCTTTCTTTTGTTTATTTTTATCCCTGCACGTTCAAATTCCTTTAATATTATCTCCATCTGCTTTACTGGATCTTGAGAGAGGTCAACAACGATGGCTATGGCATCAGCATTTCTTATAACACTCAAAAGCTGTGTTCCCATACCCTTTCCCAAAGCAGCTCCTTCTATTAAGCCTGGCACTTCTACGAGTTGAATCTGAACGTCTTTATGCTTCATCATGCCAGGGATTGGCTCAACCGTTGTAAAAGGATAATCGGCAACATCGACATCAATGTCCGCGAGAACATTGAGAAGCGATGATTTTCCAACATTGGGCAAGCCTGCAAGGACGATTTGAGCGGCCCCTTCTTTCTTAACGCTAAATGAGTAACCTCCACCTTTTCTCTGGCTTTGCTGCTTTTCCAGCTCCTTCCTAAGCTCCGCCAACTTTCTCTTTATTTGAAGCCTAAGCTTTTCTGTACCTTTGTGCTTCGGAACGGTAGCATACATTTTTTCTAAGGCCCTTATTTTTTCAGGTATTGTTCTAGCTTGTCTGTATTCCTCCTCTGCAGCTAAGTACTCCGCTGTTACGTTTGTTGGCATCTGTATTCACCTCTCCCTCTCTAGCCCATTTGGGGTTATAATAGAGGTTTTTATAAATCTATGGTGTGAAACTATCATCAACTTTATATACTTTCTCGAAAAATTTTAGGGTGGTGAGAACATGAAGGGGCTTTTAGATGAAATTGATAAGGAAATCCTGAGAGTGCTTCAAAAAAATAGTCGCACCCCACTAAGGGAGATATCAAAGCGAGTCGGACTTGCAGAGTCAACGGTCTATGAAAGAATTAAGAAGCTGAAACACCGGGGGATAATAAAGAAATTCACAATTATCCTAGATCCAGAGTCCCTTGGCTTTCATCTCTTAGCTTTCATATTGATAAAGGCAAAAGCTGGAAAATATGCCGAAGTTGCCGAAAAACTCATCTCCTACCCGGAGATAGTGGAAATCTATGAAACCACAGGTGATTATGACATGATACTCAAGATAAGAACGAGAAACAGCGAAGAGCTTAATGAATTTCTTGACAAGATCGGAGAAATAGAAGGTGTGGTAGCAACGCACACGATGGTTGTGCTGAAGATACACAAAGAGACAACCGAGCTTCCACTTTAGATTTTCCCCTCTGCATAAAGCTTGTGATAAGCCCTCAGAAGGGCATTCTTTACCCTTTTTGGTCCGTATCTTTTCACTGCACCTTTCAATCCTTCGGAATAAACTTTTCTAATGATCAAATCCACGTCGGGGGATTCTCTCAAGCTGTTTTCTATGTAAAGTTTCGCTATATCCTCCGGATCCCTGTAGTTTAGCCCTTTAAGCCATTTTAAAGGAATTCCACTCTCGAATTTCTTTGTGACCTCAAATTCAATTACTGTTACCTCATCTTCACCATTGAGCTCTCCATATATCTTGTTCAACGCACTTACTAGCTCTTTAACATCTTTAAAGCCGTCTTTTTTTGCATCTTGAATTGTAAGCTCCTTAACCCTTTTCTTTTCCACTTTTGTAATCCTTACCTTTGCAATTGCCGTATCACTGGGTGTTATGACAAGATAAACCTCGCTCCCCGGTTCAGCCTCATAATTTCCAAATCTAATCGTCGTAGTCTTCTTTCCGCTGAGAATTCTGGACTTGTACGTGTTATCTATTAGCAGGAACTTTCTTATTTGAACCATTGTTGAGCACCTCTAGAATCTCTGGAAGTTCCAAAAGATCATTGATTTTGAAGTCCGCACACTCTTCGTATTCAAGCTCTTTATCCGCATATTTTCCATAGCGGAACCATACAGTATGCATTCCTACCCTTTTTGCCCCGTAGATGTCTGAATAAAGCCTGTCCCCAACCATCAAAGCCTCTTCTGGGGAGGCTCCAAATGTTTTTAGGGCCTTTTGATAGATTTTTGGATGAGGTTTTTTGACTCCCTCAAAGTCTGAGATTATAACATGCTCGAAGAAGTCGTCAAGATCAAGCCTTAGAACTTTTTCCCACTGCTTTATGGGGTTCCCATCTGTTATTATCCCTAAGCGGTAGCCCATCTCTCTTAGTCTGATTAGGGTTTTTCTTGCGTGCTTGACCTCCCTTATGTGGGCAAACTTGGTATTATGATAGGCAATAACTCCAGCGGCAACCCATTTTGGATTGTACTTCAGGTCAAGCCTTCTGAGAAGGTAATCAAAGTGATGAGGAAAATTACTCCCGTATTCGTTGATGAGCTCTAAGAGTTCATTATAGGCAGTGTCAAAATCAACTGGCAATCCGTGTTGGATCATATTCTCTATGGCGTTTTTTCGGGCAAGTTCAGCTAGACGGGACGTATCTACAATGGTATCATCAAGGTCAAAAAACACAACCTTTATCATCCTAACCCCCACTCAAATAAAAAGCTAAAGTATTTAACTTTTCCCTATATCAAGATAAAAGGACTTCATCTTTTGCTTTTCTTCTCTTAGCTTTCTAAAGTACTCATCCTCCCGAATGAGCTCGTTGAGAAAGTCTTCAAGCTTCCACGTTATGGATGTTGATGTTGTGGTTGCGAAGATTCCACTGATTCCTTGAGAACGGAGTGCCTTGATAACCCTCTTTACATCCTCATTCGAGAGGTTGTGCATTATGACAAACTTTCTCCAGTGCCAGTTACCGCTTCCCTCAAAAGTAGGAGCCTTTGCTACAACTTCTTCCACAACCCAGTCCCTGCAGTATTCTGGGACTTCATAAACCTCAAATCCGGTAAGGGCGTTTTTCATCTTGGAAACTTCATCCCCTTTAAATCCAATTAGGAGTATCATAACACCACCTTAACACTCTGTTATCTTTTAAACATCTTTTAACCTTTGTCAAAAGGTATTCCATTACATCCCCTGCCCGCCCTTTCAGAAAGATATCCGATATTGGAGTTATGCTGCTTTCCTTTGGGTTAATCTCTATTACATAACCTCCATTGTCCTTTACAATGTAGGGAATATATGCCGCTGGAAACACCTGGCCACTCGTTCCGATAACCAGACAAACATCGGACCTTTCGGCAAGCTTAAAGGCTTTTTGAAGAGCATCGTGAGGCAGGGGTTCTCCAAACCAAACAACGTCAGGTCTTAAGAGAGAATCACACTTTGGGCACTTAGGCAAATCCTCCTCTAAAAACTCTTCAAGTCTGTCAGAGTCGAGAAGGCTCTCGCTATACTCACAGTTGGTGCACTTAACTCGATAAATATTGCCATGGAGCTCTATGAGGTTTTTGTTTCCGGCCTCTCTGTGGAGGTTGTCGATGTTTTGGGTTATAATAGCCTTTAAAAGCTTCATTCTCTCAAGTTCTGCCAATGCTAAGTGGGCTCTGTTGGGTTTTGCTTCCTTCATGATCTTCATTCTCATCTTGTAAAACTCCCATACAAGCCAAGGATTGCTTCTAAAAGCCTCTGGAGTAGCCACTTCTTCCACTTTGTACTTCTCCCACAAGCCACCCTTGTCTCTAAAAGTTGGTATTCCGCTTTCGGCACTTATTCCAGCCCCAGTAAAAGCTATCAAAAAGCGAGAATGGGCTATTAATTTGGCCGCCTCCTCAATCATAGGACATCGTCTTATAATTCTCCCCTGAAATTTTTAAAGGTATTCTAACGGCAAGATTTAAATTACATGGATATAAAATATCACATGCAAGAAACCAATGAGGTGATACTATGAGCTACCAGACATATAGAGACAAGGTTTTAGAGTTTGTTGAGATGCACGAAAAGTGGAGGGCATCAACGATAAATTTGATTGCAAGTGAAAATGTAACTTCTCCAAGCGTTACAAGGGCTGTAGCCAGTGGATTTATGCATAAATACGCTGAAGGATGGCCAAGACAAAGGTATTATCAAGGATGTAAGTACATCGATGAGGTAGAACTTATAGGGGTTGACCTCTTCTGCAAGCTCTTCAAGAGCGATTTTGCCGATCTGAGGCCAATCTCCGGAACTAACGCAAACCAAGCTGCGTTCTTTGGATTAACAAATGCCGGTGATAAAGCTATTGTTCTTCACACCTCCCATGGTGGGCATATAAGTCATATGCCCTTTGGTGCCGCCGGTATGAGAGGATTAGAGGTTCACACATGGCCCTTTGACAATGAAGAATTTAACATCGATGTCGACAAAGCGGCCCAGATGATTAGAGAGCTCGAGCCTAAGATAATTGTCTTCGGTGGCTCATTGTTCCCATTCCCACATCCGGTCAAGGAGCTTGCCCCAGTTGCTAAAGAAGTTGGCGCATACGTAGTGTATGATGCAGCCCACGTCTTAGGGTTAATAGCTGGAGGAAAGTTCCAAGACCCCCTCAGGGAAGGAGCCGATGTAGTAACTTCCTCGACACACAAGACCTTCCCGGGTCCACAGGGTGGTGCCATACTCTACAAAGACCTTGGAGAAGATACAGCAAAACTGCAATGGGCAATCTTCCCAGGTGTCTTAAGCAACCACCACTTACACCACATGGCTGGAAAAGTCATCACAGCTGCAGAAATGCTTGAATTTGGTAAAGCTTATGCAGAGCAGATTGTAAAGAACGCAAAAACTTTAGCTGAGGCTCTTGCAGAGGAAGGGTTCAAAGTTATAGGCGAAGATAAAGGGTTCACCGAAAGCCACCAGGTAATAGTTGACGTTAGCGAGCTCCACGAGGCTGGTGGAGGATGGGCTGCTCCACTCTTAGAAGAGGCCGGAATAATCCTCAACAAGAACCTCCTGCCATGGGATCCGCTTGAGAAAGTCAACACGCCAAGCGGCCTAAGAATCGGTGTGCAGGAAATGACGAGGGTAGGAATGATGGAGGATGACATGAAAGAGATAGCAAGGTTCATGAGGAGAGTTCTCCTTGACAGAGAGGATCCAAAGAAGGTTGAGAAAGAAGTCTTCGAGTTCAGAAGGCAGTTCCAGAAGGTCTACTACTCCTTCGATCATGGCCTGCCAATGAAGGAGTGAGATTCCATTTTCTTACTTTTTCTTTTAAAAGTCTCGCTGTTCATGAGAGGGAAGTTATTCAAAAAGTTTTAAAGAATTGGCGTTTTATCAAGCTCTTATATGGACGTTTTTATAATATTGTCAAAAATTCAAAGACATTTTGAAAAATATTATAAGTCATGGAAAAATGCCACCATTAAGTTGTATTAGGTGATGGGTCATGAGAATAGCAGTAATAGGTGCTGGAACAATAGGAAGTGCCGTTGCAAAGGCATTGGCTGAAGAGGGGTATGAAGTAATAGCGACAAGGAGAAAGGTCGAGAAGGTGAAGTGGCTTGAGAGTTATGGAGTGAAGGTCTCGAATGATAATAAAGCTGCTGCTGAAAAAGCGGATATAATTATCCTCGCAGTAAAGCCAAATAAGGTCAAAAAAGTTCTCGAAGAAATAAATCCTACCATTGAAGGGAAAATTCTCATTTCATTTGCTGCGGGGCTCTCACTAAACTTTCTAAAGAGGCTAACAAGTGCAAAACCTGTGAGAGCAATGCCAAATATAGCAGTTCTTGTGAAAGAGTCTTTTACCGCATATACAGCAGACGATTTAGATAGAAAAGAAATTGAACTTGTTGAGAAAATACTTGGTGCTTTTGGCAAGTGTGTTAGAGTTGACGAAGAATATATGGATGCCATAACCGGATTGAGCGGTTCTGGACCGGCATATGCCTCAGTATTCCTTGAGTCATTGATATACGGGGGACTAAAAGTAGGTCTCCCAAGGGACATTGCCCTCCTAGCAAGTGCACAGACACTTTTAGGCACGGCAAAGCTTTTGCTTGAAACGAACCTCCACCCGGCTCAGATCAGGGACATGGTGATAACTCCAGGAGGGACTACAATAGACGGCATTTTTGAGCTTGAAGATAGCAGGTTTAGGACAGCAATAATGAAAGCCATAGATGCCGCGACAAAGAAGTCAAGACTTCTATCACTTGAGATCAAATAAATAGAGGAAGTTAAATTTTCGCCCTCTCAAACTTTTCCTTTCTATTTAAAGGTTTTGTGGCATCAATACCCCACTTTGCGGTGAAGCCCTTCTCCCCAGAGGGATCAAGGGAGCTCCCTCTTACATTTGGGATCACAATTAGGTCTTTGTCCGCTTGAAATCTTGTAGCTATTGCCCATTCTACCTCTCTGTCGTCGTAGATGTTAATATCCTCATCAACCACTACCACATGCTTTAAGCTCGGATGTCCAGAAAAAGCTGCTAAAATAGCATTCTTTCCATCACCGTCGTGCTGTTTTGTGATGCTTATCACCGCATGGAGCCACATGCATCCACCCTCTGTCAGTCTTACACCATGAACCTTTGGCACAACTCCTTTGACACTCTTGTATATCTGAGGCTCCTTGGGAAGACCCATGAGCATATAATGCTCGTAGCCGCTTGAAAGCAATGCATGGAAAATTGGCTTCTCAACGTGATGCATCTTTTCGAAGACTACAACAGGTTGCTCTCTTACGGTGTCATACGTTCCGGTTATGTCAATAAATGGGCCCTCTTTGTCGAGTTCCGGCAGAATTTTTGCCTCAAAGACAAATTCACTCTCTACTGGAACTGGAATTCCATTAACATCTACAACTTCCAGAGGCTTTCCAAAGGCCATCTCGCTCATAGAGGATGCTATGTTAAGCTCACTCACCCCATAGGGAGGACTTGTAGCTGCTGCTAAAAGGATATGGATTGGATTACCAACAATTATTCTAACATCAAGCTCCTCACCATGTTCCGCTTTATCCTTCCACATTGCATACAAATGTCTAGGAACTAATCTAACAGTTCCAGTTTTTTCGTCCTTTACCATTGTTCTGTGGTAGGAGAGGTTAACAAAGCTATCCTCGGCCTTTGCTATGTATATCGCCGAGGTAAAATACTGTCCGCCATCCTTTGGGAAATAATGAGGAACTGGCAGCTCTTTGAGGGAAAAGTCCCTTGTGGAGTTCTTAAAAAATTCCGCAGTTTGTGTCTCCCTATAAGGGGCAGAATTCTCCATAGCTTCCATTATGAAGTGAGCAATTTCTTCCTTTTTTATTCCAAGGTATTTTGCTATTCTCTCTCGTGTGCTCCAAATGTTTCCGGCAACTTCCCATCCATCGACATCTTTAAACAAAACGGGTTTGGTTTTGTGCTGAAGGAGATATCTGGTTATCTCAAGTTTCTTGCTAACCGGCTTATCAATGATAACGAGCTCATCCTGGAATTGTCTCAATATCTCCCGTATCATGACACCACCCATCCAAAGTTTGCCCATCTCGTGATAAACTTTTTGGAGGCTTTCACTTTTTTCATGCTTCTTTTTGAATATTTTTCAAAATGATAGAGAAAGAGCTATAAAGGGGGATCTCCAAAAACTTCTTTTGAGTTGCCATGAAGACCGTGATATTAAGAATCCCGGATAAATCCGCACTGGTGTATATTGAGAAAGCTGATCCTAGAATATACTTTATGGTATACGAAGAGTTGACTTACCGAAAAAGTTTCGGCAAATGGGAGAAGCCTGAGAGCCTGTACAATCCCCATACAAAATCCTTCCCTGTGGGTCTAATTCCCCGCGTAAAGCAACTTTTGAATTCAAAAGGATACAGGGTTAGGGTAATTGATGAAAGAAAAATTGAAGGATTGGAGATAAACGCAACGTGGAACGAAGAATATAAACTAAGAAAATATCAGGAAAAAGCCATCAAGAAGGCATTAAAGTCCGGGATGGGAGTCTTAGCATTGCCGGTGGGAAGTGGAAAAACAATAATCGGGTTGAGAATAATTTATGAGCTTAACCTCTCAGCCCTTGTTGTTGTACACACAAAGGAACTTCTTTACCAGTGGGCTGAGAACATAAAGAGAGTTCTTGGGGTTGAAGCTGGGCTTGTAGGGGATAACAATTGGATAGAAAGACCAGTAACGGTGGCTATGATACAGACTCTTCTTTCTAGGGGGGTTGATAAGCTCCAGCTTCCATATGCAGTTGTTGTGTTTGATGAATGCCACAGGACATCGGCTGCAGAAAAGTTCTATGAGCTCGGGATAAGCTTGCCACAAAGATTTAGGTTCGGCCTCTCCGCAACTCCATGGAGAAGGATTAAAGGAGAGGAGTTAAAGATAGAGGGAGCAATAGGCCCCATAATTTATGAGGTTAAAGCCGAAGATCTGATAAAAGAAAAATTCTTAGCGAAACCTAGGTTCAAAGTAATTGAATACGAATTCTTCATGCCATCCCTAGCAGAACGCTACAAAGAACTTTATGAAGAGGTGATCATGGAAAACGAAGAGAGAAATAAAGCAATAGTGGAGAGTGCATATAAACTCTCAAGACAGGGCCATCGTGTGTTAATAGACGTCAAAAGAATCGAACACGGAAAGATTCTCGTAGAGATGCTCAAAAAGAAAGGCATAAATGCGGAGTTTTTGAGTTCCCAAAGTCCAAATAGATGGGAAATTTTTGAAAAGTTCAAAAATGGAGAGATTAGCGTTTTGGTATCTACATTACTAAAAGAGGGAGTTGATATCCCAGAGATTTCTGCCATAATTCTGGCTGGAGGAGGAAAAAGCGACATAATGACAATCCAGACGATAGGTAGGGCCTTAAGGCCCAAAGGGAGAAGCGGCGCGGTTATAGTTGACATAAAAGATGAGGATCCACTGCTCTTTACCCACTTTATAGAGAGACAAAAAGCCCTAAAGCAGTATTACGGCAGATATTACGATAAAGAACTAGAGAAACTCATAAAGAAGTAAACCAGTCCTCAAAAATGCTTGCCGTTATTAAGTGCTGGGCAAATTTTTCGAAGAATTCTTTTTTAACCTTTTCGACTGCATAGGGATCTTTTTCAAAGAATACTCCATCATACTTAACTTCCCAGAGAACGAGGTTTTCTGGAGGAGCAGGAGGGAGTTTTCTGCCAACTTTTTCTTTCAGCATTCTTTTTATTTCTTCTATTGAAAGAACACCAGAGCCACAAAGCTTAAGAGCCGTTACGATTCTTCTAACCATCTCCCAGAGAAAGCTCTCTCCTTTAATTTCAACCACAATTACATTCCCGCTTGGGAGTACTCTAACCTTATCTATTTTTCTTATCGGGTTTTTGTTCCCCTCAATGCGCGCAAAGTTTGAGAAGTCATGGATTCCAACAAAAAGTTCAGCACACGACTTCATTTTCTCAATGTCGAATCCTTCGTCGAGGAGATAGTATCTATACACTTTCCCCCTACTCCAGAATCTTGGATGGAAATCTTCTGGAACCTGTGCCCTTTCTAAAACCCATACATCCCTTAAATGATGATTCAGAATCCTGGGATATGTGAGTTCAGGTCTAGATGTGTTAAAAGCTATGACGTTCCCAAAAGCGGAAACTCCCCTATCGGTCCTTGAGGCACCTTTAAAATTCGCATCCCTTGGGTCTTCAATTATTCCAAGCTTGGTTAATGCCCTAATTATCTCACCTTCGACAGTTCTTAACTTAGGTTGCCTTTGAAAGCCGTAAAACCTTCTCCCATCATAGGCAATTTTTAAAGCTATCCTCATGCTCGGAAATTCGGATTGGAGTTATAAAAGGATTACCGGCTAGCCCTCTTTATGAATATCAAGGTCAATGCGTCTATATCTCCGGTTAATTCGGGAATATTTTTGAAAGTTTGACAATAAAAATAGGATAAAAGCTAAAACTTCTACTCCATGAAGGAAACTGGAGGTGGTGAAATGGTAGCTGAAATTGACATGGAAACAATGGAGTCCTTAATTAACTTTGACATCATGTTTACGTTAGCAAAGAAATTTCTCCAAGAAAGGAGGTCTTTTTAACTCCTTCCTATTCAAGAGAAAGGAAATGGGTCAGAGAAAGCTCCCCTTATAGAAAGGTCTTAGGAAAATTTCAAAAGCTGCAATTGGCATCTCTATTCCCCAGTTTTCAAGCACACGTGGATGGATTTCTCCTATTATTCCAACGCTCTTTCCGTTAACTACTATTTCCCCAGTTCTACCCGGAATAAAAGAACCATGCTCTATTTCCCTAAGTTCATATTTGGCATCTAAATAGCGCATTAAGCTATCAAGGATTTCTTTTGCTTCTGTGAAGGTTACCTTTGGATGTGCAAGGGCAACGGCAAGCTTGCTCTCACTGATGGTCTTTGTTTCTCTCTTTTCATCTATGAGAGTTACCTTACCCACCTCAAAGATTTTCTGGGGATACTCCTCATGGGTGTTCTGACTTAAAAACTCCATTAGGCTTGGAAGGAGCCATTTCCTCAATGCCGACCATCTCTGGCTTATTGGGTTTTCTATCTCTACTATTTCTTCTCTGGGAATATTCATCCTGTCAAACTGGGCTTCCTTATTCGTAAGGTTAAAGGTCATAACCTCCTGGAGACCAAAACCAACCATGAGATCCCTTACTGCATTTTCGAACTCTATAAAATCGTCCCCTTTCCCCTGAACGGCAAGCTCTGGCTCTTCTGGAGGAATATTGTTATACCCGTATGCAATGAGAACATCCTCTAAAATGTCCCTCGCATGCATTATATCATCTCTGAACGCTGGATACTTCAGCTTTGCCCTCTCATCGACAATCTCAACTTCATACATCATGCGCTCTAAGAGGTCTTTTATTTCGTCATCACTGAGCTCGACCCCAGCAAGTTGCTTGATGCAGTTAAGATCAACCTCAAATTCCTTAGGAGTCAAGTCAGGGGTTTCTATTTCAAAATCATTGTAAACTACTCTAACGCTTCTTATCTTTCCACCGCGCTCGGCCAGAGCAGTTACAATGACATTTAAGGCAAGCATAATCTTGTTAAGGTCCCACCCAGTGATATCTATGAAGATGCTCTTAGTCTCTTCCGTAACCTTTCCATGAGTCTCGGAATTTATAACTGGAGGCATCGACAAAACGTTCCCTTCTTTATCAACAAGCAGGGGGTAATACGGCTTTCCTTTAATCAAGTGCCCATATTCCTTTCCCTTTTCATGCTCCTCAAGTATCTCATCTGCACTCATTTCTCGGTCGCTATTTAGCGGGACAAATCTTATTTTATCGGGCTCTACCGCTTTGTAATAGAAGGGAGGCTTGAGCTTGTCGAAGTCAAATGTTCCTATAGCGACTTCCCTTCTTCTCCTTCCAAATGTGAGCGCTACTTTCTCCTGAAGCTGGATTATCTGCCTCAATGCTTCTTCATCAAGTTCAAGGTTTTCGACTATTGCGTAAACTCCATACGGTCTTATATCCTTCAATTTCTCATCAACATAAACAACAACATCGCTTTTTTCGATTTCATACTTTGGCAAGCCTTTTACCATCCCAAGAGCCCACTTCACTTGTCTCGCTATTCCTTCCGCGCTCCATAGATCGGGTCTGTTGGTATCTTTGGCATCAGCCTTAAAGTATGTTTTTCCCTCATGCTCCCACATCTCGTCAAGTTCACACTTCGCATAGAGGAACAGATCCTCCCATTCTTCAACTGTAAATTCTTTTCCCACTAATCTCTCCAAGTCGTGCTTGGCAACGTCGAACTTCGGCATCTTTCATCACCACACCAGCTTAGCCTCTCTCAACCACTTTAAGTCATAGCTGAATAGGTATCTTATATCATCTATCCCAAGTTTGAACATGGCTAATCTGTCAATTCCAATTCCCCAAGCAATCACTGGCGCATCTACCCCCAAAGGCTTCGTCATTTCCTCTCTAAATACTCCTGCTCCTCCAAATTCTACCCATCCAAGCTCTTCATGGTAGGCACTCATCTGAACACTCGGCTCCGTGAATGGGTAATAATCCGGAAGGAACTTAACTTTCTTTGCTCCAGCAATTTCAACCGCAAACCTCTTTAGAATTCCAAGGAGGTGCTTAAAGGTTAGGCTTTCATCAACAACGAACCCATCAACCTGGTTGAATTCTATTAGATGTGTCCTGTCTAAAACGTCAGGCCTAAAAACCCTTTGAATTGCAAAGTACTTACCCGGTATTTGAACCCCCTTACCGAGTTGTCTTGCACTTAGAGCGGTTGCATGTGCTCTGGGCATTAATAACATGGCCATCCTTGGATCCCATTTATATCCCCATCCCCTCGAGCCCGTTGTCCAGCCGTGCTCGTGAGACGCTTTAACTCTCTCCACGAGCTCTTCCTCTGGGAGAAAGCCATATTTGGGGTACTTTAGCTGATATGTATCAGTCCAATCCCTTGCTGGATGGTTCTGGGGCTGGAACAGGGCATCAAAATTCCAGAATTGGGTTTCTATTAGGCTTTCTGCAGTCATTTCAATGAAGCCCATCTCTATAAGCTTTCTTCTTATCTTATCAAGGAAAACTCTATAAGGTTGCTTCTTGCCGGGATAAACCCTTCTTACGGGAGCTTGAATGTTAAAGCGTTTGAATTCAACGTTTCTCCACTCGCCACTCTTTATAAGCTCAGGGGTTAAAACAGATATTTCTCTCTTGAGCTCAAGGCCCTTTTCAGCAAGTTTTATTCCTTCTTCCGTGATTTCTATCTCCCTTTCTGCCTTGGTATCTTCTTCTCCGATTTTTCTGGTCTTTAGCTCCTTAATGGGGACGAACTTCTCAAGTTCTTTTGCTTCAACTTCCCCCTTTTCAGCAAGGAGCTTTAATGCTTTATCAATTGGCCTTTCCTTAGAAAGAGCTTCCTTTCCCTTCTCGGTAACCTCGAGAATAACTTTTCCATCTTCTTTCCTAACAGCAGCCCACCCTTCTCTCCTCAGGATTCCAATAATTGGCTTAAGCTCATCGTCGCTCAACACTTCCCTGAGGTCATCAAGAGAAACCCTACCCCTCTCCACAAGTAGCTTCAAAGCTCTCCTTTCTGGAAGCCCAATTTCAGCGTATTTCCTCCCTAGTTCCGTTATTCTTACAATTCTCTTTTGTCTTTCATGGAGCTTTGCAAGCCCCTTACTCTGGAGCCAGAGAACGGCTCTCATTACTGCTACTTGATCTAGTCCCGTTTCTTTAACGAGGTCTTCGAATTTTACATTTTTCAAATCCTTGAGCTTGATGAGAGTTAATTTTTCTTGATAGCTTAACTCCATTACCAACCCCCCGAAAGAAGTCTTGCTGGAGTTACTTAAAAATTGCGGTACTGGGACTTAAAAAAGATTAGAAAAATCAGTGCTTATGGGGGAAGAAAACAACCTTACCCGTTTTTCCAGCGCGCATGAGTTCAAAAGCTTCCTCGAACTTATCGAATCCCTTGTATTTGTGTGTGATTATTGGATCCAAGTTTAACTTTCCGCTTCTAAGGAGGTTAGAGACAGTGTACCAAGTTTGCCATAGATGTCTTCCGGTAATTCCATGAACTTCCAGTGCTTTAAAGATAACGAGGTTGTTAATGTCGAAGGTGACTTCCTTTGGGAACAGGCCGAGAAGGCTAACCCTCCCCGCTGGGGTAACTGCCTGCAACCCTTGTTCAAGGGCCTTTGGGGCACCGCTAAACTCGAGGAAAACATCGACTCCATTGCCATCCGTTAGGTCTTTCACCTCTTTAACAACATCCTCCTCCATGGGATTTATAACCACATCGGCACCTACTTTTTTCGCCAATTCCCTTCTGAAATCACTTGGCTCGCTTACTATCACCAAAGAAGCCCCACTCGCCTTTGCTACCGTTACACCTAAGAGACCCAAGGGGCCGGCGCCCGTTATGAGAACTGTCTTGCCAGAAATTGGCCCAGCTAGGACGGTATCAACGGCATTGCCTAGCGGCTCTTGAAGGGTTGCGTATTCCGGAGGAATCTCCTTGGGAGTTTTCCATGCATTTTGAGCTGGAACAATTGCATATTCCGCAAATACGCCATCTGTATCTACTCCAAATATCTTGGTGTTCTGGCAAACGTGATAGTTGCCAGTTTTACATTGATAGCATTTTCTGCAAACTATGTGGGTTTCCGCAGAGATGTAGTCACCTACTTGAATCTCATCTACTCCCTTACCAACATCCACAACCTCTCCAGCAACCTCATGCCCCATTATCTGTGGGGGCTTTATTCTGCTTTGTGCCCATTCGTTCCACTCATAGATGTGAAGATCGGTTCCGCAGATGCTAGTTGCAAGAACCTTGATAAGGACTTCTCCTTCTTTTGGCTGTGGAATGTCAGCTTCAACAAGCTCAGCACCGTAAGCAGGGTTAGTCTTCATAATAGCAGTCATTTTTTCCCCCATAGTTACCATCTCCACAGATTTTTTAACATTAATACCTTCATTGTTTCGTGATATAAGCTTTTTGTCCTCATAAAATACCTCATAAAATACCTCGGTTTTATTGCCCCTCACTTTGGTTTTTCAAAGGAAAAAGCAAAGTTAAGAAACAAAAAGTTTGAAAAAGTTATGAGACCACCAAAAATTTTAAATACCTTCATCATCACAATTGATATTGCAGATACTTGCTTGGTGGTGTCTGAATTGGAGGATAGGAAATTTGGAAAGAGAAGAATGAACAGAGGAGGCTCAAGATTGCCTCCAGTTAAAGTTGGAGAAAGATACAAGGTAAAGATAGAAGCCCTCGGAAAAGGTGGGGATGGAATAGCAAGAATTAAGGGCTTTGTGATTTTCGTCCCCAATACAAAAGTGGGGGATGAGGTAGAGATTGTTATAAACTCCGTGAAACAGAAGTTTGCATTCGGAGAAATTGTCGGTTGATTTTTCCCTTTCTTTCCTTATATACGAAAGTCTTATATTTCATTCTGTAATAACATATTGTGTCTATCACTGTAGTTATTTAGCGGCGTTATTACTGCTTTCAAGATTCATACACTTAAGGAAGTGTGAGTAATGCCGGTTATAATCGTTACCGGAAGGGGAGGGGCTGGTAAAACCACGACCACTGCAAATTTAACCGCGTATTTTGCTCAAAAGGAATATAGGGCTTTGGCCATAGATGGTGATCTCTTCTTGCCCAACCTGGGGTTCCATTTCGCCTTAGAAAACGTTAACTATACTGTTCATTCCCTCCTCAA
>Ga0190315_1000233_pt1 | contig 33853 bp, 27 predicted proteins | sample 48701101_MG_FD_161673 | JGI IMG/M metagenome (GOLD analysis project Ga0190315, IMG submission 161673) | Hydrothermal vent sediment bacterial communities from Southern Trench, Guaymas Basin, Mexico - 4870-11-0-1_MG | ecosystem: Environmental > Aquatic > Marine > Hydrothermal vents > Sediment ...
AAGACATTATTAGAAAGGCCATAAGGCCAAATAATAACAGTTAGGAGAGAAGCCGTGTGAGGTGAAAGTCTCATGCACGGTTTTGAAGACGAGTCCTTTATGGTGACATAGAGGGCTTAGTTTAACCAAAGGTAATACGAAAACCAAGGCAGTCACGATTAAGTAGGAAACGAAATGATGAGTCCCTTGGTCCCTTGTTTTCAGACAACTGATGCAAGTACTGGGTTACCAAAGAAATTATTGAGTGTTTCATTCTATAGTTAATGATAACCTCGCCTATTATTAAATAATGGCGAGGTTTTTTTTTGCCATAGAATGAAGTCAAATTTATCATAGAAACATCTCCAAAAAATTAATATACCACCAACCAATAGGGCAACCAGGACAAATTGATAATTGATAATTGATTCGCTTCGGTTGACATTTCACGATAAGTCATTGATTTTTTCATTAAGGTGATATTTTTATAACCCATTGAAAAATAATTGTGAGAAATGTCAACAGAACCTAGACAATTGGAGTCATTTTTGCTAAATATTAATTAATAGATAATAAAATTATTAAAATGCTGATTAAAGGCGTTTCAAATCACTGTTTTGAAATATCCCTTACAATCTATGATTTCAATATCTTTTTTGACGATCTGAGAAACTTAGAAATGCCGATTAAATATTCAAAATAACGGGAGAAAAAGGATGATTAAAATCGTATTCTCAGCCTTAAGCATAGTCATATTGGTAGTGATGGGTAGTGGTTGTGCCGGGATGTTACCCTCTGTGAAACAAACAACCAAATCACCTTGGAAAACGTTTGGAGATGCCAAAAGAGCTTTTGACAAAATAGTACCACAACACACAACCCGTGATGATTTAAAACGACTGGGATTTGATCCGTTTCAGGTACCCAACGTCAAACTGATTACTTATCTTAAGCTCATCGAAAGATTTCTGCCCAACCAGTCAATCCGAGTAGAAGATCTTGATCCGGGTGTACAAGCTTGTTTAAAAACAAGAGAACATTGCCAAGGATTTGAAATTACCCCAAGATTGCTGCATAGTCAACGCTATGGTAATGTTTTTCTTGACTTATTTAATTTCAGGCGCAAAAAAATCACCACAGGTTGGAAATTTGAAGCCCTGATTGTTTTAAAAAATGGTTTAGTGGTTCACAAAATCTGGGGGGGTGAACCGAATGTATCTAAATTTGAAGATAAAAAGAATCCGCTTGGGCCCTTACAAAATATTGATAACGTTTTACCGCCGATTAAAATCTTTTAAAAGTTAATGAATAATGAATAATGATTAACGGTTAATGATTAATGGGCTTTAGCCATAAGCCCCGACCGACAAACTAGGGTCAATCCGTAGGGTTGCCCTGTAGGCTTGCCTCTTATCTAAAAACAATACCAATCTAGTATTTTGATCATTGATTTGTTATTGTAGACAAGGCGATTTTCCGGCTCTAAACGACAAGGATTGCGCCTGAAAGGATTAGAACGTCGTGAGAACGCGAACTTTTTAATATTTTTTTATACTCTTTTTTAGCTCATTACCGTCAATATTGAATATGTCCCATTTAACAAAAGTAAAAGAGTGGTTATCATACCGCCCCGATTTAAAAGTCGTGGATTGCACGATACGTGATGGCGGACTCATGAACAACAGCCAGTTTGATGATGCCGTCGTCAAAGCCGTTTATGAGGCTTGTCTTGAAGCTGGCGTTGACTACATGGAAATAGGATACAAGGCTTCCAAAAAGATTTTTGCGCCGAGTCAATATGGCCCTTGGCGACACTGCAACGAAGATGATCTTAGAAGAATCATTGGTGAAAATGACACCAATTTAAAGATTGCCGTCATGGCAGATGCGGAAAAAACAGATTATAAAACGGATATTCTACCCCGTGACAATAGCGTCATAGATATGATTCGTGTCGCAACCTATATCCACCAACTGCCTATTGCAATAGACATGATCAAAGATGCCCATGATAAAGGCTATGAAACAACAGCCAACATCATGGCGATTTCCGTGGCAGCAGAACATGAACTGTTTGAAGGCCTGGAATTGTTAGCTGAATCTGAAGTGGATGCAATTTACGTGGTAGACAGTTTCGGTCATTTATATAGCGAACAAGTTCGTTTTTTTGTCCAAAAATACTTGGAATATATGTCTGATTCCGGAAAAACGGTAGGCATCCACGCGCACAATAACTTACAGTTAGCTTTTGCCAATACCATTGAAGCCATTGCCATAGGTGCCAATATGGTTGATGCCACCATTGGTGGATTAGGTCGAGGCGCGGGCAATTGCCAAATGGAATTGCTACTCGGATTTCTCCATAATCCGAAGTTCAATATTCGCCCCATACTCAAATGCTTACAGGAACATATTGAACCGATGAGAGCAGAACTAGGTTGGGGCTTTGATATTCCCTACTTAGTAACCGGCATGTTAAACATGCATCCTCGAACCGCCATCGAATATCAGGGCAGTGAGCAATCAAAAGATTACATCGCTTTCTACGATAGCACGATTCAAAATCTCTAATTTATGACCGCCATTTTAGGTCATCAATCAGCAATCCGGATTGGCGTTGCAGGAGTTATTTTCCGGATGCCATTGTAGGCCACTCCCAAATATAGACCTGTTTGGCACCCTGGTGTATCCTGGGCAACCACAAGGAATTGCCTCGACATGCCAGCTCATGGTAGGGACAATCCCTTGTGGTTGCCCCAATAACAAATAGCAATTTATTGATAATTGATAACTGAAATGAAAATAGGTATTTATATTGTATTGATTTGTTTTTTCAGCAATACTTGGGCGAGTAGTCAGAGTAGTCAAATTTCTGAAGATGATAAAATGCTACTGACCCTTGCACACAAAATCTTTAAACAGAGTATTGAACGTCAAAATGACGAATCGACCATACAAGCTGCGCTTCATAAATTCAAACTGCTTTTAGCAGCCGATCCGAAAAATCCTTTGTTCTTAGTCTATCAAGGTAGCATTTACACCCTCATGTCTCAGTTTGCTTGGCTACCTTGGAGCCAGAACCGTTATACCAAAGAAGGCCTTGAGAAGATAAAAGAAGCCTTACAGAACTTAAAGTCGATACATGACAATGAACAGTTAAAAGTCGGTGAACTACAAGTGCCAATCAGCGTCGAAACGCGGCTGGTTGCAATCGATAGCTTTTTACGGGTTAGTGATTCCAATTCGAGAAATGTCTTTGGAGCCATTAAAGCGGTATTATACGACCTGTATTGGTCACCTGCTTTTGAAACGGTTCCGCCATCTATACATGCCCATTTTCATCTACAGGCAGCGACACTGGCTCATCAGGAAAACAAGCCTTGTGAACAAGAAAAACAGCATCTACAGAAAAGCTTAGACATTGTAAAAGCTGCGGACAACAAACTGAAAAACTGGCCAAAAGCGGTACGCGAAAAACTGGACAAATCAGCAAAAACTGCCAAACAACAATTGGAACAACTCAAACGAAAGTGTCATAAAAAGAAATCACAACAAAATCAATCACGACAAAATCAATCACGACAAAATCAATAGAACGCTGATTGATAAATCAGCGTTAATCATGAGAAGAAGGCAGTTCAACGTTCTGTCCCCACATTGCAACACAAGATCGAATTGCTCATTAATCCAATTCCTGATTATAACGGATGAAAAGGGAGGGCGAACACGCAGGGGTGCCCTTGCGTGTTCGCCCTTTCTTGCGACGTTCAAAGCCCCATTCGGTGTCCCAAAAATTCTTTACAATCAGTCCAATTCAACATCTTCTTCCAACCATTGCTGATAAATTGGGAATAAGAGCTTTAGCAATTCCTTATCTTCCTCTGTTAATTCTTCCGCTTCCTCTTTTACCGTTTCGGCACACCAATTTCCGGCAATTTTAATCACCTTCTTGCGTGAAGGATGAGCCTTGGGTAGGACGATAAATTCAGTGATCGCTTGCTGCAACACGGTTCCTCGCCCTAACATCCTTAAAAAAAGCGTATCATCTGTCACAGGTAGTTGATCAATCGCCACGATACCCGTATTGATTTCATCGTCTAAAAAATACAGTCCTGGCCCCCAGTCACTGGCCGGGCGTGCATCAAATTCCGCCAATAAATCATCCGAAATCGATGAGCTTATAATCCACAAATACGGTAATTCATCTTCTGTCAGCGCCTCCTCCCCTTCACTTTCGGCATGACGGTCTAATTTTTTATGCCAATTAAACAATTGTAACAGACTGTTACAAACGTCAGTGCTCGTTGCAGGTATCCGAAAATATTCTAATAAACAAGGCGTTGAAACCATTTCCCCCAATAATCCCAAGTTCGTAAAATCAACATCAGATGTTATCTCAGGGGTAAAAAACAGTTCAACAGGACTGGCCTGTTCAAAAACACTGTTGATTTTAATGCCTGAAGGCTCAAGTGAATCACTGTGTGGCATAATGAAATTCTCATTGAATATGTGTTTAAAAAAGTAGGGAATTTTTAAAATTATCGCCCTTTGGGTGAACCTTTGTTATCGTCCTTTTTTCAACTGTTCAAAAAATAAAGATTCTCTACGCAGGACCTGAAGCGATTTTTGATGCCAATAAATCCTTACTGTTCAGTCTTGGTGGGGAGGCTAAATTTTTAGGCAAGGCTATTGGCAGTGCCCTTGATAGCAGCGTTTTGTCAGTTTACTACGGTGTCTCATTATCTTTCCTCCGTTGGCATTTGTGAATTGGAAGGCATATCCATAGAGCCGTTTTTGTATCCTTCCCATCCTGTCTGGGCCTATTATCGATACTATCGATATCTGCGAAAAAATGATTTAATAAGGGTGACTATACCGGCTATGAAGCTTCCACGTCATAAAGGGGCTATCCAAGATATCCTCAGTGTCAGCCAAGAGAAGGGAAAGCAGTATTCGGATATTGTGGAAAATCTTTGAGCAAATTGATTCGTTCTACGTTCCAACTTTAGTTTGCAATTCAAATTAAAGTTGATAGAACGAAGATCAGAACGAAGTTTAAACGTCAATTTCCTGTGTCAATACCGCGATTGATAAGTCATCTAGCGGGTAAAATCCTGCTATGGCATATTTTTTTAGTGTGCTTTCAAGGTGACGCTTGATAAATTCATCACTTGTGTTTGGAAAAGCTAACAAGTCATTGGCGACTTCGTTAACGGTTAACTTGGTGCGTCGGCGTATATCAAGACATTGGCCGACACCATCTGAGGCAATAGCAACCGTTTTAAATTCTTTTAAAGGAAACCGAAAAATTAAGGGGCTGTTAAACAATTTTGGTTTTGATTTACCCCTTGCGGAATCTATTAAGATCAGCGAATAGGATTCATACATCATATATTCTAGAAAAACGTCTTGATTACCCCAGTAACTGAGGTAATAAGGGGCGTTATGGGCAAAGGCTATTTCAATTGTCCTGACATTGCCATTATGATCTTTGAGTAGCAAGCAACCATCACCGTAAACATACACCATAATGTTGTCTTGCTCTTGATCTAAAAAGGCTAGCATGACGGTGGCATGTAGAACACTCAAAGGCAATTTCATTTCCTTGATAACGGTATTAGCTTTGTCAATCAATTTGTGTCCAAATTGGCTGTAATCCCAGGGCCAATCGTTTGCCTTTTCAAGGAGAGATTTGGTGGTAAGCGTCAGAAGGCGTGCCCCGACATCAGTATTATCAGAGGAGGAACAACCATCGCTTAAGACAATAAAGGGCGTTGGTGTGTTACCTTGGGTTGCGTAATCTTCACAGACAGTGTGGGTAAAACCTATGGTGTAGTAGTGATCGTAATGTAACATATTTCAATTATCAATTATCAATTCCACATTTAGCTTCGCTGGCCTTCGGCTCACGCGCAAAAACGTTTGCGTGAAAATCAGTTATCAGTTAATCAATTAATTAGACATTATACCGATTTAATTTAAGTGCTTGATTTTATTCGTTTTCTCAAAATGAGACTTGATATAAATCAATGAGTTACGTTAAATCGGTATAAACTTTATTAATCAATTATCAATTGACAATAAAAATAATCTATCAATTGGTTTTTAAAAAATAAAATGCTTAAGTATTTCACGCTAAAGTTTCGCTTCGCGAAACATTTAGCGTGAAATTGATAATTCAATAGTGATTTTGATTTAAATTAATCAATTTTTAATTTCAAATTTTATATAAATCAATGAGTTACGTTAAATCGGTATAAACTTTATTAATCAATTATCAATTGACAATAAAAATAATCTATCAATTGGTTTCTAAAAAATGAAATGCTTAAGTATTTCACGCTAAAGTTTCGCTTCGCGAAACATTTAGCGTGAAATTGATAATTCAATAGTGATTTTGATTTAAATTAATCATTTTTATTCACAATTCTCGAAATGCGTTTTTGCATGTAAAAACTTTTGCTTAAAACACAAATTCACATTTATTGTCTAAAAATTACCATCAGAATTTGATAAAATGCTAAAAACTTAGGTTAATTTATTGGAGAAGTCTTACATATAAAATGGATAATTTTTTATGAAAAATAGCATCATAACATTTATTGGCGGTGGTAATATGGCGACGAGCCTGATTGGGGGACTCCTTGAAACGGGGGTTAAACCTGAAAAATTACGGGTTGCCGATCCTAATCCTCAACCACTTGCGGCTCAATTTCCAATACAATGCTACACTGATAACTTGTCTGCATTAGACGGTGCTAATGTAGTCGTGTTAGCGGTCAAACCACAAATCTTACGAGAGGTTGCGGCCGCCATCGCCACGGCGATGCCAACACCGCCGCCTTTGTTTATTAGCATCGTGGCCGGGATTCGCATAGTCGAATTAAAGCATTGGTTGGGTGCCAATCAGCCTTTGCCGATTGTGCGCGTGATGCCAAATACGCCGGCATTAGTACGCAGCGGCGCGTCGGCCCTGTTTGCCGCTCAATCTGTCAGTGACTTTCAACGCGAATTAGCGGAAAATATCCTACGGGCGGTGGGTTTAACCATCTGGCTAGAAGAAGAAACGCAAATGGATGCCGTCACTGCGCTTTCTGGAAGTGGGCCCGCCTATTTCTTTTTAATGATGGAAGTGTTGGAAAAAGCCGGTATTGGTTTAGGTTTACCACAGGAAACGGCCCGCTTGTTGACACTGCAAACCGCTTTTGGGGCGGCTAAAATGGCCCTTGAAAGTCAAGAAGATGCGGCAACTTTGCGAACGCGTGTGACTTCTAAGGGGGGAACAACTGAACAGGCCATTAATACTTTACAAGCCGGCGGGTTGCAAGCTTTGTTTGATCAAGCTTTACAAGCGGCCCAACAACGTTCTATCCGTTTAGCTAAACAATTTGGAGAATACTAACGTGCTAAGTAGCCCATTCATCACCGCTTTGGTTTTTCTAATTAATACGGTGTTTGGCATTTATATTTTGCTTATCATGCTGCGATTTTTGCTGCAATTGTTGCAAGTCGGTTTTCGTAATGATCCCATGCTGAGATTGTTATTAAGGTTGACGAATCATCCTTTGCAGTTGCTCTATAACTTTATCCCTGGTTGGCGCGATATTGATTTTGCGGCCATTGTTTTGATGTTGGCACTCAAGATGCTGGAATTATCCTTGATCGCTTGGCTGTATGGACAATCACTCAGTATCATAGGGCTATTCATCTTATCTTTGGCTAACCTATTGTCTTTAATGATTTATATTTTTATCTTTGCGATTATTATTCAAGTGATTTTGAGTTGGATCACCTCTCATGATAATTACAACCCGTTAAGTAACATTTTATTTCATCTGAATGAACCGATACTGCGCCCAGTACGCCGTAAAATCCCCCCATTGCAAGGGATGGATTTATCACCGCTGGTTGTGATTATTGTTTTACAATTAGCCGATATTTTGCTGGTTGGCGTATTACGACAACTGGCTCAATCACGGTTTTTGGTTGGATAATGGTTTTTATGGGTACAACTAATTAGTTAGTTTATCTAGGTAGGAGTGCAAACTTTAGTTTGCTGCTTTTCGTGCAAACTTTAGTTTGTTGCTTTTCGTTTCAACTTTAGTTTGCAATGTCAATTCAAACTAAAGTTTTAACTTCAATTTATGCCATTCCTTTTTCAATCAAAACTCAAAATCCCGTAATCTGACGGGCACCCGTTTTGCCCCCCACTGCCCTGCTTGGGCTGCGAATACCCCGGCACAAGTCGTACCACACTGATTACATTGGCCATCAGCCGTTAAATTCCAATCGCTTAAAATATACCAATCTCGCCCTATCAAAACATTGCCACACTGGTGACAATAGGTACTCGCGCCGTCTTGATCATGCACATTACCTGTATAGGCATAACGTACCCCATTTTTAAGCGCAATATTACGCGCCATTGTCAGAGTACGAGACGAAGTCGGGGGTTTATCTAACATTTTCCAATCGGGATGAAAGGCCGTAAAGTGCATCGGCACATCAGGCCCCAAGTTTTCGACAACCCATTGCGTCATTTCTTCCAATTCAGTTTCAGAATCATTTTCGCCAGGAATCAACAACGTCGTGAGTTCAATCCAAACCTGGGTTTCCTGTTTGAGATAACGTAAAGTGTCTAATACGGGCTGCAAATGTCCACCAGTCAATTTGTAATAGAACTTTTCAGTGAAGGCTTTTAAATCAACATTCGCGGCATCCATCTCTTGAAAAAAGGCTTCGCGAGGCGCTTCGCAAATATAACCCGCCGTGACAGCAACGGATTTAATATCCAATTCGCGACAAGCTTTAGCCACATCAATAGCATATTCGTAGAAAATCACCGGATCATTATAAGTATAGGCCACACTATTACAGCCTAATTTGTGTGCAGCGCGCGCCAACGTTTCAGGATCAGCTTGATCAGCCAGCGTATCCATTTTACGGGATTTACTCATATCCCAATTTTGGCAAAATTGACAGGCCAAATTGCAACCCGCCGTACCAAAAGAGAGAATTGGCGTACCGGGTAAAAAATGGTTCAATGGTTTTTTTTCAATCGGATCCACACAAAAACCGCTAGAACGTCCATAAGTGGTTAACACGATTTGTTGATCGTGATTCGCTCGCACAAAACATAAGCCCTGCTGCCCCGCTTTCAGTTTACAAGCGCGAGGGCACAAATCACATTGAATACGCCCCTCTTCTAATACATGCCAAAAACGAGTCGGCACAATGTTTGTGATAGGTGTTTGATCCTCTTTTAAATGTCGTGCTTTCATTTGAATTATTCCAATTTTGAAGTGAAAAAAGCTTTGTGACTTATTTTTGTGAGATTTTTAATCTCACGCAAAGCCGCTAAGACGCTAAGCCTGTTAAGCTAATGACTTGGCGCCTTGGCTCGAAGCGTGAGAAAATATTTAATTGTAGGCTATAATCCCTATCATCTATCAAACTCGCAATTATTCATTCATCTCACCTTTCTCATTTTCCCATGCCTTGGTTACAAATTATATTAGACACAGACGCACAAAGCGTTGAACGGATTTCCGACAGCCTCACCGAACTGGGTGCGGTTGCCGTCACCTTGCTTGATGCTGAAAATCAACCGCTGTATGAACCCCCTTTAAATACCACCCCCTTATGGAAACAAACACGGGTAATTGGTTTATTTGAAAACGACACGGATAGCCATCAATTACAAAAGCAATTGCAAGCCAGGATTGCGCCCTTGCCCCCCTGTCAAATACAAATCCTAAAAGATCAAGAATGGACTCGCGTCTGGATGGCTGATTTTCATCCCTTACAATTTGGCAAACGTGTTTGGATTTGCCCCAGTTGGCAAAGGCCGCCTGATCCACAAGCCATCAATATTATGCTTGATCCCGGCCTCGCCTTTGGTACGGGTACACATCCAACAACGGCCTTATGTTTAGAATGGCTCGATCAACAAAACGATTTATCCGATCAAACCCTGATTGACTATGGCTGCGGTTCCGGCATCTTAGCCATTACCGCGCTCAAATTAGGCGCTGCTCACGTTTGGGCAGTGGATAATGATCCGCAAGCATTATTAGCCACGCTAGATAATGCTAAAAAAAATCACGTTGAAACCGCCATTAGCCCCGTCTTACCAGAACAACTCCCTCACCACGTCAAGGCCGATGCCATACTCGCCAATATCTTAGCCACCCCCTTAATCAAACTCGCGCCAACCTTGACAGCACATTTAAATACCAAAGCGCCACTGGTATTATCAGGCCTACTAAAGGAACAAGTTGATGACGTGATAGCCGCTTATACGCCCTATGCGACTATTGTAGACAGGATTGAACAGGATAATTGGATACGTCTTGTTGCCCGATACGACATGAATTGTTTGTAGGGGCAATCCCTTGTGGTTGCCCGATACGACGACAAACACGGAGATAACCTATTAATTATGCACACACAATGCCCCCACTGCCAAACGATATTTAATGTTACAGCGGCACATCTCAATATTGCACAAGGACATGTTCGTTGCAGTCATTGCAGAAATATTTTCAATGCGGACAATAGTTTATTAAAACAATTACCGGGAGAAGACAGCACTGATGAATTTAATATCGGAGAAGATCAGACAGCCCATTTCCAAGATGACGACATTCCGGAATTGCTCCAAGAAGATATTTACGATCCCCCTCGCGGCCGTTCTTGGAAATCATTATTTTGGTGGGGAATCATAGTCATTATCCTTGCTGGCATACTAACAGCACAATCAATGTGGTTTTTTAAACGTGATCGTATTTTACAACATCCCCAAATCAGGCCTTGGTTAGAACAGTTTTGTTATAATTTTTTATGTACTTTACCCACAACCCGGGATGTCAAACGCTTCAAAATAGAACATCTTATTGTCCAAATCCACCCAGACATCAGTAATGCCATACAAGTTGAAGCAACATTTATCAATAATGCGATTTTTCCACAGCCTTACCCTGATTTACAATTGATTTTTGAAGATTATAACGGCCATATTCTTGATGAACGACGTTTCACAGCAGCCGAGTATTTACAGCAATCCGTGCCAGAAGATCAACAATTGGAGGCAAAAAGCACAGTACACATTAAATTGGAATTGAGAGAGATGGGGGAAGTTATTGAAGGGGAGCAAATAGCGGAAAGCTATCGGTTTGAATTTTTGTGATTTTAGTTTGTATGGTTTCAAATTCACAAAATGTTTGAATTGTTGTGATTTTAGTTTGTATGGTTTCAAATTCACAAAATGTTTGAATTGTTGTGATTTTAGTTTGTATGGTTTCAAATTCACAAAATGTTTGAATTGTTGTGATTTTTTTTGTATGGTTTCAAATTCACAAAATGGTATTGTAGAGACGCGATGCATCGCGTCTCTATTGTTTGTATCGTTTCAAATTCACAAAATGTCTGAGACGCGAAGGCTGAGACGCGAGGCATCGCGTCTCTACTGTTTGTATCGTTTCAAATTCACAAAATGTCTGAGACGCGAGGCATCGCGTCTCTACTGTTTGTCTGGTTTCAAATTCACAAAATGGTATTTTCCACTCTTTATCGCTTCTTTCTCTAGTTTTTGATAATGTTCTAAAAGTTTTTGTAAATTATCTCCATACTGAGCGGAAATTTGTTGTCTGATCATTCTTATTTCTGCTGTAATCGGATCGTCTTCAAGTATCATTATCTTCTCCGCTTAATAATTCAAGTGGTGTGACTAACATTGGGGTATTTAATCCCAATAATGTATTGATTTTTCTCAAATGTTCAAATTTGTGATAGTTGACAATATGGCGACAATTCCAACTGATCAAAATATCACATTTATGATAACTTGCTAAAGCGACATGTAGTGCATCTCCTTTCGGGTCAGCGGGCATAACTTTACGAGAAATATAAATTTCTAGAATTTCTATTACTTCAGAAGTGATGGGTAAAAAATTCAGTTTTTGGATAAATTCTACTTTTTCAGCCTTCTTGGGATGCTTGCCATAATTCAATTCATCAACAACAGCCATACTTGATACGAGATCAAAATGGGTTGAATAATTATCCCACCATTGGCGTGTCCATTTGGCAAGCAATATGATGTCTGGTTGAGTTCGCTGATTGAAATAGAAACTGGGGATTGTTGTTTCTACATAAACGATTTCTTTCATTTAATGGTTATAATTTCAGTAGTTCATAGTTAATGATCAGTGAATAAGGCCAAGCAAGTCAAGGATTTAAATTCGTTTAGCAACAAAATTCGTTGTACTCAGACTACATTGCCCGACGGTAGAGACGCGATGCATCGCGTCTCTATTGTTTGTATCGTTTCAAATTCACAAAATGTCTGAGACGCGATGCCTGAGACGCGATGCCTCGCGTCTCTACAGTTTGTATGGTTTCAAATTCACAAAATGTTTGAGACGCGATCGCGAAGCGTCTCTACAGACCAAAACAAACGATCATTAATTCATTGTCTTTAAGGCTGGCCCTTGATTGCCGCCTTCAAGTTGTGCGGCTATGGCGTTCAACGCATTATCCAGTCCTTCCAAAACGGTTGGATGATAGAAGGGCGTGGCCATAACCTCTCTGACTGTCATCTCATTTTCAATTGCCATCGCTAAAAAGTGACCAATATATTCACCATCGGGTATCATCATTTCTGAACCCAGTAAACGGCCTGATTGACGATCCGCATAAACGCGCAGGAGCCCGTGATTACGCGCCATGACTTTAGTGCGCCCTTGAACGACAAAACTGCGTTCGCCTGTGATGATATCTTGTTCGGCTAATTCGGCAAAAGAGGCCCCGACGATAACCACTTGTGGATCGGTAAAGGCAATGCGGAGCGGTACGCGGCGTTTAAAGCCTTGAACTGGGTTTTGTACCGCATTGTAACCCGCAATTGTGCCTTCATCAGCGACTTCGTGTAATATGGGTTTCAGTGAGCCTACATCTCCTGCAATAAAGAGGGGTAAGTCACCAAGCTGCATGGTATGAGGGTTAACCAAATCTTTGAATCCATTGGATAAATCGAGATTAAAGACTTCTAAGCCCATATTATCAATATTGGGGCGACGGCCTAGTGAAGCTAATGCTTTATCAACAGTGATTGAGCGTCCATCGTTGGTTTCGACTTTTATTTTGCCGTCTGCGGTTTCAGACAACTGTGCCGCTGTCTCTACCCAAACGTCAAACGATTTGGCCAGTTCTTCAATAGCCACTTTGTTGACTTTAGGATCAGACAAACCGGCAACGTTGGACAACATTTCGACACCCACCACTTTAACCCCTAAACGGGCTAATGCTTGTCCCAGTTCGCAACCAATGGCACCCAATCCAATCACTGCGATTGAATCAGGCAAATCGTCTAATTCAAAAAAGTCATCGGTTGTAATCACCTTATCACCGAATTGATGCCACTCAGGTGGCACAATAGGGCGTGAACCGGTGGCAATAATGATTTTCTCTGCCTGAATGCGTTCACCGTTGACTTCTAAAACCTGTGGTTCAACGAAACGCGCACGCCCTTTAATATTTTTCTCACCAATCTGATTAACGCCATCCATAACACGGGCAACAAACCAATCACGCTGCCCTCGCATATATTGCATCACCTGTTTTCGATCTAGCGTCAAGTTTTCACTGCCCTTGATACCAAAATCGTCAAAATGTTCTCTTCTGGAAAAAGTTTTCGCCACTTCAATCAATACCTTTGACGGCATACAACCGACTCTGGCACAAGTGGTGCCATAAGGCCCATCATTGATCAATACCACATTAGAAGTCACTTGTTTGACTTGACGAAATGCGTTGAGGCCGGCAGTACCGGCACCGATAATAGCAACATCAACTTGTCTGGACATTTTTTTCAATTATCACATCAATTATCAATCAATTATCAAAATGCGTGGGGCGAACCTTTGTTATCGCGCAGTGTACCTACTATGCTTGATTGTTTCGATTCGCGAATAAAGATTTAAAAGTAGAATGAAAAGGTTTCTCTGGTTTAATCCCTTTTTCATGGCAAGCGGTGAGATAATCTTCTACAGCTTGATGAAAGGCGTTAACCAGTTCGTCTTCGTTTTCTGCTTCATAAAGCACTTGTGCTTTGATAAATTCTAGTTTGCCCTGATATAAACTGGTTTCCTCGTCAAAATTCGCTGAACCCAAATAACCTTCATATTTCATCATGTTCTTCATGATTGATTAGCCTCGATTCTTGAACCTCGGAAGTGATTTTCTCCAATCAACGTAAATTCCTTTTATAAGTCGGAATATCGGCATTTTTGGCTTTAGAAAAATTGGCAAAATCCATAATAACTGCGGCAAGTTCAACGCCTGTAAAATCGGTTCCCGCTACATTAGCACGACGCAAGTGTGCTCCACCTAACATGGCGTAAGACAAATCCGCATTGCGTAAATCGGCGTGAAACAGATTAGCCTCTTTTAGGAGAACGCGACTTAAACGGGCACCGACTAGAGTGGCTCGTGTTAAATTGGCACCAACCAAAGTAGCTGCTTTACGTTTTTCATCATGACTAAAAAAAGCTTCACTCAGATTGGCATTCATCAAATTAGCACCGTTGAGATGGGCATCACATAAATTCGTATGTCTCATATCGCAGGCGCTGAGATTCGCATCAATAAACATGACACCGCATAATTGAGCTTCTTTGAGATTCGCTTGATGTAAATCGGCATTTTGCAGAAAAGCATTTGAGAGATCAGCATAAGATAGATCAGCTTTATGCAAATCGACATAACGTAAATCCGCTTTCACCAATTTGGCACGGTGCAATCCTGCTTCAAGTAGAATAGCGCCACTGAAAGGTGTCCCTTCACTTAACCGCGCTTCGGTCAAATCGGCGTTATCAAGCTTCGCAAAAGCCAATTGGGCGCCTATCAAGTTAGCCTGTTGCAGTTGAGCCTGTTCAAGATTAGCATAAGATAAATCCGCATGGGAGAGATTCGCATAACGCAGATCGGCATGACTCAAATCCGCGTCTGTTAAATCAGCTTCACGTAAGTCTGCCCCTGAAAGGGTGTCAGCAGAGACTGTAAATAGGATTTCTCCTGTTTTTTTACTTTTTATATCAACCATTTAGTTGTCAAATTCTATTTAGATTTTCGAGTGTTGATGTCCATTTTGAGGGGCAACCACAAGGGATTGCCCCTACGTGCCCTTCATGGTAGGCGCAATCCCTTGTGCCCCATTGGTAATCATTGATTAGGGCACAATCCGATCAATCGTGATTTCTACCTTACCAGCATTACTCACGACGACTGGACTCATTTTTCCCTGTAAATCACCAGAACGAGAGATAGCATCCCCGCTACGCGATATTCGTCCCCATATACTCACTTCTTTAAACTGAGAGAGTTTTGAAGTCGGCATCATCGCCATACTATCATCAAGTGTCGCGGAGGTGGGTAATTCACTCGCCAATTTTTTGACAACCGCTAAAGGCATACGTGAGTCCATTGGTGTGGCGTAAATAAATAAAGTATCGCCTGGTTTCACCTTATCTTGTAAAGCGGGAGCCAAGCTGACATGGACTTCAATTCCAGCTATTGTAGCAGCAGCCTCCGTTTTTTCCGTAGAAGTCGTGGCGTGTGGTGAGGCGATATGAGCCTTTCCACCTTGCAAACGTTGTTTCGCCATCGCAATTTGCTGCTTTAATATCTTTTTAAATTCTTCCGCTTCGTGCGGCATTTGTGCTAATAAACCTTCTAAATGCTGAATAGCCAGGCGGTAATGCCCCGTTTCCATAGCGGCCCGACTCGACAACCATAAGGCCTTTTGATGTTCGGGATTGATGCGTAAAGCGCTTTCCAGTAATGTGCTAGGCAATCCGACAAATTGTTCGTCATTTGATTTCGCTAAAAACTCGGCAAAATCAGAAAGCACTCCGGGATCATTTTCAAACTGTGCCAAAGGTGACATGAGAAACTTGGGCTGGCCCAATGTCAAATATCCCCCCATCGCCAAAGCAGGAATAAAAATAGCAATAACGATACTCGCCCAACAATTTGAAGAGTGAGCAGGTGGTGGTGTCTGCTCATCTAATTCTTGAGCAAGCGTTTTATCCAATTCTTGTTTAGCCAGGGCGAATTGCTCTGGGTTCAAGTTTTCTTGTTCTAATTCCGCGATGCGTTCTTTGTAAATCGCGACATTCAAGCTATTGCGATCAACATCAGCATTAGCATGTTGTTTAACAAGAGGGACTATAACAAAGGCGAGGGCGAGCAATGTGAGCCCGGCCGCAATTATCCAAAATGTGAGCATAGTTTTTCCTTATTCACCCAGTACGTGTTTGATTTTATTGCGTTCTTCTTCAGTGAGGGAGGGAGGCACAGCGGTGGTTACTGCATGACGGCGAATAAAATAAATCAGCACGATCAATGCGATAAGCAGCAATACCAAAGGGCCTACCCATAAGACATAAGTTTTGGGTTGGAGGGGCGGATTATAGAGAACAAAGTCACCATAACGTTCTACCAAAAAGTGGGTGATTTGTTGGTCAGTTTGACCTTCAAGAATTTTATTGCGGACTAAGTTACGAATATCTTGGGCCAATTCGGCATTAGAATCCGCAACGGATTGATTTTTACAAACGACACAACGCAATTCTTTCGTGAGTTCAGAAAAGCGTGTTTCTTGTTGAGACGTGTCAAATTCAATCATATTTTTATCTACCGCATAAAGCTTAAAAGGTAGGATTAAAAGTATTAAAACAAAAGCCTTTATTTTCATGTTTTTCAGTTATCAGTTATCAGTTATCAGTTATCAGTTATCAAAACAGTGATATCGACTATGTTCAAGGCCAACATATTTATCTGACAGTTCACATATTAGACCAAAACCACCAAAACGACGTAAAATACCAAAACGAGTGTACAAAAAGTTCTTTTCACCAACAAAATCATAATTATTTAATAAAATCTTTGACAAAAAATAAAATTTTGGTTAGCATTTCAGGTGGCTTTTATCAAGGGATGATAGCCTTCAAAGCAAGATATTAATGGTTCAGTATTAAAATGTCATACTGGTAAAATCTTAGACTTATAATAAAACATGAGATTATCTTCAAAATCTATTGTGTATTATATAAAAAGTCACAAGTCGTTTTTGTGATCTAGGGAGCTTACCCCTTAAACATAACTAATTCGACTGATTTTTGGTGGTTTTGGCGTTTTTAAGTAAGAGGCTATAGTGTTATTAAAAAAGAAGACAATAAAATAAAAAAAACGAAATGTCCAGAAAAGTTTTGTCGGGTGGGCAAACGGGTAGCACGATTTAAGTTATTTCCTCATACCTATCACCCACTTGCCCACCATTCCCTTTTTTATTTTATGAGAATTTTGTTTAAAGGAAAAATAGATAATTAACAATGTATAATTCAAAATAGATTATTTGAAAATGCTTCTTCAAATTGCTCTATAGATATTCAAGGGTTCGATCTATAGCGTTTCCCGATTGAATGAACCGAAGGGAAGCTTCGCTAAGTACAAATCATTATCGTTCCCAATTTATTTTGCGGCCTTCTTTTCGTTCCCAATTTATTTTGCGGCCTTCTTTTCGTTCCACGCTATAAAACCAATCTCACGCTTCGGCGCTTCGGCGCTTCGGTGCTTCGTCTCGACGCACGGCCGTGCGTCTCTACGGCCGTGCGTCTCTACTTCTTAATGCTTTGAACGCGACTTTGCGCCTTTGCGTGAAAAAAAATGCCACCCTTTTTGAGAAGGGTGGGCAACAAAAACACGTTGCCTACCCTACTTATTTAAAGTGTTTCTAGTGCTTTATATTTTTCGCGTAAACTGTTGCGTATCCAAATCGCGGCTAGGTTCAAAATCACAATCACGGCGACTAATAAAAAGGCCGTGGCGTAAACTAAGGGTCGTGCTGCTTCGACATTCGGACTTTGAAAGCCGACATCGTAAATGTGAAAGCCTAAGTGCATGAATTTACGTTCTAAATGTAAAAATGGAGCTTGAAAATCGACTACTAAAGAGGGGGCTAATTTGACGACCCCGACTAGCATTAAGGGGGCGACTTCTCCCGCGGCGCGTGCAATGGCTAAGATCAAACCGGTCATCATTGCTGGACTGGCCATCGGTAGCACGGTACGCCATAATGTTTCCGCTTTAGTGGCCCCTAAGGCTAAGCTGCCTTCACGAATGGAACTGGGAATACGCGAGAGGCCTTCTTCGGTAGAAACAATCACAACGGGTACGGTTAACAAGGCGAGTGTTAAAGAGGCCCAAAAAATACCGGGTGTGCCATAAGTGGGTGCGGGTAAGGCCTCTGCAAAAAACCATTGATCTATATTGGATCCCAGAAAATAAACAAAAAAGCCTAAACCAAATACGCCATACACAATGGAAGGCACACCGGCTAAGTTATTGACAGCAATACGAATTGTACTGGTCAAAAAACCTTGTTTAGCATATTCATGCAAATACACTGCGGCAATGACACCAATGGGCGTGACGATAATGGACATAATAATCACCATGATCACGGTACCAAAAATAGCGGGAAAAATACCGCCTTCTGTATTCGCTTCACGCGGATCATCGCTGACAAATTCCCAAGCTTTTAGGGCATAAAAACTGAGTTTGTCTGACAAAGACATGGCATTAGGGCGATGGATATGTACCACTTTAGCAAGCGAAATATCAACCACACGCCCATCCATAATACTAGCAGTGAAGCTATCACGGTTTATGGCTCGATATAATCGCCCTAATTTTTGACTCAGGGCTTCAAAACGTGCATTTAAGCCCGCTTTTTCTTCAGCAATCTCAGCTTGTTTAAGGGCATCAAGTGCATTATCCAATTCTAAACGCCGTTGATATAAGCGTAACTGTTCTAAGCCATGATTAATGTCACCCATATCATATTTTTCAATGCTGCGAATTCTGTCATGAATCGCTAAAGTTCGTTCCAAACGTTTATGCAATTCATGCCATGCCACTTCACCTGTGCTGACAACCTTGCCATTTTCCTTAACCGTTTTCAGGTAGCCATAAAAATTACCCCATTCACGGCGCTCAACCATCATTAACTTTTCGGGATAGTGTTGATTGTGTAAACCCGAACCCATAATCCAACGAAAATCTAAACCCAAAAAATCACGATTGCCCGTTTTGATTAAATAGCGAGTCGCCCAATCCCCTTCTACGGTTAAACCACTTTCTCGTAACCGCGATGCGGGTACGATTTCTTTATCACGCATTTCACCAATCAAATGAATCGTTCTACCATCCTGTTCAACATACTCAGCTTCCATAATCGGTGTCGGCCAAAAATGCCCTAAACCACGCATCGCAATCAGAATTAACAAGCCAAGAACGGTTACAATACTGATTGTCACAGAAGCCGCTGTTAGCCAAATCCAAGGATCACCACTTTTCCACCAGTTTTTCATTTTAGTCTCCATACGATTTTTTAGGGTTATAACCTTACCCCCTATCAGTTTGGTTTAAGTTATTGAAAAGCGAGTACTTTGAAACTCAGCGAAGCTAATGACGGGTATAAACGAATAAACATAACAAAATCAATGAATTATTCGCTTATCCTCGTGATATGCGTTCCGTAACGAAGTTTCAAAGTACTCGATTTTACAAACGGATAGGTGGTAAGGGGTTATAACGGATTTTGGGGGCCAGCGGGAAAAATCCATTTCGGGTATCCAAAAAATTGATAATCAGAATTTTTTAAATGGTGGGCAACACCAAAGCCCACCCTACAATAACACCTCATAAAGAACTATACTTACGCCGCAAGCGATGACGAACGACTTCCGCTAACGTGTTTAAAAAAAAGGTAAAAATAAACAAGACTAAGCCAGATAGGAACAAAATACGAAAATGGGTACTATGCACTTCAGACTCTGGCATTTCTACCGCAATATTGGCCGAAAGCGTGCGTAATCCCTGAAACATATTAAAATCCATAATAGGTGTATTACCCGTCGCCATGAGAACAATCATGGTTTCACCAACGGCTCGCCCCATGCCGATCATGATCGCTGAAAAAATACCCGGGCTGGCTGTGAGTAAGACAACTCGTATCATCGTTTGCCAAGGGGTAGCGCCTAAAGCTAATGAACCCATCGTTAAATGCTTGGGTACACTAAATATGGCATCTTCAGCAATTGAAAAAATAATGGGAATCACGGCCAACCCCATAGCGATACCGACGACGATGGCATTGCGTTGATCAAAATCAATCCCGAATTCCATTGTTAACCAATGCGGCATATTACCATTGAAGAGCCAGAGTTCTATGGGGCGGCTGAGTGCGAAAGAAAGCCAAGTCAGGAATAAAATAACGGGAATGAGTAAAACCGCTTGCCAACCGTCTGGAATTTTTTTACTCATCGATTTTGGTATATAACGCCAAGCATAAGCAAACAGTAAAACACCGGTAGGTAATAGGAATAATAAAGTAAAGACACCCGGTAAATTCTTTTCCATCACCTGTGCTAACCATAAACCAGCCAGAAAACCCAAAATAACGGTAGGCAAAGCAGCCATTATTTCAATGGTTGGCTTCACCACTGTACGCATTCGGGGATTCATAAAGTATGCGGCATAAATCGCGCCCAAAACGCCTAAAGGTACGGCAATCAACATGGCATAAAATGCCGCTTTTAAGGTACCAAAAGCCAGTGGCGTTAAACTGAATTTTGGTTCAAAATCACTACTGGCTGAAGACGATTGCCAAACATAAGCCGGTTCTTGATAACTTTCATAGTGAACCTTGCCCCATAAAGCTGACATTGAAATTTCAGGATGTTCATTATGCAACCCCCAAACCTGTATACCCTTCTCATCTTCGGCTAATAAAACATCCGCACGCGGTGAAATGGCAAGATGCGTCAACGCCGTTTTGCTAATGGATTGTTGCATTAACAGGCGCTGTGCTGTCGTATGATAGACACCTACTTGCCCCGTATTATCCGCCGCCACAAAGCCTTTACGACGTTCTTCAGTTACCAGCCCAATAATCGGTGCTTGTTGTTCATGGAATTGACGAATCTTGGTGAGTACGTTGTTATTATTGTCATCGCGCACGGTAAACCATTGTGAAATCCTGCCTTTTGAATCACCGACAAGCAATGAAATATCACCTGTCAGAAATTCTAATGTGGTAATGCGCTGATCAACCTCTACCACCCGGAGACGCTGAAGCACTTCAGGCTCCGTTTTCGTGTTCACATCAATAAGCGAAATTTGACCCTCACTATCAGCAACATACACCAAACGTTGTGTTTTATCTAACAACAAAAAATGAGTCATTTCAGTTTGGGGTAAAGATAATTCACCGTTTTGAGACTCAAAAGAAAGCGATTCCTCATTATCCCAAAGCGAGTCTTGTTGAATTAAATTCGCCAATACCAATCGATTATCTGTGGTTACCGCAACCAAGGTGCTTTCTTCCTCACCCACTTGGACATCAAGATGTGTTAAAGCCTTGCCTTGCTTATCAATCACAATCGGTTTTTTGCCCAAGGGATATTCAATACGCGGTGTGATAACGCGAATATCATTAGGATAACTGATATCATAAGTATGCTTGACAACCAATGCTTGCCCATTATTTAATCCAAAAGCCACCACATTGCTTGCCGAATCCGCCACAGCAAAACGGGTAATCGTGGTATCCACAGCAAGGGTATTATCAGAAATAACCGTACCCTCTTTCAGATCAAAAAATACCGCATGAGCTTGCTGGGTAAATCGCACACCAATCTCATTTTTTTCTTCAATGGCAAGATGTAAAGTCTCTCCCACCGTAGGGGCTGGGAGCTTAAACTGCTGAACTTTTTCCATACTGGCTGGTAAGAACAGCGGCAAAACAACGTATAACAAATAAAAGAAAATGAGACAAATGGCAATGATGATACTGATCCCGCCTATCGTCATACTATGTTTAGCCAGTTTATCTTTAAACATGCGCAATTTGCGATGACGAATAATTGCAGGATCGTTTAATGCCGATAAAATAGGAGATGACGTTTCAGATGTTGTGTTCATATTACCGTTTATAAGCATTACCTAATATGGTAGTGATAGAATATGGCTGATCCCCTATAACTTTCATCACCCACATTGCAGCACTACCCCTAATATATATAACATCACATTCTAAAAACTGATTATGACAACAATATGACAAGCGCAAATTGGGTATTTATCTATCAAGTGTTATTCGCTATTCGCTGTTAGCGATGTTATTCGCTATTCGCAGTTAGCGAATTTAAAATAGCCTAATTTTAATCTACTCTTCACCACGATAAAGACAGCCGCTTGTACACGTCTCTTGTATTGCAATTTGACACAAAGTGGGCAATGTCGGCTTTAAACGTTGCCAAATCCAACGCGCCAAATTTTCACTCGTTGGATTTTCTAATCCCTCAATATCGTTAAGGTAATGGTGATCTAACTGCTCATACAGTGGCGCAAAGGCCTTTTTAATCTCAGCAAAATCCATTACCCACCCAGTGTGCGCCCCTACCTCATCGCAAACATGGAGCGTGATGTGAAAAGAATGGCCGTGTAAACGATGACATTTGTGTCCCTCTGGCACATTAGGTAAACGATGCGCTGCTTCAATGTTGAATTGTTTATAAATTTCCATGATGAGATTGATGTGATTTTTAACACTAATTGCAAGGATTATATATAATAAAAATTTTGCCGCATTGGATTTGAAAATTCAAACTTTAGTTTGAATTGGATTTAAATTGGAGTTCAAACTTTAGTTTGAATTGGATTTGAATTGGAGTTCAAACTTTAGTTTGAATTGAATTTAAATTGGAGTTCAAATTTTAGTTAGTTTGAATTGGATTTAAATTGGAGTTCAAACTTTAGTTTGAATAAGTACTGAACCATAAATTTTCAGGTATTTTAATAGAAACAACCAAGAAGAGGGGCAACCACAAGGGATTGCCCCTACAAACCGCCCGTAGGGGCAATCCCTTGTGGTTGCCCTTTGCGGTAAAATACCTGTTTATTTGTGCTTCAGTATTTAGGCGTTGCAAACGTTAGTGTGAATTGCAATCCAAATGAAACAAACTAAAGTTTGTACGGAAAACCAGACAAAGTTTCTACTCTTGGACTTGAACGAAAATGACTTTCATGAGCGCCGAACTTAAATCACTTTTTACAAAACTTAACCCCGTTTGTCACAAAGCTTTTGAATTTGCCGCTGACTTATGCGTGGTACAAGGCTACTACACCATAGAAATTGAACACTTGTTGCAAAAACTATTGGATCAATCTGATACCGATATGCAAGTGATTCTACGTCAGTATGAGATATCAATACCTAAGCTTAAATGGGAACTCGCCCGTGCGGCCGAAAAATGTCAGCGCGGCAATGATCGCACCTTATCTCTGGCACCTGCTACGCTCACTTTGTTGCGTGAAGCTTGGCTGATGACTTCTCTACAATTTGATTGTCATTTAATTCGTTCAGGTGCAATATTACTTGCTATTCTCGAACAGGAGTCACTACGTGAGGAGGCTATCAAAAGGTGTCCCTCATTGTTGAAAATTCCCCGCGAATCGTTACAGCAAGAATGGCACAAATTGATAAAGCAATCTGGCGAAACCCAGCCTTTGGCTCAAGATACCAAAAACAGTGATGATAAGGATGATCAGGCAGATTCAACCCATAAGACACCTATATCGGCCATTGAACATTATACTATTGATTTAACACATCAACTGCGTTCAAAGCCTAACGAGCCCGTAGTCGGGCGCGAAAGCGAAATCCGTCAAATCATTGATATTTTAACTCGCCAGAGTCAAAACAATCTTATTCTTACCGGTGATATCGGTGTTGGCAAAAGCACTACCCTAGAAGGTGTTGCCTTGAAAATGGCTAAAGGCGAGGTTCCACCCAGTTTGCAAAACGTCTCAGTGCGTGTACTCAATAAAGGACTGATATCGTATGGCGTTAAAGGCACCGAAAAGATAATAGAACAAATTAGTCAAGAACTCACCGTTTCCATTAAACCGATGATTTGGTTTATTGATGATATCCAAACTTTGATAGCTGGGAATACCCCATTAAATGAAATCATTTATTTATTAAAACCAGCCCTTGAGCGCAGAACCTTGCGCGTTATCATAGCGACGGAAAGAGAGCCAAAAGCCCTGGAAAAAGAAGCGGCCTTACTGCGCCAGTTTCAAGTGATTAGAATCAATGAACCCAGCGAAGCAACGGCTATCAAAATGTTACGACATCGGGTAAGCCATTTAGAAAAACATCATCAGGTACGCTTAACGAATGAAGCCGTATCAGAAGCTGTGCGCTTGTCACATCGTTATCTTTCAAAACAACGCTTGCCTGAAAAAGCGATCAGTGTATTAGATGCGGCTTGTGCGAAGGTTTCTCTTGCCCAAAACGGCAGTACCCCCCCCAAGTTAGAAGTCACTTTGCAACATATCGCCGATTTGCAAGCAGAATGGCGGATTTTACAACGCGAACAAACGATGGGGCATGTGCATAAACGGCGTTTAGAACAATTAATGGCTGAATTAAAACAGCTTGAAAGTCAAAAAATGCAGCTAGAAGAACGTTGGCAAATAGAACGGGATTTCGTAAGCAAAATCAGACAATTAGAAGCTTCACTGGTTTCTCCCCAGAAAAAAACGAAAAAAGACATTCAGCCAGCTGAAGACAATCGTCTTAGTCACGATAATTCGCCTTTACCACAGGCACCCTTACCACAACCCGGAAAAGACAACACCGTTATCGCCAAGCAGGTTGCTGATAACAACCCGTTATCGAAAGCGGAAAAGACAACACCCTTATCGCCAAGCAATGCTGATAACAACCCGTTATCCAAAGCGGAAAAGACAACACCGTTATCGCCAAGCAATGCTGATAATAATCGTTTGTCCAAAGCGGAAAAGACAACACCGTTATCGCCAAGCAATGCTGATAACAACCCGTTATCGAAAGCGGAAAAGACAACACCGTTATCGCCAAGCAATGCTGATAACAACCCGTTATCGAAAGCGGAAAAGACAACACCGTTATCGCCAAGCAATGCTGATAACAACCGGTTATCGGTTCCCCCTTCAAAAAACGAGAATAAGGATTTATCGGTTCCCCATGCCCAATTGTTGCCTTCAAAAGAAGAAAATGGCTTATTTCCCCCAGCCTTTCTTCGCAAAAAGAAGGGCATTCCGGCTCGCGAGCAGCAAGAAGCTGATAATCGCTTTTCACTCTTATCCTTTAATAAAAAAGACCGTTCTCAACAAGTAAGCGAACCGGCTCAATCAGATAATAAGGAGGCCTTCAATTCCCCTCAAAACACCGTTTCCGTTAAACCTGAGCGATTAAATCCCCGCATTTCTAAAAATGAGGCCCCGCCTATTGAAAACCGCGAATTAGAAGCTGAAGCCAAGCCAGAAATGATCCCTATCAATAAGGCTGAAACGAATCAGGGCGTTTTCTCTGAAAACGGCGCCGCCGAAATCACGGTTTACCCCGCCGCTTATCAAACGGTAGCTTTACACCCCTTGCAAACGGAATTAAAGGCCGTGAAACAACAACTGGCCAAGATTCAAGGCAATGATCCCTTGATACCCGCGCACGTCGATGGCCAAACGATTGCCAGCGTCATTTCAGATTGGACAGGATTGCCCCTTGATAAAATACGGTTTACGGATGAAATCAATACCTTACTGCATCTCAAAGAGAGGCTATCGGAACGCATTATCAGTCAACCCAAAGCGATTGAAACCTTGGCACTCACGCTACAAACCGATAAAGCGGCTCTTGATAATCCTAATAAACCGAGAGGCCTCTTTTTACTCGTAGGGCCCCCGGGTGTGGGCAAAACGGAAACGGCCAGGGCTTTGGCGGATAAGCTTTATAGCGGAGAACATCATCTCGTGACGATCACCCTATCAGACGAACAGCTGCCCCCCCGCTTTTTTTCGCCGACATCGGAGGAGGCCAGTGTCTTCCTCACTCAAGCCGTGCAGCATGATCCCCACTGTGTTCTCTTAATCAAAAACATAGAAAAAGCGTCGCCAAGGATGCTCGCCTTATTCAAGCCCCTGTTTGACAAAGGCACCGTCACGAATAGCCAAGGCCACGTTATTGATTTTAAAAACACGCTGATCCTCTTCACGTCTCATCTTGGCAGCGAGGCGATCACGCGCTGGGGTGATGACTCAAAAGCCTCGCCTAAGCGTGAAGCCTTACAACAGGCCATGCGTCCGATCTTATCACCGCATTTTGAAGCAGACTGGTTAAGGCAGGTGGTGATTGTACCTTATCAGCCCTTAAACGAATCCGCCCTCCGCGAGATTATTGACCTTAAACTCACCACGCTACAACAGCGTTGTTGGAAAAGCCAGCATGCCCAATTAACGTATGATGATCGTTTAGTGAACACCTTGGTCAAACGGAGCACCTTTGTGGAAAGTGGGGGACATCAGATTGACACCCTATTAAAAGAGACCGTGCTACCGGCCTTATCCAGAGCCCTTTTAGAACGCATCGCCAACCGGGAGGCTTTCCCGAGACTACATTTAAGCAGCGATGACGCAGGGCATTTAGTTTACCAATTTAGCCCTGAAGAAAACGAGGGCCCCCCGGAAAGTGATGACGAAACGTTAAGACAAGGGGAAGGCAGGGCAGAAAGGGCTGAAAGACGAGAAAGGGCTGAAAAGGCTGAAAGGGCTGAAAGGGCTGAAAGGGCTGAAAGGGAAACGTTAAAAGACAATTCAAGAGAAAAAGCGAGGGAAACGCTTCCAAACACGCTGAGTCAATATGACTGTGGTCAATTTCTGGGTGATTTAGAAAACGTATTGCAAGAACTGAAAGGCGTAAAAACTTAAACTGTGGTGTTTCTAAATGAGGTGTGGATTTATAGAACCCTTTTGTAAAAACGGGGGTTATCCGTCAGAATTGACAACGGGTTCGATCTAAAACCAATCTCACGCAAAGGCGCAAAGGCGCAAAGGCGCTTGGCTTCGGAGTCTTCTCAATGCGATTTAAGCACTTTGCGCGAAGCGTGAAATTAAAAAGGCTTCCCTTTTTAAAATTATTTTTCTGTAAATCTATAACTAAAGTTTGCACGGAAAGCTAACGCTCTGATGACGACCTTATTTTATAGCTTTCAAGGTGGAACACGGTGTAATCCGTTGACAATTGCTTTAAAACCACAGCGAAGGTTTGTATTTGCGCTGGTGAGCGCGTATCGGGCCAGGCACTGATTGAGGGCACATCTAGGTAGGGTATGTAAAATCGGCTATTTTGATAACGGGCGTGACAGGCTGAAGGTTTGGGCAAGGTATATAAAAATGCCAAACTGTCGGTGACAACCTTTAAATCTTCTGTGCCTGTTATCAGCATTAAATCGCCTTTGAACACGCCAACTTCTTTAAGGGGTTGTTGGGTAAGGGGATCAAATAGCCAAACATCTAATAAGGGCATAAACAGACGATTCTCTTCAACGTGATAGAGGGCATGTGCTTCATCACAGACTTGAATCGTGAAATCTTTGCGAAAAGACAGTTCGCCAGGATCGGTGGTGGTGATCGTAATCAGATAATCCGTGCCTGATTTAAAATCCATTGATGCGACGCGCAATTCATTACCAATAATCTTAAACCGGCCCTTAGCATCGTTATTTAAAGTGTAGCGATGTGTGTCATCTGGATTTGGATCAACCGTGTACAAAGTACTCACCCAAGCCCCTGTCGGAGTCTTTTTTTCCACCGTTTCACCCAGTAAGAAGATATCAGTGGGGGCTTCATTGCCGTGGATTGTGATAATGAAGTCTTTGCTAAACGTGCTACCGGCTTTGTCTGTTGTGGTGATGGTAATCGTGTAAGGCTTGATCTCGACTTCACTGGCGAGTTGCAATTGGTTATCGACAATCCGAAATCGCCCTGAAGCATCGTCGCTTAAGGTGTAGCTGTGAACATCATGGCGATCAAAATCAAGGGTAGACACTAAACCGATTGGGGTGCCTATTTCATTGTTTTTTGACAGCGTGTCGTTAGAGAGGCTGATATCAGTCGGTTGTCGATTGGCCTGAATTTCATTCGTGATGATCGTCTCATTCACCTGAATGGTAAAGTTTTTCGTGAAAGAAAAATCCGTATTATCTGTAGTGGTAATGGTGATCGGGTAATCACCGGCCGTTAAGACAGCGGCCACTCGTAATTGGTTGCCAACGATTTTAAATGGGCCTCCGGCCGTTAAGGTGTAGCGATGCTCATCGCTTGGATCTGGATCAACAGTGGATAAGTGGCCTATCAGCGTATCCACTTTGACGTTCGCCAGTACCGTGTTGTGAGATAAGACAATATCAGTGGGCGGGTGGTGACGTTCTGGATCAAGGCCCTGACAAGTCAAGGTGTATGAAACGCTGGGCAAAGCCGGATCATTCGTCGTTAAGTGCAAAGTGGCTACCCGTTCCCCTGCTTCTGAAGGAACACATTCCAGCGTGATCGGCTGTGCCGCGTCACCATCGTTGAATAATAACGGGAAGGCGACAGTGACAACACGGAAATCGCTGGCGTGTGTGCCAGACAAACGACTTTCATTGAGGGTTAAGGTTGTGTTTCCGGTTTCTTGAATCGTCAATGACTGCGTAAGGGCAGTGCCCACTAGGCTACGCCCGAAGGGCAAAGTACGCTCCGGTGCGGGTACAGAGCTATAACCCGGTGTACCTAGGCCGAGACACTGTAAAGGATAAGTGACAGTAGGCCGTGCGGGATCATTCGTTATCAGGCTCAATGTGGCCGTCCGTGTGCCCAAAGCACGGGGAATACAGTGTACTGTCAGCGTATGCGCTGGCCCCCCTTCTGAAATAGCAACCGGTAGCTGACCGGCCGGTATGCTGAACTCTGCTTTATGCTCACCAGTCAATAGGCTCTTGCTAACTTCTAAAGTGCTATCGCCCACCTCTAGAATCTTCAAATCAACCACACCACTTTGTCCTACCTTGGCACGCATAGAGAGTGTACTGCTGGGCAGGGGTTCAGACGCATAAGTGGCCGGTTTCAGGCCGGTACACTTCAAGGTATAAGTCACTGTCGGTTGAACGGGATCAGTCGTGGTTAAAGTCAACGTCGCTTCACGCACACCAACAACACTAGGAAGACATTGCATTTTCAGTGTTTGTGGCGAATCCCCATCAGGCAAACTCAAAGGGGGTTTCCCGTCTATCAGACTGAAATCAGAAGCATGTTGCCCACTGAAACGGGCTTCTACGATATCTAGGGTATCAGTGCCGGTTTCTAAAATGGTTAACGACACCACACTAGGCTGACCGACTACGCTAGTCCAGTTCAAAGTGCTACTGGGTGCTGGTTCCGAATCATAAGCGATAAACACCTTCTTTACCCCTTCACAGATAACCGGATATCGGATCGTGGCTTGACTGGGATCATTAGTGGTTAAGATCAAAGTCGTTTCATGAATCCCAGCGGCCTGAGGCAGACATTGCAAAAGCAAGCCATGCGCTTTGCCCGCATTGGGAATGATAACAGGAGGCTTGCCACTGAGAATGCGAAACGCATCCGCTTGCTGACCGACAAACTTGGCGCTTTTGAGTTCTAAAGGCAAATCACCTGTTTCCTGCACAACTAGCCTCAGATTAATCGCTTTGCCTACCATCGTCTGCCCAAAATCCAAACCGGTTTCCACAGTCGGGGTTGAAGCATAACCGGCAGAAAACGGGGTAAAGATCGCCGTACAAGACTTATCAGCAGTCATTTGCACTTGCCCTGATGTATCACAATCACCCTTCCAACCAGTGAAGCGAAAACCATCTGCCGCGATAGCGGTTAAAGTGACGGGTGTATCAATAATATAGTATTGGAGACAATCACTGCCACAATGGATGCCTTCAGCCTGAATCGTGCCCATACCCACTTTCTCCACTGTGAGTTGATAGATAGGGGGGGGATGTGATGAAGATGATGGCGCAGGTGGTGATGGCGCAGGTGAGGATGGCGCGGGTAGAATGCCATTATCAGGATCATCTACAGTTCCCGTGGACTGTGCTTTAGTAGGCATAGAAAATAATGCCAACACAACCAGAAGAGATAGCATCAAAAATCGAGCCGGTTTAAAAATCAAGTGAGTAGTCATTTCTTGCACTCCTTTATTAATGGTTAATGGTTAATGCTGATAAACAAGACGGATTTCAATATCAGCTTGTTTAGAAAAAATATTTTATAAATCAGCTATTTATAAGCTATTTTTAACCAAAAATTAACCAATATCAACCAAAAGTCATATAAATTGATACCAAATAGATACCCATTGTGACTGAGTTTTCAGTATTATGCTCGCTCCAAGGATGACAACCCTGATCAATCTGGAAATGAGAAATGTTCACTTTCAACCAGCTATTCAATATTTCAGAAGTTTAGCGTTTAGGATGTTGCCTAAAACCGTTTCATTTTCTTTATTATAGTGTATGCATTTAATTATATATAATTTTTTTAAGTAGTACAACAAAGTACAACGAAACGGGTGTAATTAAAAGTAATAGTTGTAGGGTGGGTAGAGTGGAGCGTAGCGGAGCGAAACCCACCATTGTCGACTGAACCATAAATTTTCAGGTAAAGTAGAGACGCGATGCTTCGCGTCTCTGTATAGCAAAGAAACAAACTATAAATTTTCAGGTAAAGTAGAGACGCGATGCTTCGCGTCTCTGTATAGCAAAGAAACAAACTAGATTTGCGTCGCGAAGCGTCTCTACGACAAAGCTGATACGCGAAGAATCGCGTCTCTACAAAAAAGCTGAGACGCGAAGCATCGCGTCTCTACAAAAAACCTGAGACGCGAAGCATCACGTCTCTACAATGAGTAGATCGGGGCAACCACAAGGGATTGCCCCTTTGCTGTAAAATACTTGTTTATTTGTGCTTCAATACTTAAAGTTGCTTTACTTCATCTTAGGGACACTCTTTGATACAAGCTAAGTTTAGCAGTAGCAGTCACCCTTTAAACACGTACTTGCAATACGGTTTATATAACCAATGCTATTACCTAAAGAGACTGAAAATCCTCAGATGCGTTATCAATGGTTTAGTCGGATAAAAGCTAATGAACATGTTGTTCAGGATGAGGTTATGACTCCAGAGGCTCAAACAAGCACTAAAAGAAGCCTGTCAACATCGTGAAAAATTCCTGTTGTTGCTATCAATTCTCCTTGATTTGAAATAAATCGTGATAGGCTTGAAGTCGTTTTAAACCTTCCTCTTTCCAATGCTCATCAATCTGATTTTCTTGTAAAGCTAATAGACGTTCATGACACAGTATTTGCAATAAGGCGGGCCAACAACCACTTTCCTTGAGCATCCAGTCTCTATCTTGATCTTCAAACGGAATAGGAGAACTGGCTAACATTTCTTTGGCCTCTTCCTGAGTAAAGGGTTCAAGATAAATTGTGCTAAAAATACCGAAAAAGGGAGAAGCTTTGCCTTCATATTGAGCCATTTTCTGCATATCATGGGCTGTGACAACCAATCCTATTCGCCCATCTGTTCCAGCTAAATAGCGCAATTGTTGCCAAAACGCTGTCTCAAGCTTACACGTTTCCAATCCGGCCTCTATTTCATCCATCAAAATCAGGGTTGGCTTGTTTTGTTCTTTTAGTAAGTTTGAAAAGGTGAACAAGTCGCACGATTCTTCTAGGCACTCTATGCCCAATTGTTTTAACACAGCTTGTATGATTTTTTGTGGACTATCCAATGTATTATCTTTAAAATTAATCAGAGCGAATTGGAAATGATCGGGTAGCCAGTTGTTCCAAGCTTTGGGTTGCCCAGAACGCAATTGCTTGAGTGGCACACTCGTGATATTTTTTAAATAATACAACAGTGATGTTTTACCAGCATGCCTTGGGCCAATGATGGCTATATTTTGCAGGGTGCTGTCTTGATGCCATGCGTTGTAGATTCTTCTCAAAGCATTTTCTCGTCCAAAAAACTGACAGGGATGACAAATCGCTTTACCCACCACGGGAATGGGTTCAGGCGCTTCAACAGTGGGGATATAATCTTTGCAACCTGCCGCTTCTAGCAGTTCAGCCCGTTGGATGGCATTTAAACCGAGTTCCAGGGCACAGTTAAAAACTTTTTCACAGTTCGGGTGTGCAACCTTACCATTTATCCATTTATTGAATCCTGCGGGTGTTATACCTATTTTTTTAGCCAAGTCAGCGATAACCCATTGTTGTTCAATTTTTGAATATTTCCACAACAGATCAGAAAATTTTTTATTCATTTGCGCCTACCTCTACCTCTATTTCTAGCTCATTCGCTATTGGCATATCAATATTTTCAATATAAAAAAAATAGAATACCACAGAGTACCACTTGTATAAGATTTTATTTATTTTCATAAGTTGTTATAAAACGCGCTATAAGTGTGTATGTTCTGCCTTCAAATTTGAAAAATGATAAGAGGTAGGGTTAATTTATCATCAATAGAGACGCACGGCCGTGCGTCTCTACGAGCTCGTTTATCCATTATACTGAATATTCAATGAGTTAGAGAAAACGGATAAGTGGTAAGAACGAATGACGTGGATAAACGAATTAAAATCCGACTGATATTGATTAATAATCCCCTAAAAAAGCGAATTTATCTTTCGTGGCCATTTAATATATCAAGGAATTGATGCCTTATTCGTTTATCTGCCCGTCATTAGCTACGCTAAACTTCGTTTCGTTGTACTCAATATTAACAAAAAATTAACCAATTAGATACCACCTTAAACTCAGTTCCATGTTAATTTATGCAACCTCAAAAAGGAATCTAATTAACCAAAAATTAACCAAAAATTAACCCATTAGATACCACCTTAAACTGGGTACTATGTTAATCTACATATGGCTGAAAAAATGCTGAAAAAGAGAGACTGAAGATTAATACTTTATTCAGTCAACAGAATTTTATAAGTTGTTATTTTATATGACTATTTTATTGGTATAACAAATGCTTATTAAATATAAAATAATAGCCAGTCATTTAGTTCTTTTTTTTAACCACTGCAAGGAGATTGCTATGAACGCGATACTCAACAATACGCCTGTTACCAGACAGGATATGAACTTGGGGCTGCAAAATCTGCGGCTGCACTATTTGATCCCGTGGGTAAGTGCATTTATTTTGGCCTTTTTTATGGTAGGTAGTAGTATTGCTCAAGAGGCAGCCAGTGACACTGAGGGAGCCCAAGCGTCTAGTACTGATGGTGCCTTAGAAGCGGAAGCCAGTGATGACGTTGATGCCAGTGATGACAGCGATCTCAGTGATTACGGTGCTGAGGAATATGTGTTCCCAGAAGGAGAACTGACTTATAAGGATGCCGAACCAGAAGATCTTGCTGGTGAATCCGAAATGGGTGCTGAGGATGCCGCCGGTGAGGAAGTGGAAGAGGAAGGCTTTGACTACAGTACGCCTGACGAAGAACTCCCTGAAGTAGAGATGAGTGCTTGGGATGTACCACCGCCTATCGAAAGCGAAGATGCCGAACCGACTGAAGCGGAAGTTGAGGCTGAAGCCGATAACGATATTCTCCCTGAAGAGGAACCACTGTCTTGGGATTCTGAGCCTGATAAGGAAGGGGTTACCGCAGATGCCACTGATAACGGTATGCTTGGTGAAGATATTACCCCATCGGGTATCTCTATGGAAGGCTCGGTTGATCGATACATTAGCCGTAAATGGCTTCAATTCTCTTTTAGAGCCTGTTCAATATCTTTTTAGAAGTAAAGAAATAAAGGCTAAAACCACCATTTGAGCAGAAGTGTCTAGTTTGCGTTCACAATTTTTCCAAAGTCTGTGACATTTTTCTAACCAAGCGAA
>Ga0190315_1000234_pt1 | contig 33802 bp, 32 predicted proteins | sample 48701101_MG_FD_161673 | JGI IMG/M metagenome (GOLD analysis project Ga0190315, IMG submission 161673) | Hydrothermal vent sediment bacterial communities from Southern Trench, Guaymas Basin, Mexico - 4870-11-0-1_MG | ecosystem: Environmental > Aquatic > Marine > Hydrothermal vents > Sediment ...
TCGCTTGGTTAGAAAAATGTCACAGACTTTGGAAAAATTGTGAACGCAAACTAGACACTTCTGCTCAAATGGTGGTTTTAGCCTTTATTTCTTTACTCATGAAAAGATATTGAACAGGTTCTAAGGTGGACTCCGACAGATCCTCACCATTCTTACCATAACGATTGGTTTGTGTTGGCTTCCGTTGGGTGGAAAACGTCGCCATCTGCATTATAATGTATAACGTAGCTGTATCAAGCTTCAGGAATGTGCGATACTCCCTTATGGTCTATTGCTAAGCAGGGCAACCACAAGGGATTGCCCCTAGAGACTAACTATTGCCTTCTTCTTCCAAACGCTCCGCCTTTTCTGTGACCCTTTTTTCTAAGTCTGCCTTATATTGTTTGACGTTGTTGCGAATTTCTGGCATTTTTACGCCGACAATTTGCGCTGCGAGTATTCCGGCATTTTTGGCGTTATTGATGGCGACTGTGGCAACGGGTACACCGCCTGGCATTTGGACTATTGATAATAAGGAATCTAGGCCTTGTAAATGAGACGTTTTAACGGGTACGCCAATGACGGGTATGGGGGTGATAGCGGCAACCATGCCGGGTAAATGGGCTGCGCCGCCGGCACCGGCAATAATCACGTCTAAGCCTCTTGCTTCTGCGGTTTTGGCATACTTAAACAAACGTTCTGGGGTTCGATGGGCTGAGACGATGGTGAGTTCATAAGCGACTCCTAATTCTTCTAGCATTGTCGCGGCTTCTTTCATGACGGGCAAGTCTGAATCGCTGCCCATGATAATGCCTACACTTGGTTGACTCATATCCTTTCCTTGCCTTTGATTTTTAAAATCGTTTTGACTTTTTGGAGTTTAGCCATCGCTTTATCTAAGCGATTATCCAAAATCGTAATGTGTCCCATTTTGCGAGCCGGTTGCGTGATAGCTTTGTCATAAAAATGGAAAGACAAACCGGGTATCGTTAACGCTTCCTGCAAACCTTCAATCACGGGTTGTCCGGTATAACCCGCTTCTCCTAATAAATTAAGCATGACGGCGGCCGGCTTTAATAACTCAGTCCCGCCCAAGGGTAGGCCGCTGATTATCCGAATCAGTTGCTCAAATTGGGAAGTCATACACGCTTCTATGGTGTAATGGCCTGAATTATGTGGCCTCGGTGCGATTTCGTTGACCAAGATTTCTCCTGTTCGAGTGAGAAACATTTCGACAGCAAAGATGCCTACTCCTCCCAATGCTTCTACCGCGTCAAGCGCCACTTGACGGGCTTGCTCTGTGGTTGCATCGTCAATCTGAGCGGGCGCGGCCACAATATCACAAATATTGGTGTTATCATCAAAAACCATTTCGACTACAGGATAACAGGCCATTTCGCCGTCCGGTTTTCTGGCGATGATAATGGCTAATTCTTTCGTAAAATCAATCAATTCTTCAATCATTGAGGGTGCTTTCAGTGCGAAAGCTAAATCCGCTTGACTTTTCAACACCATCACGCCTTTCCCATCATAGCCCCCATGACGCGCTTTTTGCACAATAGGAAAACCCATCTTAGCCAGAGAAGCAGGCTTCTCTACTGCTTCAAAATGGGGTACTGGGATACCCTTGTCTGCAAGTATTTGTTTTTGTTTTAATTTATCTTGGATAATTTCCAATACAGCGGGTTGCGGATAAATGGTACAACCGTCATGATGCAAACGGTTTAAGGTTTGTATATCAATATGTTCAATATCATAAGTCAATACATCGCTTACGTCGGCAAGTGCCCTGATCTTTTCAGGATCATACAAACTGCCGATAATCTGTTGATCAGCAATCTGAGCGGCCGGACAATCTGGCGTTGAATCTAACACGGTGACAAAAAATCCCATGTTTTTAGCGGCCAGTATGGACATTTTAGCCAATTGTCCGCCCCCGATGATGCCGATTCGTTTGATAGGATAAGGAGTTTGATTTTTTGGATTTTTTGGCTTTTGGATTTTTGGATTTGTCATATAGCGTTTGTTCGATAATCGTCGTCTTAGAACAATAGGTTGATAAATGATGTGATCATTAACCATTAATTATTAACCATTAAGCATTGACCAGGATATCAGCAAATAATGAACTTTAACAAATTGATTTTTAATACTCAAGGTGGGGTAATTAATAAGCAAGCGGTGCAGATAGTCTCTGCGAATGGTGTGATGGGATGTTATGAAGTGATTGGGGGTGTATGTTTCGACGCGAGGCAGAGACGCTTCGCGATCGCGTCTCTACGAACGCCAATTTTTGTGATTGTATGTAGAGACGCGATGCCTCGCGTCTCTTTGCCAATTTTGGGTTGTGATTTATGGGTGTATGCAGCTCGGCAGAGACGCGAGGCATCGCGTCTCTACGATCCGAGTTTTTTATTTCTCTCTCTGCAAATTTTTTCACAGGGACGTGCAAAATAAGCCGTTAAAACACAACAGGCCATCATTGATAACCATGAACAGAAAAAACCAATGCTGTACTTAAGAGGCTGATATCCTCAAAATCACCGGCTTCTAAGAGTATATCAGGGTCAAAAACTATAAAGAAAAGAACAGTGACAAAACCAGCAACAACAAAAGAAGGCCATAAAATAGCAATAAACTTTTGGATAGTCGGAATAGATGATTTTGATGTCATAGTCAATTTCCCTAGTTAAGGCAAATGAACAAGGGGCGGTGGTGTCCAGCCTTTTTTGATGTGTTCAACCACGACTGTCGTGTCAATACCACCCCGCACATTAAATTCTGCCCGCAAACGCATAAAACGTGGCGCACAGGCTTGCACTAAATCATTGAGAATCAGGTTTGTGACCGCTTCGTGAAACGCCCCTTCGTCACGATAAGACCAGATGTAACCTTTCAATGATTTTAATTCAATACACTGTTTATTTGGCACATAGTCTAAAAACAATGTGGCGAAATCAGGTTGTCCCGTTTTGGGACACAGACAGGTAAATTCAGGAATACGGATATGAATCGTATAATCACGTTCGCTATGCGGATTGTCAAAAGTTTCAAGTGTTTTGTCTGGTAGAATTGGCATAATTGAATGTTTGGTTTGAGTCAGTTTGTTAGGGTAATGACACTATTCACTCTTCCATTTTCTGCATAGCTTGTCGTTGTAGCTCACAAAATTCATCGGCGGCATTATAGCCTTGCATTTTGAGACTATGGTGACGTACTGCACATTCAAGTAGTACAGCTAGATTGCGCCCTGGGGCCACGGGTAAGCGGATTTCAGGTAGTTCGACACCCATAATGCTACGGACACCATAGTCACCTTGTAACCGGTCAATATTGAGCAGACGCTCAGAGCTGGCCGGTTCTAATTGCACAATCAGTCGTAAGTATTTGTCTTTCTTGATGGCACTGTCGCCAAACAAAGCTTGTACATTTAAAATCCCTAAACCACGTACTTCTAAAAAGGCATTCATGCCTAAAGGGCAGACGCCTATGATAGTTTTGGGTGTCATTTTTGAAAATTCCGGGGCATCATCAGCAATTAAGCGATGCCCCCGACTAACCAGTTCTAGGGCTAATTCACTTTTCCCGGTTCCACTGTCACCCATAATTAAAACACCCATCCCTAACACGTCCATAAAAACACCGTGCAAGGTGATGCGTTGCGCGATTAATCTGGCGAAAGTGGTATGCAGATAATTAATCACATTTTCGCCAGACAAAAGTGAGGTGAAAAGAGGAATCTGCTTGTTGTCGGCTATGCTGAGCAAGTCTTCAGGGACAGAGAGGCCGTCAACCACAATAATACTGACTAGATTTTGGTTTTCAAATAATTGCCTGAGGGATTCCTGATAAGCGTTTTTTTCAAGACCCTTTAAATAGGCTAGTTCGTATACGCCAATGATTTGAATTTGATGAGGATGAATCAGGTTAAAATAACCGACATTGGCGAGTTTTTGATCTTGTTCTAATAAAATGGCACACTGAACACCTTTTTGTCCTGCAAGCCAAGCCAATGTTAAATCATCGGCGTGATTTTGAAAGAGTTCCTCAACAGTAAATCGGGTCATAATAAATCAGCTTTCGATACTTCACGTTTTTTAACAAAAACGTGAAGCTCGAATATTAGACAGCTTCCAGTGGAGCAATAGGGTTAAATGTAAACTGGGTCATAAATCAGCTCAGTGGCGGCTTCCAGTCGGTCAAGAGGTTAAATTTGTCTCCACAGTCTTCTGTGTGACGCAACTTTTCACGAAACTCATCACTGCTAAACATCTGTGCCAATTGGGCCAGAATTTCTAAATGTTCATCTGTCGAATTTTCAGGCACCATTAAGGCAAATAGTAAATCAACCGGTTTTTTATCAATCGAATCAAAATCGATACCGTTTTCCAGTTGTAAAAAGGCTGCTAAGGTGACATTGCATTGAGCAACTCTAGCATGAGGAATCGCAACCCCTTTACCAATGGCGGTACTGCCTAATCGTTCACGCCCTAATAGACCTTCAAAAACATCGTAGCTGGTCAGTGATGAGGTTTCTTGGGCCAGCAATTTACTAAAGTATTCAAGAACACGTTTCTTGCTGGTTGCCTGCACATGACAGAGTATCCTTTCAGGTGTCAGAATGTCTGAAATTATCATGGGCTTGTGACTTATTCAATCCGTTGGTTGATGAGCTTTCAGACCACCTTCAGACTGATGATGGTTTTGAAGTTTTTCCTTGTGTTTTTTAATCTGTCTATCCAGTTTGTCAGTGAGGGCATCAATTGCAGCATACATGTCTTCATGTTCTGCATTCGCAAATAAGTTAGCACCACTGACGTGCAAGGTGGCTTCTGCTTTTTGACGCTGTTTCTCCACAGTAAGAACCACATGCATGTTGGTAACATGATCAAAATGACGTTCTAAACGCTCCATTTTAGTGGTAACGTAATTACGCAGAGCTTCAGTAATCTCAATGTGATGACCACTAAGATTGAGTTGCATTGGTGTACTCCTTATTTTTGTTAATGAGGGTGTTATTGTGAATTGTGATTGGGCAACCGGGCACCCACAAGGGATTGGGCAACCAGAAGGGATTGCACCTCCCCTACAAGCACAATAAATTAATTGTGATTGTGAATTGTGATTGATTGGGCAACCACAAAAAATTGTGCAACTACAATGGACAACCACAATGGATTGCCCCTACAAGCACAATTGCTGCTGCACTAGACGACGAATAAGCGTTTCCTATCATTGGAGGAGGGAATAACCATGGCTTCGCGGTATTTGGCAACTGTGCGTCTGGCGACTTTGATTCCTCGTTCTGATAATATCGTGGCAATTTTACTATCACTGAGTGGTTTTGTCGTGTTTTCAGTCGCAATCATTTTTTTGATCATAGCACGAATGGCCGTGGAGGAGCATTCTCCATCACCAGTGGTGCCAACATGACTAGAAAAGAAATATTTAAGTTCAAATATACCTCTGGGGGTATGAAGATATTTTTGTGTTGTGACGCGAGAAATCGTTGATTCGTGCATTTCCAATTCTTGGGCAATATCATGTAGTACCAACGGTTTCATAGCTTCTTCGCCATAGTCCAGAAAACCGGATTGACGTTTCACAATACATTTAGCCACTTTCAATAATGTTTCATGGCGACTTTTAAGACTTTTTATAAACCACCTGGCTTCTTGTAAATGCGTTTTTAAACTCGTATGATCTTCACGATTTTCGATCTTTGGAATCAGACTGGCATAGTGAGCATTAATACGCAGTTTAGGTGAAATATCTGAATTAAGTTCGACTTTCCACAAACCCTTAACTTTTTTGACGTATGCATCAGGTATAATATAAGTCGTCTGTGAAGATTCAAGCAAAGCCCCTGGGTGGGGATTGAGGGATTGAATAAAATTAACCACTTCTCTTAATTTTTCAGGACTTAACTTCATGCGTTTGCTTAATTGGGGATAGTCGTGTGCACCCAACAGGCTTAAATGTTTCTTGACGAGAGTAGTTGCTTCTTTCAAATAAGGGGTGTTGGATTTGTATTCAGCCAATTGTAATAATAGGCATTCTTTTAAATTGCGTGCCCCTACGCCAATTGGATCAAATTTTTGAATGCGATGGAGTACGGCTTCTATTTCCTTATTATTGACCGGTATTTCGCTCGCTAAACTTTGTGCAATTTCGTCAAATGAAGCACGTAAATAACCATCACTGTCAATGGCATCAATGAGGGCTATAGCATAAATACGCTCTTTATCTGTAAAATGTTCTAACTCCAGTTGCCACCGTAGAATATCTTGTAATGTTTCTATATTAATTTCTTGATGAGTTAAAAAATCTTTAGCCTGGTTATTATTAGAAGCGTCATAGGGGGAGGCGGAGAAGCTGCTGTCATAAATATCTTCCCAGTCACTGTCAATTGCCAGTTCATCCGGAATATCGGTAATATTACCCACAGCGATTTCATCATTCCCTTCATTATCTAATCCGCTTGAAGCATCAGAATTTGAATTGCTCAATTCTTCTTCCGCTTGCAGCTCAAGGTTTTGAGCAAAATCTAAATCCTGATTTTCTTCACGATCAGTCTCGTAGTCATCGTCTTCTGCCACTTCCAACATGATGTTGGATTCCAAGATTTGCTGAACTTCCATTTGCAATTCAAGGGTAGACAACTGCAAGAGACGAATAGCCTGTTGCAGTTGTGGTGTCATAGTAATCTGCTGACCGAGACGTATTTGGAGACTTTGTTTCATAATCGTTATTCAAAAATCCTGTTTAACCTACCGACATCAACCTTATCACTGGCCGGTTTGACATTATAATCTGAAATTGTGGCCTAAATAGACCTCTCTAACGTGTTCATTGTGTAAAATATTCTCTGGTGTGCCTTCTGCAATCAGATTGCCATCATTAACAATATAGGCACGGTCACAGATACCCAAGGTTTCACGAACATTATGATCGGTGATTAAAATACCAATATCTAAACGACATAAATGGGCAATAATCCGTTGAATATCTAACACCGAAAGCGGATCAACGCCTGCAAAGGGTTCATCAAGCAAAATAAACCGTGGTTCCGATGCCAAGGCACGGGCAATTTCAACACGCCGCCGTTCTCCTCCTGAGAGACTGATACCGAGATTGTTGGCTAAATGTTCTATATGCAATTCCTCTAACAAGGCTTGAAGGCGTTCTTTGCGCTTAGCTTTGTTGAGATGCTTTTGCACTTCAAGAATGGCCATAATATTATCGGCAACAGTCAATTTACGAAAAACGGAGGGTTCTTGTGGTAAGTAACCTAATCCCATTTGTGCCCGCTTGTGCATAGGGTAACGGGTGATATCGGTTCCGCCTAAGAAAATAGAGCCTTGCTCGCACCGAATCAAGCCTACCATCATATAAAAGCAAGTGGTTTTGCCCGCGCCGTTTGGCCCTAACAAACCCACTACTTCAGCACTGGTCACCTTGAGGCTAACATTTTTGACAACGAGACGAGATTTATAGCGTTTCGCCAGATGATGGGCTGATAGCGTACTGGTTCTCATAAACGTTAGAATCCCATACAACTAATTGTTAATTATTAATTATTAAATTGCTAATGGTTAATGGTTCGACTTCAAATGCTCAATAGATCTTTGAAGTCAAAAGTGGCTTATGGTGGGGCCATTGCGCTTCAAGAACAAAATCCTAAGGGGTTAAAACTTTTTCGTTTTGACCTAAAAACCTTAAACCATTAACCATTAATCATTCCACATTTAGCTTCGCTGGCCTTCGGCCAGCGAAGCTAAATACAGTTTTTGCGCGCAAAAACGGGTGGAAAACCATTATAGACGTTCACTTCTTTGGCTGCGGATTAAATGTCATTGTAACCCGTCCCTTTTTAAGGTTGCCTTGATCCGCTTTAATGATACCCTGTTTGGTATCATAAGAAATACGTGGCGCTGTCGAGATGTAAGTATCTATGCCGCCTTTATCTTTTCGCAATTCAGCCTGCTTCCTTAAGTGCAGCATACTCTTAACCGCATGATATTCCATCTCATTAGCCTGAGCTTTGATATTATCGCCTGAATCAAGACGTTGCTTAAAACGAACAGGTTGACCTGAAGCCACAATTTTCTCAATTTCGTGTTTTTCCGTGTAATTCAAAGTGACTGTCTCGGCATTCAGGCGAATAGAACCTTGACTGACAATGACATTACCAGCATAAATCGCAACGCCTTTGATATTGTCAATGCTGGCCTGATCTGCCTCAATTTGAATAGGTTGTTCACTATCATTGGATAAAGCAAAAGCCCCATTGGAAAGCAATAGAGTGATAAAAAATAAGATGAATCTATGGCAGTACATAGTGTCCTCGCACTTTTGAAAGTAATTCTACCTGTTCTGTGGGCATAAAAACACGCATACCAATGCTGTGAGTTTTGCTGTTGTGACTGATAATGGTACTGGGAGCGGCCGTTTCGGCATATTCTGTATCCACTTGCACCAACACATCTTGTGAGATCACTTTCACTTGTTGTTGTGGATTTTGAGTCTGCCGTTGCAAAGTGGTGTTACCGAGTAACTTGATCTGATTACCATCGGGCGATATTTCACCTTTTTCGGCACGCATTGTCCATGCAGGTTGTCCTTCTTCGTTATAGAATACCATATAAGGTGCAGTCAAGGCTGTATTAGCTTGTGGATAATGTACCATCATTTTGGCCGTCAATTGATTTTTTTGGTGACCTTGTTCATCCATACGAGTCGTCTTAAAATTTTTCAGGGTGTAATCAGGGACATCAAGACGACTTTTGGGCAAATCCGAAAAATCTTTTTTCAAACTAGACCAAAGCCCAATTGTTATTAGCATCAAACTCATTAAAACCAATCCGCTTCGCCAATAACTTAACAGATTTGGAATATTGAGCGTTTTTTTTAAAAAAAGCGCAAATAGATTTTTAACACTGGCGCGTTGTGATTGACGTTCTTTAGTCGATTTGGGTTTTGAAAATCGTCGCAGAAACGGGGCCTTCCAGAAATAAAGCTTAATAAATTTGCCTTTTGGTGTCGTAATGATAAAACGCGGATATTTGAACATTAAGCTTTCCTAAAAGAATCAAACCACAGTGCCTGTTTTCGGCTTCGTAGCCCATAACGACTCAGTTACGCTTAGGGTTAATTAAAGCCAGAAGCTATGTGTTTGCCATCGTGCGGCTTGCCAGCATTGCTCTTTAAAGAGCAAAACCCGAACCGGTGTAGCGACGGTGGCAAGGGGCTTTAGCCATAAGTGATGTCTTAAAATTATTTAATCGGTATCAATGTCTATTGATAACTGAGAATTGAGAATTGAGAATTGAGAATTGAGATGATAATTGACTAAACCACTTTGGCTCGTAAGATATCATGCAGGTGCAACACGCCCCTCAAAGTCTGTTGGGCATCCACGACCAATAACGCTGTGATTTTATAAGTTTGCATCACACTCAAAGCCTCAACTGCCAAGCAATCCGCAGTGACGGTTTTACACGATGCCGTCATCACCTCAGTTATTATTGTACTATGAATATCAACTTGTTTATCAAGCACACGACGCAAATCGCCATCAGTAAACACACCAACGACATGCCGCTTATCGGTTACGATTGCCGTCATGCCTAAACCTTTATGCGTCATTTCCACCAAGGCATCGCGCAGGGTTGCCGTGGGCGGCACTATCGGTATGGCCGAACCCGTGTGCATAATATCATGGGTTAATAATAACAAACGACGTCCCAAACGTCCCCCCGGATGAGAACGGGCAAAATCCTTGGCGCTAAAGCCCTTCGCTTCAAGTAAGGCAATCGCCAAAGCATCCCCCATCACCAAAGCGGCCGTCGTGCTAGACGTAGGCGCTAATCCTAATGGACAGGCCTCTTTTTCGACGCTAACATCAATGTTGACAGTCGCAGCCCTCGCGAGTGTCGAGCTTTGATTTCCAGTCAAGGTAATTAAGGGTACGCTTAAGCGTTTAATAAGTGGTAGAATAAGTGAAATTTCTTCCGTTTCACCGGAGTTTGATAAAGCCAAAACCACATCTTTAACGGTAATCATCCCTAAATCACCATGACTGGCCTCGCCAGGATGCACAAAAAAAGCGGGACTCCCAGTACTGGCTAATGTGGCCGCAATTTTACCGCCGATATGTCCAGATTTGCCCATACCAATGACAACAATTCGCCCCTCGCATTCAAGCATAAACTCGCAGGCCTGTACAAATCTCTCATCAATTCGAGCGGTAAGTGCGCTAATAGCCTGGACTTCAGTGTGTATTACCGCTAAGCCTAATGCACGTAGTTTCTCGGTTTGCTCTGACATAGACAAAAAAACACCATTGACAAGTACATGCTACACTCGCATTTTGTAATTGTAAAAATTGTAAATTATGAATTGTGAATTGTGAATAAAAAACTCAGTTTACCCACCCATTTCGTATTTCATGAAAAAAAGATCATTTAATCATAAACCCAAATTTTTTTGATTGTATAGTAAACAAATTAGGAACCGTAGGGAAGCTACGCTAAATAAATGAATAACCCGTAACGTTGATTCATTATCATTGATGGAAGCAACGAGCCATGAATCGCAAATCATAGATCACAAAACAAAAAGGCAAGCAGTCTAAAAAATTGGAATGCCTATTGATGACGTGTTCATAAGTTCATATTAATTTACTCTATACAAAACAGACTGTTTTGACTCTGACAATTTTCATCCGTTTTGAGATACCAGAGAATCTTGCAGGGACAAATCTATTGCCTTTGCTCCATATTGATTACTGTTCCTATAAATCGACTCAAATCGATTCATAGGTAATTCGCTCTCTGTTGATAACACTGATCTGTTGCAACTAGAGTCCAGGTTGAGCAGTCCCAACCGATGGTACGCAATCCGACAAAAGTCGTTTTGTACAACTAACCTCTGTAAATCTTGGAAGGAAGTCCCATTGGGTCAAATTGACCTTCAAACCCAATCAAGAAGTTTGAACACCAATTTACCAACCCTCTAAATCCAAAGGTCAGTACGAGAAAACTTTTCTCGATATTGGGTTAACCTAACCCAATTGTGGCATGATGGGGATTACTCCTTATTTTTTAAAGTGATTAATTTAATTTGATATCAATTCTACTCATATGTAGTATATATACCTAAATTTAGATAGAAATCAAACAACAGTTGTTTGACTCCTTTTTTAATCCTCACACATGGTATTATTTTTATGACTCAAACAACAGGATAAACCTATCATGTCATCAATTCAAACGCTCACGAGCAACGTCTCAAAAAATTTGGCAGCCTTATCATTATCGTTCTGCTCGGCGTTTCTGAATTCTGCCTATTTTCAAACCGAATCGGGTTACACTTACCCTTATCCAGCCAAGCGCAACCCAATTAAATGATTGTGTCACGCTTTTCGCTGCGGCGCAAAGTAGAGACGCACGGCCGTGCGTCTCTACCTTGGCACCTTTACGCCTTTGCGCCTTTGCGCCTTTGCGTGAAATTGGTTTTAGATCGAACCCTTCTTTGAAAATAATTATCTGAATATCTATAGCAGCTTTGCGTGAGATTAAAAAGGCTTCATAAATTGAAATTGACAACTAACCGATAACTGATAACTGTTCAAGAAAGAGGAAACCCATTCATGCCATTTAAAACCGAAAATGTGCCTCAAAAGAGAGCCAAGCATCATGATTTTGATGACGATGATGATGATGACTTATTGCCCATCATGATTTATCGAGACTTGCAAAAAATGCTCTCAAAATTCATTCACTTCCTAAAATATTTTGTGATAATCAGTCTTTTTATTTTGCCCATCTACCTGATTATCAACTCAATCGTTTTTATGACGGAATCAGGTTATATTTATCTTTATGACAACGTGTGGACGGGCGAAAGAGAGGTATACGACAAACCCGGCATTCACTTTAAAATTCCCTTTTCGCAGGTGACACGTTATAAGCAAGTCTGGATCGTTGATTTTGGCACAGGTTACGCTGGTGAACAAATACGCCGTAAAAAAACCCCCATTGAACTCCGCTTCGCCGACAGCTACACAGCAACGATTCCCGCGACTTTTCGCTACAAACTACCACTTGGTAAACAAAATCTCGAAAGAATTCACCGCGATTTTACCAGTCAGGAAAAATTGGTCGATGCCATGTTGATTCCCGTATCGCGTGATGTCATGGTGATTACCGCAACGCAATACACCGGTGAAGAATTTTTTCAGGGTGGCTTAAATCAATTCCGGGTTGATTTGGAAGATCAACTGCAAAATGGTATCTATCAAACCGAGCGCAAACAAGTTGATGTGAGACAAAGAGACTTAGCTGCTTTCGGGTATCAAGAAGAGGGTATGCCGCAGAAAACCACTAGCTTAAAGGTTTGGAAAACCGTGCCAATTAAAGGGAAAGATGGCCAAATTCTGCGTTTGGAAAAAAAATCGCTGGTTGAGTATGGCATTGACGTGATACAAGTCACTTTGGGTGTACCTGTGCCAGAAGCTGAACTAGAACAACTACTGGCTGATAAAAAACGTTTTGATAGAAAGGCGAATGAAAAAGCGGACGAATTAGCCCTGATTATGGACGAACAGAGAATTCAATTGGCTAATATTCGGAAAGAGGGGAGTACTCAGTCGGCTCATATTGAAAAGGAACTGAAAATTCAATTAGCGAGAGAAGCCAAGGATGAGAAAATTCAGTTGGCTCAAAAAGCCAAAGCGTTAGCCTTGTTTGAGAAAGATAAAATACTTTTGCTGGCTCAAAAAGAGGAAGAATTAGCCATGGTGCATGAAAATCGGAAAATTCAATTGGCTCAAAAAGAAAAAGTACTGGCCATTGAACTCGCCACGACTCAGGCTAAAAAAGAAGAAGAATTACTGGTTGCACAAGAAAACCAGAAAATTCACTTGGAGAATTTTGAAACGCAGACAAAAATAAACCTCGCTAAAAAAGCAGAAGAGTTAGCCATCGTTGAGGAAATGAAGAAAATTCAACTGGCCAATGTTGGTAAGGAGAAAGCAACCCAGCTCGCTCGGATTGAGAAAGAGACGGCAATGAAACTGGCTCAAAAAGCGGAAGAGTTAGCCATCGTTGATGAACTGAAAAAAATTCAACTGGCCAATGTTGAAAAGGAAAAGAAAATCCAACTGGCTAAAAAAGAGCAAGAATTTTCCCTTATTCAGGAAGAACAGAAAATTCAACTGGCCAATGTTGAGAAGGAAAAGCAAATTCAGTTAGCTAACCAACTGAAAATATTAGTCCTGGTTCAGGAAGAACAGAAAATTCAGATGGCCCAAAAGGCCAAAGATTTGGCTATTGTTGAGGCGGAAAAGAAAGTTCAACTGGCCCAAAAAGGAGAAGAATTGGCCCTAGCGCAAGAGGAACAGAAAGTTCAAGAGGCTAAATTTGAATCCGCGCAATTTGAGGCTAAGATTTTCAGAGAAAAAGGGATAGCCGAAGCTGATGTTTTGAAAGCTAAGTACGCCGCCCGAATTTCAGAAATGTACATTGCTGAAATTCAAAAAGAAATCGCCGCAATCATTTACACCAATTTAAAAGGTATTAATGTGACAATGCCGCGCAATATCGTTAATTTAGGCGAACAAGGCAACAAGCTACAAACTAACCTTGATGTCTTATCAAGCTTTGCCACTATAGGTGTCATGGAAGGGTTAGAAAAGAAGGCCTTAGCGAAATCGCCCCTCACAACAGACTAACGCTGAAGGGGTTTTCAGGCAAGCCTGAAAATGTGAAACGCAGTAACGAGCGTAGCGAGATCATAGCCCCATGTGGAACCCTCATCGTTATACACAAGTTTTAACGATTTGATTTTAGCTATAACTACAAGGATTGTTTATAATAAAGGATTAGATCGTAGTAATGTCCCGTTTTTATCCTTTATTATAAGCAATCCTTGTAGTTATAATTAACCACACCCACCAGTTCAAAACATCAATAAAGAATCTAAAATATTACAAAACTCAATGATTCAACAAGGTTTACTTGACAATTTTGCTGACTGTTTACGGCAAAAAACCGCCACAAGATTTTCTCATCAAGTGAATCATCAATTACCCAAAAGCCAATCAATTGGAAAGCCTTGATTAGGGAAACTTCAGACGCTTGGCAAGAAGATATACCGACTTAGGAAATTTGCCTACGGTAGTCATTTTTGAGTTGCAAGTTGGTATTGCTAAATCAGGGTTTCCGAATAAACGTATTACCCAATTTCGTTCTCGCAAATCAATAACCATGTTTTCCAGAATATACAAATACAATCACGAACTCAATTCTTATGATCTGATCAAATTCATAGCCATCATCGCAATGATAATCGATCACATCGGTTTTTATTTTATAGTCGATAATACAGAGTATTGGCGTGGCATAGGGCGACTAGCCGCCCCCCTATTTTTCTTCATCGCCGGTTACATTTCAAAATATCATATCCGATTCAATATCTTATTTTACGGTTTGCTCATCACCCTTGTTCGTATTGATATAGGTTACCCTTTCCTGATAAATATTCTCATCGTCATTGCCTGTATCAAATGGCTATTGGATCGTTGGCAACCCAGCCAAGAAAATACGATCACCTTAGTCATTATTTTTATCTTATTGTATTTTATCACTTTTTGGGCAAGAGATTGGATTGAATATGGACTATTTGGTTTTGCTTACGCTATATGTGGGCACTTAGTCGCCACACAAAGGAAACCCATTATCACGTCGATTTTTATAGCCGCAACCCTGTTTAATCAATTTTTTGAACGCCTTCTTTTCAACGACAATCTGCTTATGGTGCTCATCATTTCAAGCGTTGCCATTTTACTCTATCTCATCATGGCCTTATTTCGCTATCAAGTCTATACGGTTCACAACCCGATTATTAAAAATAGCGTGCTAATTTTTTCCAGATATTCACTAGAAATCTATTTTTGGCATTTATTTATTTTTACCCTGATTTTTTTATTCTTTTTTGAAATATGATAGAACGTTGATGACGCTAATTCATTTTCAATCTGGTTGTCCATACATCAATAAAATTTGTTCACAACGCAATTAATTTTAATAGACTTCTCCCTTTATAAGCTAAATCATTGATTTTTAATATCTTGTTCGTAGATTTGTAATAGAGAAGTCCATAAAAAAAGCCCCTCCGCTTTTGAGCGATGGGGCTTAATTGTTTGTTGTAATGTATGGTTATTTGGTAGCTTTCATGATAGCGAAACACATTCTATATTTAACATAAGCTACGAATGGTAGATTACCTACTCTTGGGTATATATAACTCATAATCGTACCAAATATTCCCGTTTTTCCATATCCATAACCGTATGGAAATATAGGTTCTCCATTTCCATACCGATTGATATCAACATTAGCAGTATCATGCTGTATCCCAAAAAGATGACCTATTTCATGGGCCATTGCATAATAACTACAAACTCCACCATCATCTGATATACCGTAGCTAACAACTGCATTTGCTTCACCTTGAAAAATAACATAAAGTGTATCTGCTACTCCACAATGTTCATCACCGACAGTTTGTGGTTTCACTAACAATAATATGTCAGCTCCTACAGATTCACGAACTTCTTGTAATTCTCCTACAAAAAATTTTAAGTCTTGAACGGCTTGTCTATTTGTGTTTTCACTTGGATATTCTACTTGCATTGTTTTTACTAAACGATGACGCACCTTCACTTGGCTATCAATATAAGCCTGATTCGTAATAGTCACTAAGTTATCTAAAATTGCTAATGTCTCTGATTTTCCATATTTTTCTACCATACCTTGGTTATATAGAATCATCAAATCAACATAGGCAATTTCATCAGAGTCAACTTTTCTATCTCGCGTTCTTCTACGACGAATATTTTGTTGATTATCTGGAAAAATTATTGACGACTGGGGTAACTTTTTCGGTTGTAGCTCATCAATTGGCAAAGGTTTAAACTTGCGCATATCTAATAACTGTTGTTTTTCCAAGCGAAATTCTCCCTTCGGAGTTTGGAGCATACCAATGGCTACACCATCTCCATAAGTAACGATGATCAGGAACTCTTCATTACCCTTGACATGCCCTATCCAAGTCGTATTACCACTTTGATGGACTTCATAACGATCAAACACAACAACATACTCCCCCATCCTATTAGGCAAAGTGAGCATGACTTCGGTATCTTTTTCGAGATGAAGTACCGCTGGATTAATCTCAACACTGTCTATTGAATGTGAACTACGCAAGCGCGATTCTTCGTATATTAGTAACTCTAAGTCATTGGCATAAACATAAGAGCCAAGAATAGTGAAAATAACCAGTACAATATTGAATAGGGAATGAGTTAAATTTTTCATGAAGTTAGTTCCTATAAAAAGTACAACAGATTTACGAAATATAATGGATTGTTTCTTGTTTGAATTAGAATTGTGTAGAATTTATCTCATCAAAATACTAAATGTTATCAAACAGGATGAGTCAGTATTTGTGTCCGCGTATAGTTATAGTTAGGTAGTATTACAACAGCAACTCCCTAACTATACGCCTATCCCTCATAATCTACGATGGAAAATAGGGAAATATATTTTGAGATGATAGATGCCAAAACTTTAATATCAAGTCCTTTTTGAATATTCGAGGTACTTAATAATGTGACTTTGGCACTGACGATTGAGTGCTGTGGCCTACTTTTTATTAAATCTGTTGTGTCAGTGTCCTAAAATTCATTATTGATTGTTAAACAAGAATTTAATTGACAATAATGGGATTACGATAATGATGTGTTCAAGGAATACATCAAAGTTTACTTATTTATATTGTGTCAGCAAACGTAGGATAACAGTAGAAAAACTCATAAAACCTGTGTAAAAACAAAAATGGTGGATGTAGTGAATGAATCTACCCACCATACGTTATACTCTCTATTCCTTTTCAGATTTCGTTTGTTTGGCTTGCAAGTCATTTAAGATTTGGGTTGGGGTTACTGCATTTATCGGTGATAATTGGTAATCTTCGAGATTTCTAGTCACAATCACATCAGCACCACATGCTAATGCTGCTGCACATTGGAGTGCGTCTTCAAAATCTTTCATTGGTAAATTTGCGGCATACAAAACCTCAGTATTGGAAGTAGGCACGATTTGTATAAATTGACATAATTCCAGAATGAAGTTTTTGGCTTCTTCTTTAGAGGTTGCCTTAGAAAAAATGTAAAAAACGTTGCTTATTGAATGCCAAGCAATAAAACCTGTGTTGGGATGAGCTTCAAGATAATTAAGCAGTTCACTTGAAGCGTGACAGAAAGGTTCACGTTCTAAACCAACATCTAACAGTATATCGCAGTCCACGAAAATTTTTTTCATAATTCGTAACGCTCCGCTAAATATTCAAACCGCAAATCCCGTTTTGCATTATCCTTAGCGTGAGCTATTCCTTTAAATTTTCCCCGCCACCGCTCAGAGAATTTTTTTTGTTTATTAATATCAGAGGAATTGAGTGGTTGTAAAAAGATAAGCACATCCAATTCAGTATTGGGAAGTGCGGTGGGTATGTTCAATTGCAAATTGCCATCTGCACCAACACGAGAACGTAACGTGATGTTTTGCATAAATTTATTTTCCTTAAAGTTGAATCAGAATTTATCAAATTTCAGAAGATTGTTTAAATAAATATCAGCCAATTTTTGCGTCTGTATTGTTTGAGCATTTTCCTAAGTCTCTAAATTGACAATGTCTAATTGAATTTTATTATATTATCAATGATTTGTATATCCAATGTTATGGTTACGAATTAATAACAAGCATTTGTAATTAAGTTTCGGTTTTTTAAAATGGGTTGATAATTGTTAATTTATTTTCAATTTTTAACCCATCTTACATATCTTCAGAAAATAAGGTATTAGAATTGGCATCTATTGCAGCAGAAATGATTAAAGCATCATAAAATGGATAAGTTGTATTGCTTTAAAAGGCTTAAGGCATCAAACGTATTATTGTCGTCTAAGAGATGCAGTTCAACTATATTCAATAATTTTAGTAAGTGGTTTTCAACACAGTCATTGTCGATTTTGTACTTTCTCAATAGCAGGTTTGATATTTAATACAAAACAGACGACTTTGATTGGCGCGTGAAAATTGTTTTACAGATACCCGAGAATTTGACCAATGCCACTATACGTTAAGAACAAGCTTATGAACAAGCTTATAATTAATTCAACTTTCAATGAACGTTTGTAAAGGCAATATCTCGTGATTGCCCTCACATTTAAAATCTGGGCTATTTGAGTGTCATTTTTGTAAGAAACTTTAAAATCAATAAATTACAGCAATATGTCAAACGCCCGGTCTGTGCAAGGCGGAGAACGATAGGCAATAACCCAACTGCCCTTTTAAATTGTTAATTGAATAATTATTAATGACTTATTATTTGCTTAGTTTCAAATAGGGGAAAATAAACTTTTAAAAGACTATTTGATAACTGATAACTGAACACTAATAACTGATAACTCATGATTGAATTTAATATCAGTAAAACCCAAAACTGGCATGAACAGTGTTTCACATTTCACGCTTAAGTTTCGCGGAGCGAAACTTAAGCGTGAGCCGAAGGCCAGCGAAGCTAAATAAAGTTTTTGCGCGCAAAAACTTTTGCGTGAGCCTTCGGTGCGCGAAGCTAAATGTTCATCTTTATCATTTTGTTCAAAAGTTCAATTGTTCATTTCTAGGTTATGGCCTTAGGCAACTTGGGCAACTTGGGCAACTTAAACTGCCTTTCAGGATTTCACGCTGAAGTTTCGCGAAGCGAAACTTCAGCGTGAAATAAAGTTTTGCGCGCAAAACTTTTGCCTGAAAAACAGGGCACGATTTTCAAAGCCCCCTTCATAACTTTTCCATTATTCAGGAGGAACAGAAAATTCAACTGGCGCATGTTGAAAAGGATAAACAGGTTCAATTAGCGAACCAAACAAAAGTATTGAAAAAAAATAATGGCTTTTTTTTCGGATAAAGGCCTCAAATCGTGATTTAAACCTAAAACTCGATCTTCAAGTTTTTGATGTTATTTGCCTTTACAACGATCTTTAAGTTTTCATAGAATTATTTTCTTTAGCCCCGCCGCTAAGCCGCTAAGCACTTGGCATTTTTGCGTCTTTGCGGCTTTGCGTGAGATTGAAATGATTTTTTCAATCATCGTCTTTCGGATAAAGGCCTCAAATCGTTATTTAACCTAAAAGCCTTATTCGTTTAGTTCCTAATTCGTTGTACTATAGAGCAAACCAATGAATAGCTTACCCAATGACATGTATAGCGCACAAAACGCTTTTGAACAGCAACTTGCCCAACAAATCCTGATCAGTGAAAAAAAGCGTGTAACCATTCTTGCTGTCATTCTCAGTTTTCTGGTGGTATTAGAAGTTTTCATACTAGGTTGCTGTACATTCGGTTTCTTTCCAAAAGAATTTTACTCTAAAGTGTATGGTTTACCATTTTGGGTATGGTTAAACTTATTATTAGCCAGCTTTGCGGCTTATGAATGGGGATTACGGTTATTTATAGACTACGTGATTAGGAGCAAAAAACAATTCCCTACCTTTTATCGCTACTTTAACGTGTTTGAAGAAACCAGCTTTCCCACTCTAGCGATTTTACTGATGGCACAAGTGCTTGATCCCATTTCCGCCCTGATTGCACCACCGACTTTTATTTATTTCATTTTCATCATTTTAGCCGTATTACGCCTAGATTTTAAATTATGTCTCTTTACCGGCAGCGTTGCTGCATTGGAATATTTTTTACTGGCTTGGTTTTACTTGCCAGCATTCAGTGATTTAGCCCCGACAAATACTTTAGCACTCATACAGCATCATATTGTGAAGGCCATGATTTTATTTATTGCAGGCTTGGTAGCCGGTTTACTCACATTAGAACTCAAAAGACAGATTCTCCATTCCTTTCGTACCCTCCAAGAACGTAATAACATTGCCAATATATTTGGGCAACATGTTTCACCAGCGGTGGTTGAAAAACTATTACATCAACCGACAGAAATGAATACGGAAAGCCGGCATGTCTGCGTGATGTTTTTAGACATTCGAGACTTTACCCCGTTTTCAGAAACGCATGAACCTGAAGAAGTCGTTAATTTTCTCAACACCCTGTTTGAACCGATGATTGATATTGTAAATCAGCATAATGGCGTGATTAACAAATTTTTAGGTGATGGTTTTCTGGCGATTTTCGGGGCCCCCCTTTCAGATGGCAAAGACAGCCAAAATGCCGTCAATGCCGCCCAAGCAATATTACACAATGTCAAACAGAAGATTGCTGAGGAAAAACTGCCCCCAATCCGTATTGGGATAGGGCTACACACAGGGCAAGCTGTGACAGGCACAGTCGGATCAACACAGCGCAAGGAATATACTGTGATTGGCGATGTCGTCAATCTCGCCTCCCGGATTGAGCAACTCAATAAACAACTTGGAACACAACTATTGATATCAGAGGCTGTTTTGGAAGCGATGGGTAAAAATATCAGCCCCATCATTGATCAAGGTTTAGTACCCATAAAGGGGCGAAATGCGCCCGTGCAAATTTATCAGATTGATTAGCCACAGGAAATCCACCCTACTTTGAAAAAGCTAAAAAATTCATTGTCAAACAAATTGAAGTTGTCAATCTTAATCTGATGTCTGCTCAAATCTTATCAATTATCAATTATCAATTATCAATTATTTTTTTGGCATGGTGGCCAATCTAATAAATACGTTGTCCATTCGATATGGCTGGTTTTAAAAAAAAGTTTGATTTTGAGTATTGATTTTGAGTCGATCATTTATAAATAGTGGGCTATGAGGTTATTTTTTTTGTCCCTGAGTTGTCTGATGTTTTGATAGGTTCGTTTCGACGCGATGCTTCGCGTCTCCCATGTTTCGCGTCTAAATCAAAACGCGAGGCTTTGGTTCGTTTCGACGCGATGCTTCGCGTCTCCCATGCTCGCGTCTAAATCAAAACGCGAGGCTTTGATAGAGAGACGCGAAGCATCGCGTCTCTACATAATAAAAAACGCGAGGTTTTGGTAGAGAAAGACGCGAGGCATCGCGTCTCTACATGATAACCTTGATTTGTCTATCCTGCTTATGTCACAATTGTCAGTCGATGATCTCAAATAACGGGTTAACTTTATAGGCGCATCAGCTATGTCAATTTCTGAACCGATTAGAAAAAAATTTGTTGAATACATTATGCTTCAAGTTTTTGATGATCAATATATTGATCGTCAAGAGGAAAAGAATATTCTTGAAGAGGGCATCAAGATGGGGATCGGCGTTGATGAAGGGCTTGTTATTATACGACAAGTGGCTTCTGAAAAATCTTTGGTGATTGAGAGAGATGTTGAAGAGCGGGCTCAGGAAGTGCTTGAACAATTTGCGCTTAATGATGGTGTGATTGATAAGAAGGAATTTGAAAAGACTTTAACGTTGTTCAAATCCGCTTGCCATGGGAAAGTGCCGGATATTGCGATTAAAAGACGATTGAAGCAGATGATATTAACTCAGGGCTGGAAAGTTAAAGAGGGCGGATTATTTGGCTCAAAGTGGTTTTCGGAAATTGCGTGATGAATTTGATAGAACGCTGATGAAGGCCTGATTTAGGCTGATTTTTTTAATCAGTCCTGATCATCAATTTAATCAGTGTTTTATCTATAAATGTTCATAAAAATAATTTTAGGGCGAACATTAGGGCGATAACAAAGGTTCTACGGACTGCGTTAATCAAATCAAAACCTTGATCTCTAAGGTTAATTGATTATTCTTCCAAATTCATTTAAGGAGTATCTCATAAATGGCTGTCTCAGAAAGTATCCGAAATCAGTTCATTGAATTTATTACGCTTCAGGGGTTTGATGATCAATATATTGATCGTCAAGAAGAGAAGCGAATCCTTGAGGTGGGAGTCAAAAATGGCATCAGCGTTGAGGAAAGTTTGTCGTTGATTCGTCAAGTGGCTTCACAAAAGGGGGTGGTTGTTGAGAGAGATGCTGAGGAACGCACTCAGGCGTTTCTGGAAAATGCGGCTACGAATGATGGCAAGGTGACTAAAAAGGAATTTGAAGATGCGGTTGCGTTGTTCAAAAAGGCCAGTAAAGGCAAAATACCTGAACCGGAAATGAAAAAACGCTTAAAGAAGATGATGGAAGACAACGGTTGGAAAGCTAAGGAAGGTGGGTTGTTTGGTTCTAAGTGGTATTCTGCTATTGAATAGCCTTGTTTTTGTGGGGTGAGTGTGCAAAACTCGCCTATTTTCATTTTTGTTTCTATGAGGTACATTGAGTTATGGCGATTTCAGAAGAAGTCAGAAAACAGTTTGTTGATTACATCATGCTTCAAGTCTTTGATGATCAATATATTGATCGTACTGAGGAGAAGAAGATCCTTCAAGAGGGGATGGGAAAGGGTGTTGGTGTAGAAGAAGGGCTGAGTATCATGCGACAAGTGGCTCAAGATAAAGGGTTTGTGCTTGAAAGAGATGCTGAGGAACGTGCCAAGGATATGTTGGAGGCCTTTGCTACTAATGATGGTAAGGTTGATAAGAAGGAATTTGAGGATGTGGTAGGGATTTTCAAAAAACACAGTAAAGGTAAGTTGCCAGAACATGAGATGAAAAAACGGCTCAAGAAAATGATGGAGGATAATGGTTGGAAAGCTAAGGAAGGTGGGTTATTTGGTTCTAAGTGGTATTCTGCGATTTCGTAAGGCTTAGGGCAAGGTGATAGAACGCTGAGATTTAACATTTAGCTGATTGTCATGAGCCGCGCTGATTTTCAATCAGTGTTTCACGCTAAAATTTAGCGTATCGAAACTTTAGCGTGGCGTCATGATAATTAGTTAACCGCTCGTTGTCTAAAAGATCAAGTCAGGTGCTGGTGACTAACCAAATATATCTATAGCATCCCGATATGTGAGATATCGGGGATTTTTCCAAAAGGCGTAATCGCGACCTTATAACGCTGTGTAATATATTCCCTTTCATCAAATCACCCACATTGTTTTCCTGTTGTTAGCTCCCTTCCCCCTTTCCCCTTTCCTATTTATATAACAATGGCATTATTCAAACGGATTTTCTTCAGTTTGCGTATGATGCGTCGTTATCGTCATGCGTTAGCAAACATTGTTCATCATAGCCCTCGCAATCGCCAGTTGTGTCAAATACAACCGATTACGTTTAAACAACAAGGTGTTGCGGTTATCGTACTTGATTTTGATGGCGTATTGGCGGCACATGGTGAACTTTATCCTGCCCCTGAATTACGGCCTTGGTTGCGTGACTGTATTGCACTATTTGGCCCTGAACAAGTCTTTGTTTTATCTAATAAACCTTTGTCAAGCCGAATCGATGATTTCAATCGCCATTATCCTGGGGTTCGATATATTGCTGAAGTGAAAAAGAAGCCTTATCCCGATGGCTTGCAAAAAATTATGGCGATAACAGGGCAACCTGCTGAAGCTTTAATGTTAGTCGATGATCGATTATTGACGGGGGGATTGGCAGCCTGTATTGCTAATGTACCCATGACTTACATTACTCGCCCTTATGTACTGTTGTCTAAACGCCCAGTACAAGAATTGTTTTTTATGACACTACGGTTTTTAGAACGTTTGCCTTTTTCAGTTTGAATGGGTGGGTAACAAAAACAGCTTGCCCACCCGACAGTGTTCACTCATGGGCCAGTAACGGTGATATTTACACTGGAATCTCAGTAAATAGCGGTTTTAATTCTTGCAGATGTTGTTCTAAATTAATAGACAATAGTGAAGAAATCGAAAACAAAGTAGACAGTACATCTAAATTAGAATGGGCTTCACTGGCTATGCGAACGCGTTGTAGAAAATCATAATTCAGTGTCAGCAAATCTTTATAATACTTTTTCAATCCTTTCAATTCCCAATCGGGCTCCCCGCCATCTTGATGCAGGTAATATTGGCTGAGTAAATACGATGAACTCACCCTAAATACGATTTCATCTATTGAAGCAAAGGGCAAATGATAATGCGCCATGCCGCGCATTTTTGACAAAATCGGACATTGACTCGTTGCCATAACAAATCCAATCAAGGCTCTTAAACCCGTTTGTGCATCGCAACGTTTAAAATATTCGCGTTCTGGGGTGATCACGCGAACATTAGCCACACTAGATGACAAGATTTCCTTAAACCCAAGAAAAATTTCCTTCGCATCAATCGCGACGGGACAATGAGAGTATTCTTCTGGATTTAATGGACAATTCCCACACTGTTTAAAGTCCAATTCTGTCCACACTGGATAATCAGATTGAACAAGAATGTCAGTCCAAGGCCTTGAAAAATTAATCTTGTAATTCAATACTTTACCGTCATCCATGGTAAAGAGGTATTCAATAAACATATCGCTTTCATTTGGCATTTTTTAACTCACTGTTTGAAGCGAGTCGTCAATAAACTGAAGCTCGCTAGTTGAATAAATGTTCAATTTCCTTTAAATGTCTTTCCAAAGACAATGATAACATTGAAGAAATCGTAAACAAAGTGGCTAAGACATTCAAATTGGAATCTGCTTCACATGCTGCACGAATGCGCTCTAAAAAATGATAATTCAAAGTTTGCATTTCTTTAAAGCGTTTTTTTAAGCCTTCAAACTCTAAATCAAATTCGCCCCCTTTTCGATGAACATAGTATTGGTGCAATAAATAGGAAGAGGCGACACGAAAGACGGTTTCATCAAGAGAAGCAAAGGGTAAATGATAATATGCCATACCACGTAGCGGTGATAAAATGGGACAGGCACTGCTGGCCATCACAAAACCAATCAAAGCCCTTAAACCCGTTTGTGCATCAGCGCGTTTAAAATATTCTCGTTCAGAAGTACTCACATGAATATCCACCTCTTTACAGGAAAGCACTTCTGTAAATCCCAGCACAATTTCATGGGCATCAATGGCAACCGGACAATGTGAATATTCATTAATATCTAAAGGGCAATTAGGACATTGATGAAAATCTAATTGAGTCCAATCGGGATAGAGATTGTTGTCTAAAAGCTGTTCGCGTTCTCTATCAAACTCAACTTGGTAGTGTAAAACCTTCCCATCGTCCATGGTAAAGGTATATTCAATGAACATAATAAGATATCCAAAGGTAGACGTTTAGAATTGTAAATTTATAAATTGTGTTCGATACAAAAGTTTTTGTGTGCAAAAAATTTTTGCATCGAATTCTGAATGTTTATAATTGTGAATTGTGAACGACAATACAGCATAAGACAAAATGGATTTTTTCTAATCCGATTAGGCTGATTATAAAAACCTTTAATCCTTAATAAAATAAGGTTAGCCTATTAAAATTGACCGTTGTGAATTGTGTTTTAGCCAAATGTTGAATGGTGAACAAAAACACACAATCCATTATAACGAGGGAAACGCTTTTGTTATATTGTACGACTAAAAAATGATTTATGCTGCGCCTCTTGCAAAACTTATTTTAAATAGTTCATTAGGAAGGGTTGATTAGGTATGATATCAAATTGATTAAACTCTTGTTTTTATTAATAAGATTGAATTAAGTTTTCACAATCACAATTTTTAGAGCGTTTTTTGCATTTTGCAAATATATCGTCTTATAGAAATTGAATAGTGATAAAAAAAAGTAGACAAGCAGAAAACACTTTGTTGGATGAACAAAATCGAAATGGGCAGATTATCACTTTTGCTCTGAGAGGGCTTTTTTCATTTAGAATTGTGGACGACGCTAAATGAGAAAGGGGGGGTTATTCAAACCAATTGTTGGGAAAATGATAAAATCGAAGGAAGGCAGATATTTTGGAAAGATTTTGGTGTGGAGGAGAAGTTTTGTTAGTGGTTTTATTGGGTAAATGATTTCTTGCTTATTTGAAAAAATCATTATCAATCTGAGAAAGTGTTATTAAGGCGGGAATGAATAACGCACTTAGAATCAAGTGCGTTAGAGGTAACAACTATTAATTAATAATTGGTACCGAGGGTCGGAATCGAACCGACACGAGGTCACCCTCACTGGATTTTGAATCCAGCGCGTCTACCAGTTCCGCCACCCCGGCTAAATAAGAAGGGCGCATTATAACGAATATTAACGACAATGTGAAGTAGGCCATCTATTTTTTTTCTCTTCAATTATCAATTATCAATTATCAATTATCATTAATTCATTTATTTTATAATGCAACGTACTGATTTTTATTATGATTTGCCAGCGCACTTGATCGCACAACATCCCTGTGAATCTCGCACGGGTAGCCGATTATTATATATAGACTCCCACAACGGCCAATTTCAAGATCGACACTTTGTTGATTTTCCAAGCCTATTGATGCCAGGTGATTTATTGGTATTCAACGACACCCGCGTTATTCCCGCTCGATTATTGGGTCAAAAATCGTCTGGCGGTAAAATTGAAATTTTAGTGGAGCGCATACTTGATCACCATCGAATACTTGCCCAACTGCGGGCCAACCGAGCGCCCAAGCCTAAAACAGTAGTCTACCTTGAAAATGAGATCAAAGTGATCGTGTTGCGACGGGTTGATGAGTTTTTTGAATTGCAATTTGATGAGCCTGTCTACGATATTTTGCAAACGATTGGGCGTATGCCCTTGCCACCGTATATCAAGCGAAGCAATACCCCTATTGACAGTGAACGTTATCAAACCGTTTACGCTCAACAACCTGGGGCCGTTGCCGCGCCCACAGCAGGATTGCATTTTGATCAAGCCATGCTTGAACACATTCAAACACAGGGCATTGAAACGGCCTTTATTACTTTACATGTTGGCGCGGGTACATTTTCACCCATACGGGTTAATGATATTAGCCAACACACCATGCACGCAGAGCATTTACACGTTTCCCCCGAAGTGTGTGAACAAGTTAAAGCCACCCGCGCTCACGGTGGACGTGTCATCGCCGTCGGTACCACTGCCGTGCGTGCCCTAGAAACGGCCTCAGTCGATGGCATCATTCAACCTTATGAAGGCGAAACCCGTTTATTCATTACACCCGGCTACCGCTTTATCAGCGTTGATGCGCTGCTCACCAACTTTCATCTACCCGAATCCACTCTACTCATGCTCGTCTGTGCCTTCGCTGGACAATCACTTATACTATCCGCCTATCAACATGCCGTCGCAGAACAATATCGTTTTTTCAGCTATGGCGATGCCATGTTTGTCGAGAACATCAGTTTGTAAACCTACGTTCGTAAGGCAACTCCAAAAAATTAAGAGCAATAGGGCAACCACAAGGGATTGCCCCTACGGGAGACTTGTAGGGGCAATCCTTTGTGGTTGCCCATTGTCGCTCCGTTTGCGTTATAATTTAACAAAGACTTGCAAACGAAAGTTGGAACGTAAAACAAACTCCAAAATCAAAATTCAATCTTATGCTACCTCTACCTGCTTACAATTATTCTTATGCAAAAGCCAGATTAATTGGCGCTTTACTCAAACTAGAAAACTTCAGCGCCTTCTCACAACTCACGCTCAGGGTTGACGGCAAAGATTACACCCCCGATGTTTGCCTTTACCCAAAACGCGATGTCAATCTCTCGCTACCAGAACCCGTCGAAATCACAATCATGCCCGTATTGGCTATTGAAGTGCTATCACACACCGAGACATTACAAGAGATACTAGATAGATTTACAGCCTACTTTGGTGCCATCATCAAATCCTGTTGGTTAGTTGTTCCTATAGCCGGTGCCGTCATTGTGTATTCATCACCTGAAAAAGCGCAGCTATTTCGTACAGGAGACATTATTGATGAACAATTAAACATACAAGTGCCATTAGAAGATATTTTTGATTGAAATGCGGCATTAATATGCATGTAGGGTGGGTAACGGCTTTTTGTTGCCCACCTGATAATTAGCAAATATTAAAACCAATCTCACGCAAAGGCGCAAAGGTGCAAAGGTGCAAAGTATTATTAGCTTCGCTGAGCTTCTGTTCTTAGCGTCTTTGCGTCTTAGCGTGAAATTAAAAAATCCTCACATATTGAAATGATTTTTATGAAAAACATATATAATACCAACGGATTGACTTTATACACGTATTGACTGAATGGCTAACATGATTAATGATATGTCTATGTTAAATTACAAAGGTTATATGGGTCAAGTTGAGTTTGATGACGAAGTGGATATTTTTCACGGCGATGTCATTAACACGCGAGCCGTTATTACTTTTCAAGGAAGGACAGTACAAGAAATCAAAGCGGCATTTAGAGACTTGATTGAAAATTATCTTGAATTTTGCGCCGAACTAGGTGAAGAGCCTGAAAAACCTTATTCTGGTGAATTGAGATTAAAATTGCCACCACATACAGAGAGATATTATTAGGTGCGCAATAATCTTTGCCCACCCTACAACATTGAGGAGACTTAAAACAATATGCTGCAATTGATGAGAAAAACCCTGCTTAACAAATATTTATGGTTAATATTTCTCCCCCTGCTCATTGGCTGGATGATGTTAGCTGAGCGCTTGGATAGGAGAACCTATAAAGCCATGTATTATCAACTGAATACCGTTAAACAAATCTGGGGGGGCGATCTCGCACAACCTATGCCCTCAGTACGCTACAAGCTGTTTGGTTCCGATGTATCAAGCTTAAGCAAAGGCGAACTCCATGCTTCCGATATTGCCGTCACCCTCAAAGTCGATTATCGGAAAAAAGGGTTGGTGTATTATACCGGCTATCATGCTGAATTTACCGGAAAATACACCATACAAAATCCTGAAAAGGAGAATATCTACCTCTCCTTCATTTTTCCCTATCCGACCAAGCAAGGAGAAGGGGTACTGCAAAATTTCAAATTGCTAGTGAATGGGAAAGAAGACCTTGACGACACTGAATATCAACCCAATATCGCCTTATGGACTGGTCTACTCGGCCCCTCAGACGCGCTTAACATCACCGTTCAATATGATGGCAGAGGCCTCAAGGAATTTGCTTACGGATTTGAACCTGGTAAACAGATCAATAATCTGACCATGACAGTCGATGTTCAAGGCGCTAAAAATCTGGATTATGCCGCATCAACCATGCCCCCCACTGAACCATCACAAGAAACACCCCAAGGCAAAATTTTGAGTTGGAAACTCGATAAAGCACTCACAGAACTCAATATCGGTGTCGTACTGCCTGACAAACTCAATATTGAAAAACAACTGTTTGTCATGACTTCCCGCGCCCCAGCCTTCTTTTTATTGTTTCTCATTTCCCTCGTTGCCATTCTTCGACTGACCGGAGAAAGCCTGAACTTCATCCAAATAGCGGTCACCAGTATCGCTTACTTCCTGTTCTACCCCCTATTTGCTTACCTCGTCATCTATTTAGGCCTGATTTTCGCCTTCATCATCTCATTTACCAGCATTGGCCTACTGATATTGAACTATATCAGAATCCTGCATGGCCTCAAAATCGCCCTAGCCGTCGTCACCGCTTATCTCTTTTATTTAGGCATCACCTCCTTAGCAGCCTTGTTACCCACCTATACAGGCCTAATCCTAACCCTCGAAGGTGTCGTACTCATGGGGATTATCATGCAAGTGCTATCACGGCATAAAGAGCTCAAAATAGGTGAATTACTCGGTTTATCTCGGACAGCGTCCAAACAAGAAACGCAAACGGAAACCGGCCATGAAGTCATTGATAAACAGGATATGTCTTTCACAGAACAAGCCGGTTTTTCTCAAGAGACTCAACTGAAAACCCGTGATGGAAATGAAGCCGCATCCAAAGAAGGGGTGGCTATCACAGAACAAGCTGCTTTATCCGACAAACGCAAAACTGAGGAGGATCATTAATCATGAAACGAGAGCATCATCACTATTGGCATCCTATCCGAATGGGATTATTAGGCTTCCTGTTTTTCAGCCTCCCGCAACTTTTTGCTGAAACGCCAGAAACCGCCGAACCCCTTTCTCTCTCACAAATCAAATCAGGCCAAGTACTGCTTTCTTGGGAAGAACTGAAAACCCTGCTTCAGGAAATTGAACTCCTGAAACAAAACCTTGAGAAACTGAAAACAGAACAGGCGAAAAAGGAAAAAGCCCCAAAAGAAACGCTACCGGTTGAATACACCCTCACCCAATCCCACTTGACCGGAAAAGTCAAAGGCCTCTCTGCACAGTTTCAAGCCCAATTTTCCGTACAAATCTTAAAAGAGGGTTGGCTCAAGATACCCTTTTTCCAAAACGATATTGGCATTGAAGCCGTTAGCATCACAGTGCCAGACACCGCAGCAGAAACGGGCTTAATCGCCAATCAAGGGCATGGTAAACCACTTGCACAATTTGTGCGAAACGCTCAAGGTTACGACTTACTCGCCAAAGGCCCCCAATCCTTTGCGATTCAAGTCACTTTTCGTGCCCCCATTCAAGTGAATGAACTCACTTATACCCTGTCTTTTCAGCCCCCTCGCGCCGTCATTAACCAGATCAGCTTGCAAATTCCTGAAAAAGGGGTCAACGTCATTCAGAAAACCGCTCACAGCCAAGTGATTCAAGAAAACGAGATCACAACCATTGAAAGCGTTCTCAGTGAACGTGAAACCCTCAAGATGAGTTGGCAAGTCGAAAAAGACAGCAGTCTCAATAGAAAGAGCAGCGCCCTACTCCACACTTTAGCCTCCGTTGAAAAATCTGAGATTACCGTCTTCAGCACCCTCGTCTTGAAACACATCGCCTCACTGAATGAGATCGCCTTTCGTTTTCCGTTAAACGTCGAAATTATCAATGTCACCAGTTTAGACATTGAACAATGGTCGATTGAAAAATTGAAAGACGCACAACTGATCAAAATTGCCGGGCAAACCGATCCCCGCAGCGCGATTAACATTGATCTCTCCTACCGACTGCGTTTACCCTCCCTACCAACAGACATCGCCATTCCCACCGTAGACGTGATCGGCACCGACAGCTTTGAAGGATTTATGGGCGTTGAAGCACTGGGCAATCTGGAAGTTCATGCCAAACCACTCAAAAAAGGGGTACTGATTCCCGCCAAAAATCTCCCAAAAAGACTCTGGCAAAAAGCCGCCAATCCCCTCCTGTATGGCTACCAATTTTACGGCAAAGCCTTCAGCCCCTCACTCAGCATTAAAGGTTATCAAGATATTCAAACCGTCGTAGCCAATGTCGATCTCGTAGACTGTGTCACGCACAGAACCCTTGAAGGGAAAAGCATTACGCGCATTCAGTATTTCATCCGCAACAATGACAGACAATTTCTAACCCTCACGCTACCGAAAAACTCACGCCTTTGGCAAGCGTTTCTCAATGGCAAACCCGTCAAACCGGCTCAAAAAGACACCGGCGAAATCCTGATTCCGATGAAAAAATCAAGCTCTCAAGGGGGCGAACTAGAATCATTCGCCCTTGAAATTGGGTACATTACGGAAGTCAGCAAACTCAGCCTCAAAGGCGACATTCTCAATCAACTGCCCGCAATTGACATACCCATTAGTTACCTCAGATGGACACTCTATCTACCTGAATACTATGAATATTCACGATTTGAAGGGCTACTCAAACAAATTACGCAGTTTTCAAAAGCCGCGACACAGCCTCATTTGAGCAAACCTCAAATTGACATTCCCACTCAAGGCCGACGTTTTTTGTTTGAAAAATACCTGATAGTTGATGGTAGGCCGTATATTCGCGGAAAATATGGGCAATTTCTGGGCAACGACATCTTTCTCTCCCTTCATTCCGATAGACGATTTAGAAGTGGGCCCAAGCGTATGGATAGGAGAACAAAAACAGACAACGCTTATGAGCCTAAAGAGATGTCTGATGAAATGTCCCAACAACAAGTCGCGCCTAATATGTTATTTTAATAGAAACTAAGGGGATCGTAGAGACGCGATGCTTCGCGTCTCAGAGACGCGAAGCATCGTTCTTGGGCCGACAACATGTAATGTTCCGTCTGGTGACAAGGCCCGGCAATATTAAATGTTTTTTCATATCAGTTATCACAGTTATCAGTTATCAGTTATCAGTTATCAATACATTGATATTCATTATTGGAAAGGCCAACTTATGTATCTGACAAACTATAGAAAACTTTATTAATTAGCATTTCCCTTTTGCATGGAATAGAATAAAAAAATAAACGCAAAAGACGCAAAAGACGCAAAAGACGCAGGCTTTCAAGACTCTACTTGGAGTGCAAACTTTAGTTTGCTATCTTGCAAGATTGACGCTGATATCAATTAATACTACCGAGACAACTGATACGAATAATTTTTATAATCATATCAAATATGATGCGATTAAACGATGCAAAAATATCAAAATTGGATATGGCAACAGGCCGATTGGCCTCATTTTAACTATGATATCAAGCCATTGCTTTCAGACATTAACACCTTATCACGTCTGATAGGTGCGCTTGAAATGACTTGCAGTGTACTTGCTGGTGAAGAATTACTTGACACTCAAGCACAGGTATTGGTGGAGGATGCGATAGAAACATCAGCCATTGAAGGCGAAGTACTTCGGCGCAGTTCAGTGCGTGCTTCAATCCGAAAACAACTTGGTTTGCCGATTGAACAGGATGATTCCGATATCCGTACAGATAGTTTAGTTTTGATGCTGATGGATGTCAGGCATCATGCTGAACGGCCATTGACAGAGGAAATGCTTTTTGCGTGGCAGGCGGCACTTTTTCCTACCGGTTATTCTCGTTTGCACAAGATTCAGGTGGGTCGATATCGGGGAAAAGAAGAGATGCAAATTGTCTCAGGGCCTGTCGGAAAAGAAAAAGTCCATTATATTGCGCCCCCTAATCATCAACTTCAGGATGAAATGAAACCCTTTCTGTTTTGTGTGAATGAAGTGAATGAGACAGAGCCTATACTAAAAGCGGGAATCGCACATCTCTGGCTAATCATGCTCCACCCTTTTGATGATGGAAACGGCAGAATCAGTCGAGCGGTAACAGACTATTTGCTTTCCAAACATTTTCCGTTATTAATGCAGATCATTTCTTTTTCTAAACAGGTGAGTTTAGATAGAAAAGGTTATTATTTTATGCTTGAAGAGGCCGGAAAAAATGGCTTAGATATCACAGATTGGTTAAAGTGGTTTTTGCAAACGCTCACCCTGGCGGTCAATGAATCACAGTGGATTATCGAACAAGTGATCCAAAAAACGCATTTTTGGCATAAACATAAAGACACACCATTGAATGCGAGACAACGCAAAGTACTCAACCGCCTATTGGATACGGGAGAGAGATTTGAAGGCGGGATGACGACACGCCAATATGCGAGTATCAGCAAATGCAGTAAAGTGACTGCCAGCCGTGATCTATCTGACTTAGAAAGTAAGGATATCCTGCAAAAGCGTCCCGGTGGTGGCAGAAGTACAAGTTATGCGGTTAAACTTTAATACAGCATTGGAATGCATGTTATTTTGCGGAAGCTTGGAATGCATGTTATTTTGCTATCGCTTTACGTTCCAAATTTATTTTGCTTTTATCATCAATAAGGAAAGTCAGTTAGTCAAAGGCTGTAGGTTACAAAACAGGCCGTCAGTTATACTTTAGAGGTTCATAATTTGGGATTTTGGGAGAGTCAAATATCGGAAGCCAATTAGATCACAATAACCTAGTACACTGTCAAGGTTGTTTTGATGGGTAAAAAAAGGTTAAATATAAAAAAATTTCTGGAGATAAATATAATGGCTAAAAAATATATTGTACAGCTATCTTTTGAGGAACGAGATGAATTA
>Ga0190315_1000235_pt1 | contig 33635 bp, 32 predicted proteins | sample 48701101_MG_FD_161673 | JGI IMG/M metagenome (GOLD analysis project Ga0190315, IMG submission 161673) | Hydrothermal vent sediment bacterial communities from Southern Trench, Guaymas Basin, Mexico - 4870-11-0-1_MG | ecosystem: Environmental > Aquatic > Marine > Hydrothermal vents > Sediment ...
CCTTCGACCAGATAACCCCAGCCACCGGCAAATTTCTCTGCATCACCGCGGGTATCCAGCTTGCCGTCCTTTGTGGCCCGGACGAGTTTGTGGGTCTCATTAAGCAGACCACCGGCCATGTCAATGAGCTGGTTCAGGTTATTCTTGATCTCGTTGAAGTCACCCTTGTACTCATCTGTGATGGGCTCGGGGATGTCACCTTTTGAGATCCTGTCCACATACTCGGCGCTCACATTGAAAGGTCCCACAAAGGCATCGATGACCCCGTTAAGGCCGTCCACCATGTCGGCGATATCGCCCTTAAACCCGCTGGCGTCGCCGCGCGTGTCAAGCTTGCCTTCTGCAATGGCAGCCTGGAGGTCGTCCAGCACCTTCTGAACCCCCGTGAGCTGAACGCCCAATTCATTGCAGGCTACCTTGAGAACATTGTAGTCACCCTGGTATTCGTTCACAACCTGCGCTTTCAGGTCTCCGGCCGCCATCTTGTCCAGCACGCCGCCGACATCCCGCAACGGGACTACAACGCCCTCGATTGTATTGTTCAGGCCCTGGACGATATTCGCCCATGCCCCATGGTATTGTGAGACATCGGCTCTGGTATCAAGCTCTCCTGCAGCCGCTGCCTTCTCCATCGTCGTTGCTTCATTGATAAGACCATTTAATGCGTCAATAAGTATATTGAGGTTATTCTTGATCTCGTTGAAGTCACCCTTGTACTCATCTGTGATGGGCTCGGGGATGTCACCTTTTGAGATCCTGTCCACATACTCGGCGCTCACATTGAAAGGTCCCACAAAGGCATCGATCAGTTCGTTAATGCCACTAAGAACTGGGCGGTAGGCCGGGTCAACACCCTCCACATCGGCCCTGGTGTCCAGCTTGCCATCTACAATAGCCGTTACCAGGTCTTTTACGCTTTCGGTCAGAACCGACACATTATCTACATCTGCCATCTTTTGTCCCTCTTCTAATAAATTTGTTTCTTGCGTTTCCTGTTTTTCGTTACTTGTGACATTTTCGTTCTCTATAGTTATTGCCTCTGACAAAACAGGTGCCTTCACTTTGGTTTTTCCTGTCCGCTTTCCGGTCACTTTTGCTTTCATCTCTTTTCTCCCGTATGGTTTATTGGGGCGCGAGTTCTGCGGACACAGAAGCATTTCTGGTACTTGCCGCATTCATCATCTCGGATCCCCGCCCGGTCAAGACCCTATCGATATCGAGAAGGATCTTTACATCCTTCTCCGTCTTGGCCATCCCCAAGATATAGTCTGTAGTCAAAGAAGTCCCGAATGATGGGGTATCTTCGATATCTTCGCCCTTGATGTTCAGCACTTCCGACACCGCATCAACCACGATGCCAAGTACAGAATGACCTGCTTCAACCGCTATTTCCACCACAATGATGCAGGTATGCTCCGTATAGTCCATCTCCTCCATGCCGAATTTCAGTCTCAGGTCCACCACCGGGATGACCTTGCCACGAAGGTTGATCACTCCCTTTAAAAATTCTGGGGTCTGGGGTACCGAGGTAACAGGCATCATCCCTATAATTTCTTTGACCTTCAGGATACCAATGCCATACTCCTCATTGGCAAGCTCAAAAGTGAGGTATTTCCCCTCTCTGTCGGCTACTGCCCTTACCGCCTGGTCCATCTGTTCTGCCGCCGCCATTTATTGTCACCCCCTTTTTCTTTTGATTTTATAAACTACAGGTTCAATTCTCCTTAGGTCCTGCCAGTACAAGAAAACTCCCTGATGGTTTCCTCAGTGGTTCCTTTTCTCCTGGATTTCTTACAAGCAGACAGCATATTCCAAGAAGCGTATCAGATTCGACTCCTTGATCCTTTTGCCGCATGATCCATTGCTTCAGCCAATTCCTCCATCGAGCCCCTTGCAGAATTGCCGTCCGTATTTAAAAGCATTTTCTTCAGTACAGCGGTCATATCCGCAAAATCACTATCAAGATAGGTCAAAAAACGTGGTCGCAAAGTATGTCCCTTCGCAATCGTGCCGATCTCTCTGTCGGGCAGAATAAGGATCAGGCGAAGGTCCCAGATCAGATCCCTAATGGAAAGTAGCTCTGTAAGGTCTTGGCTGTCTGCAGCCAATAGTACTGCAATGCCCAGATCATATGTGGGCTGGCGAAGCCTTTGGGAAAGGCTTTCGATCGTCATGCAAATCTCTATATTGTCCTCCGAAACCAGTCCCTCAATCAGCCTTTGAAGCCTTTCACAAACCCCATGTTCCTCTCTGGCATAGAAAAGTAAATTCATTGTGAGATTCAATTCTCTTGTCTATTACAACCGGATTGACCTTCCCGGTGACCATTCACACTCCTGGGTGGTCTACTGACACTTGGTGGGAAGTAAATAATTACCCCTCCCGCGTTGCAGATAGCATAAATCAAGAAGCGTACCAGAAATGATTCTGGATAAGATTTTATGTAATTACAATTAGTTAAGTCATTATAGGGGGACAGGGAGCAGATGTAAGGGATGATAAAATACTTTCATCTGTCCGGTACTGCCGGAATTTCTCCGACCCTGCCGGACAGATGAGAGGAGGAAATGGAATGGGCTTAGCTAGAATTTGGATATGTTATATTTTTTCAAGAGTTCATAAAAACGAGACCGGCGCAGGCCGGATACCTCGCAGACCTTTTCAATGTCAGCCCCTGTGTGCAACATCAGGTCTTGCAGATATTGCTGCTCTGCTTCGGCAATAGCAGCCTGTCGAATTGCCCGGAGTTTGGGTAATGGCCCTCCGGCGTCTCCCCTCGGGATGCCTTTATGCGCTGTCTTCTTGCTGACCGAGGCCCGTGCCAACTTGATGCGAATCTGGGTCGGCAGGTGCACAGGGAATAGCGTTGGTTCATTGCCTGCGGCAGCAAGTGCGCTCTCCAGGGCATTGAGCAATTCCCTTACGTTGCCAGGCCACTCATATGCACCAAGGGCTTCGAAGAACTCAGGAGAAAAGCCCTTTATTCCCATCCCGTAACGCTTGCAGACCCTGGCAGTATGGTACACGGCCAATTCCGTCATATCTCCCTCCCGTTCCCTGAGTGGCGGCAACTCGATGGTGATGGACCGAAGCCGGAACAGGAGATCGTTGCGGAACTGCCCGCGACGAACCATTTCATCCAGGTCCCGGTTGGTCGCTGCTGCCAGCCTGAAATTGCTTACCACCTCTAGTTTAGCGCCTACCGGGCGAAAACGGTGTTCCTGGAGGACACGAAGAAACGCCTTCTGAAGGGAACGTGGAAGCTCACCTACCTCGTCGAGAAAGAGGGTCCCTTCGTGGGCCTGCCTGATCAGGCCTTCACTTGTCTTGTCAGCCCCTGTAAAGGCCCCTCTTTCATGCCCGAAAAGTACACTTTCTACAAGTGTCTCGGGGAGCGCAGCGCAATCGACCACGACAAAATTTCTGTTGGCGCAGTGGCTGTTGGCATGGATTGCCCGTGCAAAAAGCTCCTTGCCGGTGCCGGTCTCTCCCGTAATGAGGACATTGGCATCACTGCCTGCCGCCTGGGCCAAGAGTTCAAGGCAGGTTGTCATCTGCCGACTGCTTCCGATGATGCCCGCCCTTTTCAGGGCAACCGCCGGCCTCCCGGCCTCCTTTTCCTCACGGTACTGGAGGGCCCGGGTGACAGAAAGGATCAAATCCTGTGTTGAAGCGGGTTTTTCAATATAGTCCCATGCACCATTCTTGATCGCAAGCTCGGCCCCATCAGGATCACCCTCCCCGGTAATAATAACGATCTCTGGTGACAAAGGCACTTCCTTCAGCCTGGGCAGCACATCCAGCCCATTTCCATCAGGCATCCATACATCAAGAAATACCACGTCAAACGCCCCGGAGGTCGCTTTTCTGAGCCCGTCATCAAGGGTGAATGCACATGTAACATCATGCCCTATGCACTTCAGCACATTTGACAGCGTGTCACAGACCATCTTGTCATCGTCTAAGATCAGGATGTTAGCCATGATCGTCTATCCGTCCAGGACATTCCGAATGGTCTCAGCGAGCTCATGTATGGCAACAGGTTTTGCGATCAACTCTCGAATTCCACTGGCCTTTGCTGTCTCAGAGATGCTCGGCTCAGCAAATCCCGTGCAGAGTATGATCGGGATATCGGGTCGCATGCGCAGAAATTCTCCGGCCAGATCCTGGCCCGTCATGTGCGGCATGGTGTGGTCGGTAATAACGATGTCAAACCGGTCCGGATCAGCACGAAACATCTCCAGGGCCTCAACGGCGCTTGTCTTGGAAACGATTTCATATCCAAGGTGCTCCAGCAGGCATTGTGCCGGTTCGACCACGGCCTTTTCATCATCGATAAGGAGGATACGTTCGCATCCTGTGGGAATAGATGCGGACATCTCAGCTTCTGCCATGGCAACCTCGTCAACCCTGGGGAGAAATACCCTGAATGTCGTCCCCTTGCCGGGTTCGCTGCATACGTCGATTGCCCCACCATAGTCCTTGACGATTCCGTGAACCACGGCAAGTCCCAGACCGGTCCCTTCGCCTGGCCCCTTGGTACTGAAAAAGGGATCAAAGATCCGCTCCATAACCGATCGGTCCATACCCTGGCCCGTGTCACTCACGGTCAGGACGACATAAGGCCCCGGACTCAGGTCCGGATAGCGGGCTACAGCCTCTGAATCGAGATCCGCATCGGTCACGCCCACTTCCAGCAGGCCGCCCTTTTCGTGCATGGCCTGGGCCGCATTGGTGCAGAGATTCATCAAGACCTGGTGTATCTTTGTTGGATCGGCCAACACCGTATCCGCCCCGGCCGAGATGTCCCGGTGTATCTCAATGGTCGTGGGCAGTGAGGCCCGCAGCAGCTTAAGGGCCTCTTTTACAACCGAGCTGATCTGTATAGGTGTCCGTTTTTCTTCCCTCTGGCGGCTGAAGGTAAGGATCTGTTGTACCAGGTATTTCGCCCGGGAGCCGGCCTTGAGTACCCCCTCTAACCTGGACCGTACCGGACTTGACTCAGGGGCATCATAAAGTGCCATCTCCGTGTTACCTGTAATAGACATAAGGATATTGTTGAAGTCATGGGCAATGCCGCCGGCCAGCGTACCAATGGCCTCCATCTTCTGGGTCTGCCGGACCCGGGCCTCCAGTTGTTTCTGCTTCGTGATGTCACGTATGATCCCCTGGTAGCCCAAAATCCTCCCGCCATTTCCCTGCCATGTACTCGAAGTGAGCAGGCAGTCCATCTGCGTGCCATCCTTCTTTCGGAATTTCACCTCATAGTCCCTGACGGACCCTTTTTGCTCCATCTCCTGTTGAAATACAGACCTGTCATCAGGATTCACATATATGTTTCTGACATCCATACCTATCATTTCTTCCCTGGTATAACCCAGGAGATCCAGTGCAGACTGGTTCACGTCAATGAACTTGCCCTCCTTGGTGTTGATATAGATGGCGTCTCCGGAGTCCTCAAAGAGGCTGCGGTATCTTGCTTCGCTTTCCCTCAGTGCGTTCGCAGATTGGTCAATTTCTCTCAGATATTTTGTCTCTGTTTCAAGCTGGACCTGCCTCTTCCTGTTTCTATGAAGGGCAAGACCTCCTAATCCCAAAAGCAGGATGAAGCCCCCTGCAAGCCCAAGCATGTTGTACCCATGGCCATTAATCGGTCCTGCGATCTCGGAATAAGGTAGGGCGATAATCAGATGCCAGTCTGTCTTACCCAGGGAGACGGCCTTAAAGGCCACCAGTTCATCCCTGCCGGTCAAGCAATCTTCATATATCCCATAACCTTCTTTTTCTGTCTTTAACCGCTCGAGATAGCCATATCTCTTTTGAATAAGCCCTTTGATGCCGGTTTCATCAACGGAAAGGCCCTTGTCTGAGGCCCCTTTTCTTATCAGATCTGTTACAGGCTTTCCTATAAACTCCTTCTGCGGATGTGAAAGGATGATACCTCTGTCATTAATCATCCATACATAGCCTGTCCGGCCTATTTTGATAGATTGAACAAAGCCTTTAGAAATCGTGTTGAGTTCAGTCATCCATCTGAGCATCCCTGCAAATTTATCCCTGTAAAACAGGGGCTGTAAGACAGATATGGCAAGGTTACCCGGTGCATTATAGAACACGTCGCTGACCCAGGGTCTGTGTTCCCTCAGGACATATGCCACCCCCGGTCTATCCGTGTAATCCATCCCGATCCTGTCTTTTATATAAGGCTGCCTGCATAACATGCCACCGCCGGCATCCAGAAGGGAAATAGAAAGATGATCCAGTTCTGATTCCCTGGATTTCTGAATATCATAGAGGGTCTTCAATGGACAGGATTCAGTATAACAGCTACCTTCCTGGCCGGGGTGAGATATCTCCCTGTTGTAGGCCATTTTCTGGATATATTGGCTCTTCGAAAGGGCCTTTAGAGATGCGGAATGCTCACTAACGAACTCTTCCAGTCCATGGGAAGCGGTCTTTGCGGTCGTTAACAACTGCCCCAGTGTCTGCGAAACAACTATGTTTTTAAAATGGCTTTGGCATGTATAGGCCAGGGATATTATCGTGATAATAACTACCAAACAGGCTACGCTGACGAATAATATCTTCCCTGATATTTTTTGTTCCATAATCTTATTTGTTTAGCCCTGATATCCCGGTCGTCTATTATTTGGTATACAGACCCTCACAATTGAATGAGTTCCCTCTTGATTGCTATTTTGGTAAGCCCGGCTATGGTTCGAACACCCAGTTTTGTCATGATGTGATATTTATGAGATTCTACGGTCTTTGGGCTTATACACAGTTGACCGGCGATTTCCTTAACGGTCTTTCCGTCGGCCAACAGCTTCAAGACCTCACGTTCGCGCATACTCAGTTGCTCAAAGCCGTCTTTATCGTTCCCGGCTTCTTCCAACTCCTGCTCATGTATTAACTGTGCAGCAACTACTGGATTTAAATAGGTCCCACCCTCCTTTGCTGCCTTGACTGCAAGGATCAGCTCCGACAGAGGGCTTTCCTTCAGGACATAAGCAGATATACCGACTTTGAGCAGTTCGATAATGTATTTCCTGTTCGAATGTATGGTGAAAATAATGACACGAACATCAGGGGCCAATCTCTTTATCCGGCGGGCGGCCTCTATGCCGTTCATGTGCGGCATAGAGATATCCATAATCACAATATCCGGCCTCAAGGATCTCACCTGCTCCAGGGCCTGAACGCCGTCAAGGGCCTCGCCCACCACCTCAAATTCGGGGTGGCCCTGAAACACGGCCTTGATTCCTTCTATCACCACTTCGTGATTATCTGCTATGAGAATTTTAATATGGTGGACATCTCCTATTCTGTTTATAGGTCGCCGGTGATGCGTTGGCGGCGGAAATGTCCATCTAGCCCAAACAACCAAGGTACAAATTAATATACTGAAATGATGGACAAAATGTCTATCAGGAAAATTCTGGTTTTAAAAAGGGTATTCAGGGATGGGACAAAAAATAATCTTAATAATAATGTTAACGGCAAAGTCTGAATATGTCCTGTAATTTCACTGGGATATAACAGATGCCGATCTGACCTAAATGGGGCAATCAGGAAAATCCTTAGAACTCAATCAGTTTTTTCCTGATGGCCATTTTTATAAGATCGGCCAGCGAACGGGTATCCAGTTTTGCCATGATGTGATATTTGTGAGATTCTACGGTCTTTGGACTTATACACAGTTGACCGGCGATTTCCTTAACGGTCTTTCCGTCGGCCAACAGCTTCAAGACCTCACGTTCACGCATACTGAGGGATTCGAAATCGCCTTCATCGCTTTTGGCCCCCTCCACGTCCCTTAGATACTCTGACAGGATCATACGAGCCGTTGTACCAAAATAGGTCCCACCCTTCTTTGCTGCGTTGATCGCAAGGATCAGCTCCGACAGAGGGCTTTCCTTCAGGACGTAACCGGATACGCCGATCTTGAACATCTTGATAATGTATTCCCTGTTCGAATACATGGTGAAAATAATGACACGAACATCAGGGGCCAATCTCTTTATCCGGCGGGTGGCCTCTATGCCGTTCATGTGCGGCATACAGATATCCATAATCACAATATCCGGCCTCAAGGATCTCACCTGCTCCAGGGCCTGAACGCCGTCAAGGGCCTCGCCCCTCACATCGAGTTCCGGATAGTCCTTAAGAGCGCCCTTGATCCCTTCTATTACTATTTGATGGTCGTCTACTATGAGGATTTTGGTCTTTTGCATGTCGAGTTTGACCCTGCAACATAAGAGATATCACTTTATTCCGGTCACTCGGGATTCATAGGTTTCGGCAGCAGCTCTCCATGCATATGCAATAATTACTATGTGCCTCATCCGCATCCGGGAACCAGATCAAAAGGGTATCTCGGCCAGCAGATGGGTGCCGCCCCCAATCCGTGATTCTATGGAAAACTCTCCGCCAAGCTGAATCACCCTTTCCCTGATGATCATCAGTCCCATCCGGTCTCTTCCCCCGGGAACGGCCGTTACCTTTTTCTGATCAAAACCTATGCCGTCATCTTCTATACTCAAGGAGATCATCCCATTGTTCTTCACCAGATTTACAAAGACCTCCGTCGCCTTTGCATGTTTCAGGATATTGGTCATCGCCTCCTGGATGATACGGTAAATGGCAAGTTCCTTTTTGGGCTCGAATCGTTCAGGAAGACCTTGGGTAAAAAAATGAATCTCTATATCCATGAGGTGTTTGAATTCATCCAGCAAGGCCCGCACGGCAGGCACCAGGCCCAGATTATCCAGTATGCTCGGCCTTAGCCCCTGGGCCACATCCTTGATCTCCTTTATAGACTGAATGACCTTGTCCGTGGCGTTTTTTACCCGCTCTTTCAAGGAAGAATCAATCGGCCCTATTCCCCTCCGGATCATTTCAAGGTCCATTTTAAGGGTAGTTAATGTCTGGCCGACATGGTCATGAAGTTCTCTTGCGATCCTTTGCCGATCCTTTTCCAATAACTCGATGAGCCTCTTAGACAGTCGTTTCCTTTCCTCAGACTCTTTTATCAGTTCCCTGTTCAGATTTTCTAAGGCCGCCTGAGCCTCTTTCCTTTCGGTGATGTCCTGTCCCTGGGCTATAGCAGCAACGGCCGTCTTCCCATCCTGGGCATAAAGAATTGTCGAATTCCAGAGCACGGTCCTGACTGTTTCGTCTGCGCCCAAGACAGGGATCTCGAAGGCCTCCCGTCTCTCTCCCGAATTGATGCGGACGATGTGGGCCATTGCCTGGTCTCGCTGGTCTTCCGGGAAAAGGGTATCAATACACGTCCCGAGGACCTCGCTTGCCTTCCTTCCTGTCAAGTGCTCAAAGGCGCGGTTGAACCGCCTGATTATGCAATCCGGGTCCCATGCAATGATAGGGGTATTCGCATAATTAAGCAGGTTCTCCAGGTAATCGAGTGTCTTACGAAGTGCCTCCACTGTCTGCCTGTAATCTGCAGCTTCCTTCTCTAACTCCTTGACTTTTTGCTCTAATTCTTCATAGGCAGGTTTTTTGGTCATTGCAGGTTCTTCGCTGTTTAATGTGAGGAACGGGTCACTAATTATTGTCCTTTGGCCCCAGGTGGCGTTGCCCTATCCTCCGGCTGAGCCACGTTTAATCTATATTTTTTTGGTGGAGGGGGCAAGCAAAAATGGAGGTGATGATCTACCGCCGAAGCCCCCCATGGAACTGTCTGAAAGGTTTCGATCTTGTTCGACTTGCAGACAGCGTTGCACCGAAGTCGGAATATCAGGTGGGGGCAGATCATGAGAATCAGTGGAATCTTCACGCAAGGCTCAACCTCCTTCTTGCTTTTATTCACATTCAGATATAATGTAAAATATGCAGATTCAAAAAAGTATATCAATTAAGGTAGTTATAATCAGCCAATATGATCAACTTATTTTGAAAGGTATGCCTGTATTGCTTGCCCCGTTGAATATATAACGTTGTTTTGAATGAACTTAACATAGAGTGTTTTTATGCCCAAGCAGGTCGGATTGGATGCCGAATACCCATAGTACACTTCATAACATAATGGGGCGTGGAAGGGATGAAGACTCTGTAAGTTCATTCAGATAAACACACATGTATTTTGGCAGTGAAATTTCAAATTTTAAATTTCCAGTTTCGACATCGGCATTCAATTTGATAACACACGCTTTTTCGAAAGAAGTGTAAACTGGTGAATAAAAGATGCCGAAATTTCGTTTATTTGTTCAATTTTTCAGGAGGTGTAATCATGGACGTTCGTTTTTGGACTGTTTGCGGATTGGTTTTGATGATGCTGTCTGCCTGTGCCGCACCACAGACCCGGACCCAGAAAGGCGGGGCTTACGGTGCCGCGGGAGGTGCTGCAGCAGGGGCAATCATAGGTCAGGCTATAGGCCATGATACCAAGGCAACTCTTGAAGGTGCGGCCATCGGGGCGGCAATAGGCGGTCTGGCCGGTGCCGGAGCCGGTCATTATATGGATCAGCAGGAACAGGCCCTCCGGCAGGCCGTGGCAACGTCAGAAGCTGCTGCTGTACAGCGCCAGGGGGATATCTTGTCCGTTACCCTCAAGAGCGATTTTCTTTTTGATGTGGATTCCAGTGTTGTGCATCCCGGGGCCTATCCCGAGATAGACCGCCTGGCCGGGGTGTTTAACCAGTATCCTGACACAATGATCCGCATAGAAGGATATACTGACAGCACAGGTTCTGAAGAGTATAATCTGCATCTGTCCCGGAGAAGGGCTGAGGCTGTAAAACAGTTGCTTGTTTCAAAAGGAGTTTCTTCGAGCAGGATGACGGTTCTGGGCTATGGGGAAAGCAGGCCCAAGGCCGGAAACGATACTCCTTACGGCCGGCAGCTCAATCGGAGGGTTGAGATCTATATCGAGCCCAGGCGGTAAAAATTGGGAGGAACGCATGCGGGATACCTTGGCCGTGATCCTGGCCGGAGGAGTAGGAAGCAGGCTTAATGTCCTGGTGCGATACAGGGCCAAGCCGGCCGTGCCGTTTGGCGGCATCTACAGGATAATTGACTTTGCCCTTTCAAATGTCATGAATTCAGGCCTTAATCAGGTGGCAGTGCTGACCCAATACAAGCCTCTTTCCCTCATGGAGCACATAGGGACTGGTGTCGCCTGGGATTTTGTGGGCAGGACCAGGGGGATAAAGATTCTGCCTCCGCGTACAGGAGAGAAAGATTCGGACTGGTATAAGGGCACTGCAGATGCAATACGGCAGAATCTGGACTTCATAGAGGCCAAGCCATCAAAACAGGTCCTAATACTCTCAGGAGATCATGTCTATTATATGGATTACAGGGACATGGTTAAACACCACAGAGATTCAGGGGCCAAGGTTACAGTGGCTATGATGACTGTTCCCTGGGAGCAGACATATCAATTCGGAATAGGCATCCTGGATGAACGGGGACGGATCATTGGCTGGGAGGAGAAGCCTGAAAAGGCAAGATCAAATCTGGCTTCAATGGGGATTTATGTATTTGATACCGGATACCTTGTCGAATCGCTGAGGGCTACCGATGAGGTGGACTTCGGCCACCATATCCTCCCCAGGGCCATGGAGGACGGGCAGTTGTTTGCCTACACTTTTCACGGATACTGGCGGGATGTGGGAACGGTGTCTGCATACTGGGAAGCCAACATGGACCTGCTCAGGCCGGGAAGCGGCCTGGAGCCAGAGATGTGGAGCATATGCACCAACGTTGAAAATGAGGGCCTGCCATTTGACTTTCCCCCGGCAAGTATTCTATCCGGTGCCGAAGTAAAGAATTCGGCTATTACAAAAGGTTGTGTGATAAGAGGCATGGTAAAGGGATCGGTCCTTTCCCCCGGAGTAGTAGTAGAGTCAGGGGCAAAGGTCCTTGATTCCATACTCATGCATAATACCTGGGTGGGTAACGGAGCGCTTTTAAACAAGGTGGTGACTGACAAGGAGGTCACAATCGGCACCGACTCCAGCGTCGGACCGGGAAATATTGACGCGGCGAATCGCCTTTATCCCGAACAGCTTTCTGCAGGCATAACCCTGATCGGGAAATGGGCCTCTGTGCCTGAGGGTGCAAAGGTCGGCACAAATTGTATTATTGCCCAAAAGGTCACGAATGATATGTGGCCGGAAGATTTATTACTCCCTGACGGGGAGACATTGGAATGATTTTTCAGGAGATTATTACAAATCTCAATAGGTACTGGCAGGAACGCGGGTGTATACTGCTGCAGCCATATGACATGGAGGTGGGGGCAGGGACCTTTCACCCGGCCACTTTCCTTCTGTCCCTGGGTCCTGAGCCGTGGAGTGTCGCCTATGTGCAGCCCTCCCGGCGTCCCACAGACGGCCGTTACGGCGAGAATCCCAACCGCCTTCAACATTATTACCAGTATCAGGTAATACTCAAGCCCTCACCTGATGACGTACAGGACTTGTATCTTCAAAGCCTGGCCAATTTCAATCTGGACCTGGCGGAACACGACATACGTTTTGTGGAGGATGACTGGGAGTCACCAACCCTTGGGGCCTGGGGTCTTGGTTGGGAGGTCTGGCTGGATGGTATGGAGATTACCCAGTTCACCTATTTTCAGCAGGTCGGCGGGATCGATGTAAACCCGATATCCGCTGAAATTACTTACGGCCTGGAACGGATCGCCATGTATCTTCAGGGGATAGATAATGTCTATGACCTCAAATGGAATGAGCATGTCAGGTATGGTGCCATACATCACAGGGACGAGGTGGAGTTCTCCCGCTATAATTTTGAGGCTGCGGACGTGGAGACCTTGAGGCAACTGTTTTCATTCCACTACAAAGAGGGGCTGAGATTGCTGGAACAGGGGCTTGTGCTCCCGGCCTATGACCAGTGCCTTAAGTGCTCCCATTACTTTAATCTCCTGGATGCCAGAGGTGCCATCAGTGTGGCGGAGAGGACCGCATATATCGGCCGCGTTCGCAATCTCGCAAGAGGAGTTGCCCGGAGATACACAGCTCTTGAAGAAGAGGCCGGGGCGTGAATACCAGGAATCTTCTTTTGGAAATCGGGACTGAAGAGATCCCGGCAGCTTTTATCCCGGGGGCACTGGATGACCTGGCCCGGCTGGCCAGAGAACATCTGAACGGAGCTCATTTGACATATGAAGATGTCTTGACCATGGGGACTCCCAGGCGTCTGGTTCTCTGTGCAAAGAATTTGTCGGACCGGCAGCCCGACAGGGAAGAGATTGTTACAGGCCCGCCCGCAAAGATTGCCTTTTCATCTGATGGAAAGCCTACAAAGGCAGGAGAGGGATTTGCGCACAGCCACGGTGTCAGCGTTGACGATTTGCAGATAAAAGACACTGAAAGGGGGCCTTATACAGTGCTGCGCAGGATAGTCCCTGGCAGAAAGACGGTTGAGCTTTTAAGCGAGTTCCTTCCCATGGTTATAGCCTCAGTTCCATTCCCTAAGACCATGCGTTGGGGTACGGAGGATCTGCGCTTTGCAAGGCCTATTCGCTGGCTTGTGGCCCTCTATGGAGAAGATGTGGTCCCTTTCAGTCTTGCAGGTGTCGAGACCGGTTCTGAAAGCCGCGGACACCGGTTCATGGCGCCTGCTTCGATCCGGGTACCCTCAAGTCCGGAGGGCTATAAAAAGGTCCTTGAAGGGGTCTTTGTGCTGGCCGATCCTCAGGTCAGGAGAAACAGGCTCCTTAAGGAGGCCCGGAATGCCGCGTCACAGGTCGGTGGCAACATCCTTTCCGACGATGAACTCGTGGATATCAACACCTATCTTACCGAGTTTCCATCCGCGGTATGCGGTTCTTTTGATAAACGTTTTCTGGCTCTTCCCCGCAACGTATTAATAACCTGCATGAGGGAGCATCAGAAGTATTTCGCCGTCGTGGATGACAAAGGTGATCTTTTGCCACACTTTGTGGCTATTAACAATACGCGCTCACCAAGGCCGGAGCTTGTATGCATAGGCCATGAAAGGGTGCTCAGGGCGAGGCTCAGTGATGCGGATTTTTTCTTTAAGGAGGATCTGAAGCGACCCCTGGAGGCCTTTGTTGCCGAGCTCTCGGGAATGATCTTCCATCAGCGTCTCGGGACCCTCCTTGACAAGATCCGCAGGGTAAAGGTCCTTGTTCATTACCTGGCCGAACAGGTGGCCCCGGACAAGGTAAAAGTGGTTGAGAGGGCAGCCTGGCTCTGCAAGGCAGATCTTTTGACAGAAATGGTGGGGGAGTTTCCGGGCCTTCAGGGCACAATCGGGAAAGAATACGCCCTTCTGTCCGGTGAAAGCCAGGAGGTGGCAAATGCCATAGAGGAACACTATATGCCGGTCCGCTCGGGAGGGGCGCTTCCGGGGAGTCTCTCAGGGGCCCTTCTAAGTATCGCGGACAAGATGGATACTATCTGCGGGACTATCGCCATCGGACTCAAGCCTTCCGGTACCGCCGATCCCTATGGCCTGAGGAGGCTGGCCCTCGGCATTCTTCACATAGTGGAAGAAAGATCCCTGTGTCTGTCCTTGAAGGCACTGATTGCAGAGGCCTTGCACCAGCTTGAGAATCAGATCTCAGAGGTGTCGAAAGGGCTTATCGCCGAGATCATTGCTTTTTTCAAACGACGCTTTTCATATGATCTCATTGCCAGGGGAATGGATCATGACATCGTGGAGGCAGCCGCCAGGGTGGAGTTTGACGATGTGAAGGACTGTGTTCTGAGGGCAATGGCCCTGGCGGCCGTCCGTTCGAGGCCGGAATTTGAGCCCTTAAGTATTGCCTTTAAACGGTTGATGAACATACTCAAGGGTTTTGAAGGCGGGGCAGTAAATCCCCTATTACTTGAGGCAGAAGAGGAAAAGGCCCTTTATGAGTTATATCTTTCTACAGAAAAAAAGGTTGGAGTTTCCCTTGAAAGACGGGACTATGAGCAGGCCCTGGTAACCCTGTTGTCTCTCAAGCCACGGGTGGACAGTTTTTTTGACCATGTGCTGGTAATGACGGAAGACATGGATACAAGGGCAAACCGGCTGGCACTCCTGTGGAATATAGCCGGTCTTTTTCTCAGGATCGGGGACCTTTCAGCCATAGTTGCATCCCGATAAAAAACGAGCAGCCGTTTGAGGGTTCAGGGTTCAAGGGCTCGGAGCCGTTGAGTCGTGAGTCCTGATATCCCCTTTACTCACCTCTGACAAATTGTTCTATCATCTGAAATGCCTCGCCGTCGGTGAACTGGCGAGGGGGATGTTTACAGAAATAGGCCGCAGGCGCATAAAGAGCTCCGCCCTGGCCTCTCTGTAAAGCCAGTTTTGTACAGCGGATGGCGTCAATGGCCACGCCGGCAGAGTTGGGTGAATCCTCTACTGAGAGACGAAGTTCCAGGTTCATGGGTACATCACCAAAGAGCTTGCCTTCCATGCGAATGAAACAGATCTTGTTGTCTTTCTGCCAGGCCACATAATCACTGGGGCCGATATGGATGTTTTCATCATTAAGGCGCTTTGCGGTCACTGCCTGAACGGCCTCTGTCTTGGATACTTTCTTCGAGATCAAGCGGTCGCGGCTGAGCATATTGAGGAAATCGGTGTTGCCGCCGGTATTGAGCTGGTATGTACGTTCCAGCTTGACGCCGCGCTTTTTGAACAGGTCGGTCAGCACGCGGTGAACTATGGTGGCACCCATCTGGGATTTGATATCGTCACCGATGACAGGGATATTTTTTTCCTCGAAGCGTTTCGCCCACTCCGGATCACTTGCGATAAAAACCGGGATATTGTTTATAAAAGCAATCCCTGCTTCCAGTGCACATTCGGCGTAAAACCGCGTGGCCTCTTCAGAGCCCACAGGAAGATAGTTCAGGAGGATTTCGGCGCCGGACTCCTTGAGCACCTTGACGACTTCTTCTTCAGTTGTTTCGGGTCTGTCGGCCAGGACAAAAGTAAATTTATCGTCATAATTCTTCATGTGGTCTGCAACACCGTCCAGAATCCTGCCCATCCGGACTGTAACTCCTGATCGAGGGAGATCCGGATAGATGGCCTTTGTACAGTTAGGTTCGGCAAAGACAGCTTCATGCACATCCTTTCCAACTTTTCGCCTGTCGACGTCGTAAGCCGCGACGACCTCTATGTCTCCGGGCCTGTATCCATCAATTTCCCAATGCATCAGGCCTATAACATCTTCTGCGTTTTTGCCCCGATAATAGTGAATTCCCTGGATCAGGGAACTTGCACAGTTGCCAATTCCAACAATAGCTATTTTGATCACGGATTAGTCATCTCCTTACGTTAACCGAAAGTGTAAGAGACAGGTCTGCAGTTCCAAATTACCCTGCATTTAATACCACTTTTCATATACGAATAAAAGGGTTGGCGGCAATCCAGGCCGATTTTTTTGTGACGTTAAGCAAGTATATTGCCATTCAAGCGATTGGAATCTTGTCAGAATCCGAAAAAATTGTATTGCAAATCACGGTAAAGTCAACATAAATATGCTTGCAAAGGCCATAAGTTATGCTTAGATTACAGACATTACAGGAGGTACTTTAAAAGACCCTTTAATAATGCCGTAAATATTCGGTAAATCCGTGGACCGCTGGCAGTCGGCAGATAGTGGGCTGTTAATTTGTAATATAAAGGGGACTATATGCCATCCATAATATATTCGCTTGCATTCCTTGCCGTAGCTGCGGCCTTTGTGTTTCTTGTAATTTATCTTATCAGGTTGTCAAAGAACATCCAGGGCACACTCAGGGGCTTTGACGAGGCATTATTGAAGAGCCAGGCCGCTGTTGACAACACATTGGCCCAGTTTAATCCTGTAGTTTCTGAGCTGTCGGAACTTGAGGATACAGCTCGGGAGACCTTGAAAGAGATAAACCAGCGTCTGGCCTTGGTAGAAAATGAGTTGACGCCTCTCCTTGAAGAACTTAAGAATACTGCAAAGGCCTACCAGGACCTTGGGAAGACTTTCGAGAGGGATCTTCCGCCGATTTTGGATAATGTCCATCAAATTAGCAGGAATATCCAGGACTTGACTGGTGATATTAAGGTCAAGGTTCAGCAGACACGGGATTTCTTTGAGGCTGCCCGCGAGGCGGGCGAGACCGTTCGGATCGTGACGGACATCGGCAGGTCGGGGCTTTCCGGGTTAGCTGTACAGATGGCAAGCATGGCTACGGGCATCAAGACGTCTTTGGAGTTTCTTTCTGAGAACCTTAAATTAAAAGGAGGTAACAAGAAATGAGCAATAGTGAAGGTCGTTATTCCGCAGGTTGTGTGGCCATAGCGTTCTTGCTGGGAAGCGCTGTCGGAGCCGGTCTGGCCACGCTGCTTACTCCCAGAACAGGTCCTGAGGTAAGAAACCGGATAAGGGAGCAGGCCTATGCAGCCCGTGGCGAGGCCCTCAAGGTAGCGGACGAAGTCCGTGAAAAAGCCGGTGATCTCCTTGATAAGGGCAAGGATCTGATCGAACAAAAAAAGGCCGTCCTGGAATCCGCTTATGAAGCAGGTAAAGAGGCCATGGAGAGGGAGAAAGAACGCCTCGTTGCCCGCATGAAGCACGAAAGGGGTGAAGAGGAAGAAGAGACATCTCCGGAGAAGGAAGAGGCTTAAGGTTAAGACTGATTACACTGCAAGAAGTCCTGAATGCGGGTTGTGGATGATATATAGAGGGGGTGATTTCTCTATGTCGCTCGCCTCTATATCCACACACCCTTTGCCCATCCAAGCTTTTCCCTTAGAATTGTGAAGTAGTCCCTGAGCGGGGACCTTATAAGTTTCAGGTATCCCTTGGCCTTTTGCACCTCAACCCGATCTCCTTCACTCAGTTCCTGGCCTGCCCGGCCGTCCACTATCAAGTTGATCTTTTCCGAGGCATTTTTGATCTGTATAGCCACTTTCATATGGCTTGGCAGTATAAGGGGACGCGCATTCAGGGCGAAGGGACATATTGGAGTCAATATAAAGCCCTTGATGCCTGGATGTAAAATAGGGCCGCCGGCAGAGAGGTTATATGCAGTCGATCCGGTTGCGGTGGAGACGATCAGACCATCACCACGGTATGTGGTAAGGAATGAGGTGTCGGCCCAGGTGGAAAGTGTAATGATTTTACCCAGAGGACCTTTGCTGATCACTGCTTCATTGAGTGCATAATAAGTTGAGCTTTTACTGTCAGGCACTTTTACCGTGACCGAGAGTATCGCCCGCCGGTCCATCTCGAGAGTTCCTGATATCAGGGAATCAAGGGCCTGTTCCATCTCGTCCATGTGGATCTCGGTAAGGAATCCCAAACCGCCCAGGTTTATGCCCAGCAGGGGGATTCCTAATCGATAAGCCTTTCCGGCCACATGCAGCAGGGTGCCGTCTCCACCCAGCACCACTATAGCCTCGGTTTGGGGACTTATCTGTCCTTCAGTGACAGAGACCCCATACTTACGGAAAAGCTCCTGCACGGCCTCTCCGGTCCTCTTTGGGAGTTCGGTCTCGTGTCTGATAATGAGGCTGATGTGTTTGAGCATAAAGTCTCTTTACGGTCCTACTCTTACGAGCACGTATTCTTCCGAATTGATAATCTTTTTAGCCGCAGAAAGTACCTGTTCCGCGGTTACCCCATCTATTTTACGAGCATATTCCGATGCGAAGTTGTATCCAAGACCATAGAGTTCATTCAAAGCCATGTCCATGGCCTGGGCCCTGTTGGTTTGAAGACCTGTTTCATGGGTTCCGATAAGCCACTTCTTTGCCCTTTCAATTTCGTCATCACTTACAGGCCCCCGTATTATCCTGTAGATCTCCCGCCAAAGGCCCTTTATGGCCCTGTCTTTCTTTTCAGGTGCACAGGCGATATAAAAGGCAAAGGATCCATAGTCCAGACCGAGTCCCAGGAATGATGTCACGGAATACGCCAGGCCCTCCTTGTCCCTGAGATCAATGAACAGGCGGCCACCCTGGCCTGAAAGTACTGCATTCATGGTCTCAAGGGCATAGCGTTCAGGGTCACTGAAAGTAGTCCCCGGGAAACCAAGTACAATGTGTGCTTGTTGTTTTTCCCTTTTCAGGGTCAGAATTCTGGGTGCGATCAGAGGATCCGGCTCAGGAGGTGCGGGAAGTGATATCTCCGATTCCGCCGACCAGGCGCCAAGCTTGGTCTTAATGCTCGAGATGATTTCTTCGGCACGAATATCCCCAACTATGGAGAGCACTCCCCTGTCAGGTATTACAAAATTCCGATAAGTCTCAAGCAGATTTTCTGAACTGACAGCCTTGATAACAGAGGCCTTGCCCAACGGGTTCATGCCATATGGATGGGGCGAGAAAAGCAGACGGCGGAATTCTCTTACCGCGACTCCAGGCAGATAATCATCCTGACGTTTCAGCTCTGCCAGTATCAATGGACGGAGCTTTTTTATCTCTTCAGACGGAAAAGTGGGAGCGAGCAGGATCTCAGTGAAGAGGGCAAGGCCCTTATCCAGGTTTTGACTCAAAAAACGGCCTTGAAGTCCAAGGGTATTCTGGCCAGAGAAACCGCTGATACTGCCCCCCAGGCCTTCTATCAGTTCGGCAATATCCTGGGCGCTTCTGGTCCTGGTGCCTTTTGTCCAGGCCCTTGCAAGGAAGTTGAAAAGACCGTTGGTCTTCTCGCTTTCGTATCTCACTCCTCCCGGAAACACCAGTGCCAGGCTGACAGTAGGTACTCCAGGGACCTCCTTAACAAGAACCGTGAGACCGTTGGAGAGGCTGAATCTCTTGATATGGCAGGTAAGAGCGCCATCATCATACCCTATTCCTCCGGCCAGGAGTTCTGCCTCCTTGATCATCACGGCCAGTTCCTCGTTCGTGATTTCAGGCAGGCGGTCCTCAGGCATTATCATGACCACACTGACGTTTTCCTGCCTGAAGATCTGCCCGGCAACCCGCTGGACATCCAGGGCGGTCACCTCCCTGACTTTCTCGAGATAGAGTTTTTCGGCATGCGGGTCCTTTGAGAGGGTCTCAAAGATACCAAGTTTTTCGGCTTCCCCTTCCATTGTCTCCTGGCTGTAGACAAATTCCGTCTCTACCTGGACTTTTGCACGTTCCAGCTCTTTCTCAATGATTTCTTCATTCTCCAGGCGGAAGATTTCATGGAAGATCTGCGACAATGCCTCCCGGGTCTTTTCCGGGTCCAGAGAGGCGGTGATCTCGAAGATCCCCGGTCCTGCCGGCGTAAATGCTGCCGCATCAATGTTATGGACTATCTGCAAACGATTTCGTAGAGACGAGGTGAGACGTGAACTCTCCCCTTTTCCGAGCAGGGCGGCCAGGACGTCCAGGACAGGTGCATCCGGGTCATTGAAGTCGGGCAACCCTGAAAACGCGAGAGCCAGGTAGCCTTCCTGGATTTCCATTGCCTCCATGGCGATCCTTGGGGCGTCCTGACGCGGCTCTGATGGATAGGTGAATTCCTGACCCCCCTTTTTGGTTACTGATCCGAAGTAGTTCCGGATACCGGCCAGGGCCTGAGATGACTTGACGTCTCCGACAACAACAACGGCTATTTGTGAGGGTCTGTACCTCCTTTCCATATAGGCCAGTATATCTTTGCGTCCAAAAGACTTGACCGTCTCTGGATAGCCGATTACAGGGAGTCCATATGGATGCTCCTTATACGCCGTCTCCATTAATAATCTGGAAAGTCTTGTCTTAGGCCTGTCTTCTCTCATCTTTATTTCTTCAAGCACCACTTTTTTCTCTCGCTCTAACTCCTCTGGATCAAATGATGAGTGGAATACCGCATCGGAAAGTACATCCAGGGCATTGTCCAGGAACCGTTTCGGGACCAGGCAGTGGTAGACCGTGTAATCAAGAGATGTATAGGCATTAATGGACCCTCCGACAGATTCTATTTCCCTTGCCACTTCTCCAGGTCCTCTTTTTTCAGTGCCTTTGAAGATCATGTGCTCGATCAAGTGGCTAATACCTCTCTCCTTTTCCGTTTCGTATACACTGCCTGCCCGGACCCATACCTGTACGGCTACCACGGGTGCACGGTGGTTTTCTTTCACTATGGCAGTAAGTCCGTTAGAAAGCCTGGTCTTGTAAAGCCCTGGAATAAGTTCCCTTGCAAAAGAGCCGAAGGGCATGATGAGGAGAATTGAAAAGGTGATCAGCAGACACAGAGTAATAATTTTACTGGTTAAGGGCATACGGTGTTCTCCTTGGAGGATGCTTTTATTTCAATTTCTAAATCAGCAAGATAGCTTGAATCTTAAGGGTGAATAGTCATTCAATGAAAGCTTGACACAGTAAATGAATTTTGGTACAGATCAGATGGTTCCCGGTTTTTACTTTAGGATACGTCTTGGTCTTTTTTATCGCCTTTTTTCTGTGATGCAAGCTTTTTTGGGATTATTTCTATAAAAAACAGGCAATGATTTTTATATTGCAAGAAGATTGACGAAGTTGTTAATAGTTTTCAAGGCGGACATGGTCCCTTGATGTTGGGTACCATGTGAGAAAGATGTGTAGGTTCGGTGCTTGTGATTTGACCTGAAAAATTTTTACAAATTGGTCATGAGTACCTTTGGTAAGGCAAATATCTAACTAGAGACTATAAAAAAGGAGGTATTAAAATGGCAATAGGTGATAGTGTAAAGCCTGATGAGACAATAGATTTAAAGGGTTTAAGTTGTCCTATGCCTCAGCTGAAGATTAAAAAACAGCTGAAAAGTATGAAACCAGGTCAAATATTATTGGGTATCGGTTCTGATCCAGGGACAAAAAACGATTTGCCTGTAATGTGTAAAAAAGACGGGCATGAATATTTGGGTTGTGACGATGCAGCAGATGGTTCATTCCACTTCTATGTGAAAAAAGGAGGTTAGTGGAGATGTCTGAAGAAGAAAAAGACATGAATAAGTTGGGGATATTTGTGACAAATCCTCATCAAGATACTTGGCGTCATTTAAAAGGAATTGTGAAGGCTGTTCAAAAGGCGGGCAAAACGGTAAGAGTCTTTTTTACTTTTAAGAGTGTACATCTTGTCCAACAATCTGATTTTCTAGAATTTGTAAAGATGATTCCAGAAGAAGACTTCGCCATTTGTCATGACAGTTATACATGTGAAGGATTCGACGGTATTCCGACTGGATTGGCAGAGAAACAGATGCGCTCACAGGCCTATCACGGAGACATCGTTGATGTATGCGGCAAGTATATCAGCTTATAGGAGGTAATATATGGCTAGTTATAAGTTTATGTTCCTGATTCCCAACAAGATGTATATCTCTGATGCTCTACGTTCTACCTTGGGAGTAGCGGTTGAAAATCATTATGGTTTTGGAGCTGTTTTGTATCAAAAGTTACCTCCGGTTACAGAATATATGAAAGAGAATCTTGAGTGGACAAAAGATATGGAAGGGGATGTCTTTTGTGTAGTTGATACAATGGATGAAGAAGCCAAGAAGTATAATGTGGACGAGGTTGGTCTTACTCCTATTACTTTAGAAGAGTTGGGCAAACAGATACTTGAAGCCGACTATGTTGTAGCTTATGGTTTGCCCTATCAATCGCGTGAACTGCCAAGTATGTGTGCCGATAGCAGGACCGTTGATACTGCTAAAACTGAGTAAAAAAAGGAGTAGATTTGATGAAACTCTTATATTTATATCGCTTTAAGCCTACAGAGGCTACTGAAAAGACAAAGAAGTTGGTCGACATCGTAAGCAAAGACAATGAGGTCAAGGAATACAGGCTTTATGAGGACAATCCTGATTATGATAAGGTTGTTGACATGATTTGGGAGGCAGATAAGGTAATTAGTTGGTGGTAAACCAAAAAATATACCTGAAATATTATAAGCCCCTTCCGGTAGATGCCGGCAGGGGGTTTATTTTTTAGAAGACCTGATCTTCTGTCAGGGCAAAGGCCCTTTCTCCAAGGGCCAGCGTGATACCGCCGATCTTTTCTTTTTGGAAGCGGAGCCTTCCATTACCAGTTGCCAGTATGGCCGAGGGTTCTGCCACACCATATGCACCTACAGCTTCCATGGCATAATGAGAGGGTTCTTTTACCGGTATGGTATTTAGCTGGTCTGCCGTGAAAAACCGGATATCAAGTTCCCACTTCTGTGCAAGGGCCGACAGACACGCCTCATCCTTCTTGGTCTCAATGCTGGCCAGGGTAAAAAGGGCCTTATTGGAGACTTTATGTCTTTCAAGAAATTCCTCTGCTGCCCTTTCCAGTGTTCGGGGCGAGATGTCACGCTTACAGCCTATTCCCAGGGCGAATATCCTGGGATACAGGTGAAGAACCGGTTTGGCTCCCGGAATTAGGTAGGGAGAGATGATCAAATGGGCATCGCCGGGATCGCAGACCTCATTGAGACCCGCAGGTAGAGAGCATACCCGGCAGTCAGTATATGTCTTGAGTCTTCCGGAGGCTATCAGGGCGGCAGACGCCTTTTTCAGGGCAGCAGGGTTGTCAGGGACCAGATCCTGAACCCGGGCCCACATATCGAGTGCCACCAGGCCCAGCGCATCGGATGCCGTGGTAATAACCGCCCGCCCTCCTGCCCCGAGTGCCAGTATCCTTGCCAGTTCATTGGCGCCTCCAAGGTGACCGGACAAGAGACTTACTGCGTGATGTCCTGCCTCATCCATTACGATAACCGCAGGATCATCCAGTTTGTTTATGAGCAATGGAGCTATGGCCCTGATCACTATTCCCGCTGCCATTATAAAGACAAAACCCGTGCCCCTCTGCCAAAACTCCTTTATAAGTTGGTCTCCAATCAGTTCGCTGTAGGAATAGATCAATACATCTTGCCTGCAAAGCGATTCAGAAAGCCGCCGGGCCAGGGCCCTGCCGCCGGGGGTTATATATGCAAAGATTATCCTTTGAGGAATTGCCTCATTGTTCGCAAGGGAGCGGCAATTAAGAGGGATGTCGGGGGAGGCGGCATTCCTTGAATGGCTCATAAGGCCCTTTCTGTACCCGTGGGAGAACCCGGGATCATAGAGAAAGGAGCGCCTTCCATCCAGGTATCCAGGTCCGGCCAGGACCTTTCCCGCCAATATTACGGCAGTTCTTGAAATGCCAGCCCGCTCAACTTTTATTGCGATATTTTCAAGCTCTCCACGTATAATACGTTGAGTCGGCCAACCTACCTTTTCTATTACAAACACAGGTGTGTCCGCTGGATATCCGCCTGCCAGCAGGGCCTCCTGAACCAGCCTTATATGGCTCACGCTCAGATAAAGGACCAGTGTGGCCCGGATCTTGGCAAGGCGCGACAATTCCTCGGATGGAGGCACGGGAGTCCGGCCGCCTATCCTGGAAAATATGACAGTCTGCGTAATTCCGGGAACGGTCAGCTCCCGGCCCAGGACAGCGGCAGCGGCAAATCCGGCCGTGACGCCAGGGACAACTTCATAAGGTATATTTTCTTTCCGCAGGCATTCCATTTGTTCCTGGACAGCGCTGAAAATAGCCGGGTCCCCGGTGTGGAGTCGAACGACCCGTCTGCCTGATTTTGCCGCCTGGACCATGATGGAAATGACTTCCTCCAGGGTCATTCCGGCAGAGTTGTGTATCTCTGCGGAGAGATGGGCGATCAGGTCCGCCGGTACCATGGAACCAGCGTAGATGACTATGTCTGCCTCCTGGAGAAGCTGATGACCTTTCAGTGTGATCAGGGAAGGATCTCCAGTGCCTGCTCCGACAAAAGCCACCGGCATGGCCTCGGTTTTGCGTCTCGTTGTTGTCGGATTTATCACGCTCATGATTCACTTTACATACTTGGCTGAGCGGCGGCAATGAATTCGTCTTAATCATAGCATATCAGCACAGGCACGGAATAAATTATTTTGGCTGCGGTCAATCCGCTTGAGCATATCCCGGTGGATTGAATTAAGACTGGCAGAGGCTCTAACCTCCTGATATTGCCCCGGCCAACTTGAAGATGGGGAGGTACATGGCAATGATTATGGAACCTACGGTACCACCAAGAAAAACTATCATGAAAGGCTCGATCATGCTGGTCAAGGCATCGACTGCCGTTTCTACTTCTTCGTCATAGAAATCCGCTATCTTGTTCAGCATCTGGTCCAATGCCCCTGTAGTTTCACCCACTGATATCATCTGCACCACCATGGCGGGAAAGATCCCGCTTTCACCAAGCGGTTGCGCTATTGTCCGTCCCTCACTGATGCTGGAGTGCACATTGTTTATGGCCTCTTCCACTATCTTGTTGCCGGCTGTCCCGGCAGCGACATTTAATGTCTCAAGTATGGGCACACCGCTGTCTATCAAAGTACCCAGGGTCCTGGTAAGTTTCGCCACCGCCACTTTTATTAACAGCGGCCCGAATACAGGAGATTTGAGTAAAAGCCCGTCTATAACGCGACGGCCCTTTTCCGTGCCGTAGTATTTCCTTAACAGAAATACCATACCTGCAATGGAGCCTATCATGACCAGAAAATAGGATTTTACAAAGTTACTCAGGTTGACCACCATCTGGGTGGGAACCGGCAAGGCCTTGCCGAAGTCGGCAAACATTTGCTCAAACACAGGTATTACGAAGATAAGGATTATTCCAAGTACCAGGACGGATATGGAAAGAACTATGATGGGATAAGTCAGTGCACCCTTGACCTTTCTTTTAAGTCGCAGTGCCTTTTCCATATAGTTGGCAAGACGTTGCAAGACATCATCCAATATTCCTCCCATTTCTCCTGCTGCAATCATATTGCAGAAGAGACGATCGAACTGCTTCGGGTGTTTCTTTAGGGCATCGGCAAAAGTGAAGCCGCTTTCAATATCAGTCTTTACGTCCTGAAGGATTTTTTTAAAGGTCTTGTTTTCTTGCTGGCTGGCGAGGATTCCCAGCCCCTGAACAAGCGGAAGGCCGGCATCTATCATTGTGGATAGCTGCCTGGTAAAGACAACGATGTCCTTCGGCGGCACCTTTTTTTTAAGAAATCCTATGTATTCAGACAGATCTTTGGACTTGATCTTGATATTAGAGGGAGATATCCGTTGATGTCGGAGTAAACGGCGTGCTGCCTGTTCGTCCTGGGCCTCTATCTCGCCCTTTTGTATTTCGCCGTTGCCGGCAGTGCCTTTCCATACAAAGACTGGCATAAAGACTTCCTCCGGAAACTATCAGGCGTCCGAAATATGAACACGCCAGGATTTGGATACAAAAATAAAATAATTCCTCGCAGATCTTATCGGATATGTTAAGGATAGACTTTATTTAATGTCGAGCTTAGAGTTTTTATCATGCGTAAATAAGTGGAAAAAAAGAACCGGGCTTACCCGGGCAGCCGGGCTAAGGCGTAATCCAAAGATATGCCTGCAATCAAAAAGGTCTTTTCCCTGGAGTTAGCACCCGATTTCAGCACAACCGAGGATTTAGAGACCTTAAATAGTTTTGCCAGAAACTGCCGGCAGGCAATGTTGGCCGCACCATCTACAGGAGGGGGCTGGACTTTGAGCTTAAGAGATGAACCATAAAGTCCGGCAAAGGCCGTATGGGAGGATTTTGGTTGCACATGGAGATTCAAAACAATGCCTTCCGGCACCACCTTCAGATACGGGGGAATTTTCAACAGGGAGATACTATCTGACATATTTATCTTTTTTCACCAAAAGGATTGCCTGTCCCAGACTCTGAACTTCCTCAAAGAGCTCTATAAAGGCTGAACGGTCACGTTCTTTGATTATTTTTCTCAGATTTTCTCCGCTCCGGCTAAATGTCTCAAGGACACTATCCGTATACGGATTTGACATCTGAATGGTTGCATATAGCTCAGGGTCCTGATGATAGAGCCTGGCTACTATGTTCATCTGCTGCTCAAAACTCGGGGGGGCAAGTGCCAGTATTTGCTGAAAGTCTATTCCATAGTCACCCAAGGCCTTCCCCAGACAGAGAAGTATGAAGTGATTCAGTGCCTGTGCCCAGGCCATGGTTCGATCGTGTTCTTCAGGTGAGACGACGGATATCACAGCCCCGTGTTGCCGGAGAAGCCCTTCCCACCAGCTAAACCACCTTTTGCCACGCCCTGGACACAATGCCACCCTCCTGCCCTTGATAGAATCCTCAGCCGGCCCGAAAAGCGGATGAGTACCCACTACCTCACAGCGCGTGTGTTCCAACATACACGCCACCTGCGACTGCTTAAGTGAGCAGAGGTCTGTCATAAAGGAACCCTCAGGAAGCAGGGGACCTATCTTGGCCACTACTTTTGGGAAAGCCTCCATGGGGAGAGATAGTATGATGACCTGGCACCTCCGGGTCAGATCCTCAGAAGAGGGTTCGGTGTGTAAATCAGAGATGAATACCGGTAATCCCGCGCCTTTGAAAAATTTTGCAAACCATTTCCCCATGCGCCCCAGCCCTCCAACAATTCCGATTGTCGGATGGCCGGTGCCAGGGTCGATACCTGCATGTATACCCGGTTGCACGGTTCCTGGAAAAGCTCAGGATAAGAGACCGGGTGAAAGGGCCCTTGCCCTGAGTATGTGATCAGCGAGCACCAGACGTACCATAGCCTCGCACACAGGCACTATGCGGGGAATGGCTGAGGCATCATGTCGCCCCCCTACCTTGAGTTTGGCAGGTTTCCCAGATACTGTTATGGTATCCTGTTCTTTAGATATAGATGGAATCGGCTTTACAGCAGCCCTTACAATCAGGTCATCACCATTTGAGATGCCAGCCAGTATGCCTCCGGAGTTATTACTCAAAAAACCTCCCGGGACTATGGGGTCGTTGTTCTCCGATCCCAATAACTCCGCAGCCCGGAAACCTGCTCCGATCTCTACGCCCTTTACCGCACCTATAGACATAAGTCCTTTGGCCAGATCGGCATCAAGTTTGTCAAAAACCGGCTCTCCAAGGCCAGGAGGCACTCCTGTTGCCAACACTTCTACAATTCCACCAACCGAGTCGCCTTTGGATCTTATTTCCGCTATTCGTTTCTCCATTCTTTCCGCTGCTTCAAGGTCCGGGCAGAATAGTCTGTTTTGATTGACCAAATCAATATCATGTTTTCGTGCCTTTATCCCGCCCAGAGCAATTGTATAGGCGATAACATTTATGCCCACTGTGTCCAGGAACACCTGTGCTACCGCGGCCGCAGCCACTCTTGCCGCAGTTTCTCTTCCAGAGGCCCTGCCTCCTCCCCTGTGGTCACGAATTCCATATTTTTTCCAGTAGGTGTAATCACCGTGACCCGGCCTGAATATGTCTCTGAGCCGGTCATATGCCTGGCTCCTGACGTCCCGGTTCCTGATGATCAGTAATATGGGGGTACCCGTGGTCTGCCCTTCAAAGACACCTGAGAGGATTTCTGCATGATCAGGTTCATTCCTCGGACTTTCCGCAATCCCCCCCTTCCCGGGGCGCCTTTTATCCAATGTCTCTTGAATGATCGCCTCGTTCAGGACAAGACGTGGCGGACACCCGTCTATAACTACACCCAGGGCAGGACCATGAGACTCTCCCCAGGTGGTTATGCGGAAGTACTGTCCAAAGGTATTTCCCGGCACCTCTTTACCTCAACTCCTGCGCTGTCAAACGGCGCATCCTAATAATTAGATTATTTTGTAACGTCTTATTAAATCGACAACCTGGTTTGCAGCGATTGTCGCCCCTGTTTCGTCGGACTGAATTACCAGATCCGGATTTTCAGGCGGCTCATACGGAGCGGAAATGCCTGTAAAGTTCTGAATGATTCCTTGTTCTGCCCTTTTATAAATGCCTTTGAGATCCCGCGTGGCACAGACATGGAGCGGACATTTGACATAGACCTCGATAAATTTCTCTCTTCCCACTAAATCACGGACCTTCTCCCTGTCCTTCCTGAAAGGGGAAATGAAGGCGGTAATAGCGATGATCCCGGCATCTATAAAGAGTTTTACCATCTCACCAATGCGGCGGATATTCTCAGTGCGGTGCTCTTCTGAAAAGCCGAGGTCACTACAGAGACCATGCCGCACATTGTCCCCGTCGAAGACATAGGTAGAACAATCCATGTCGAATAGCATTCTTTCTAAATGGTGTGCGATAGTGGATTTTCCTGAGGCTGAAAGGCCTGTGAACCATATAACAGCGCCCTTGTGGCCATGGAGCTTCTCGCGATTCTCACGCGAGATATAGCCTTCGAACCAGGTAATGTTGTTCTTTTTTGCTACCGAGTATTTCATGGGTAATGGGAACGAATTGTTCCAGCCGCCGAGTGAACTTTTTTATCACTTCATATCCGGTTCGAACTCAGTGGCATTGATTGCTTTTACCTTGCCATCGCTTCGCTCAACAAGCTCGAACTCAATAATCTTCTGCTGGGTCTTTAACTGTGCAAAGGACTGATCGGTCACGGTACGTCCGTCTCTGTGCCTGAAATCGCTGATATGGCAAAATACATCGTCACGAATATCCAGGACACCGAGTCCGGTTCGTAGAGCCAGAAATGCAAACCCTTTCTCTTCGTTAAAGACATGCATTACACCACGTTTAAGCGACGAATTGTCTATGGAAGGCAAAAGTCCGGGAACCAGATATCCTGAAAAGTAGTTATCAACTTCACACCGCAGAATTTCACTCGTATTAGAAAAGGAAAGAAGATCTACCCGCTTCCCTCTGTTCTGAAGCGCCCGGACAAGCCTGAAGAAATCACCGTCACCGCTGCCTAACAGTATGTAATCCAGGTTATCTGCCTGCAACAATGTATCTATAGCGAGATCAAGGTCGGCATTTGCTTTGGTAATAGTATTACCTTCGGAATCCCTGTACCGCTGGACTTTCTTTAAAACCAGGTGGAAACTTTCACGCCTGACCGCATCTCGATACTCTTGTTTCTTCCTCTGGTAATTGATATCACTTTCTTCCCGTTCAGAATCAATAGCCATATAAGCATTTGCCCGTAGTATAGTGGCTTTTTGGGCCTCTACCAATTCCCTGACAACGCGGTATCGAATTCCCCAGCCCCCGCATCGTACCAGATTTTCAATATCCAAAAAAATTCCTGCCTTGAGCATATAGCACCTTTAACTGAAAATTGTAAAAAAACATCGTCCCAATAGTTTCACAGATAAAGTATTCCGGTCCCCAAATCCTCAGAACATAAAGAACATGCCTCTTAAATAGACATATTAAATTCAGAGCTTGAGATATTCAAGGATTTTTGAACATATCTAAAGAGAATACTTCCAATTTCCGATTACACTGCAGAGACCATGAAACATGATTCCGGTCAAAAAGCCCGGGATCTGCCTTTCGGCAGACAGGTGCAAGGCACTGAAATCAGCTCAAAGGTATGGATGGCAACTCCCGCAGTGGACTACGACGGGTTCACGAATATTTACAAATGGATTCGTCAAAGCCATTAAATTTCATTATCTCAAGAAAGTAATATGAAAGATAAAGATAAGACCAGGGAACAACTTATTAATGAATTGAATGAGTTGCGCCAACGGAATGCTGAATTGGAAATATCAATAACCCGGCTCATGCAAACCGCAGAAGAACTGAGAGCGCTCGATGAATCACTGAAAAGAAGCATAGACGAACATGTTAAAGAATTCGGGCAGGCACAGCAGGAGTTGCAGGAGACGCGCAATTACCTGGAAAGTTTGTTTAATTATGCGAATGTCCCGATCATCGTCTGGGATCCGGAGTTCAGGATTACACGGTTCAGCCGTGCCCTTGAGCACCTGACAGGTTATATGCCCGAGGAGGTCATTGGCCGGAAACTGCATATGCTATTCCCTGAAGAAAGCATGGATGAATCGCTTGCCAGGATCGAAAGCGCCTTGGGTGGAGAGTACTGGAAGTCGGTGGAAATGCCGATTCTCTGCAAGGATGGGAATGTCCTGACAGCGCTCTGGAGCTCGGCGAATATTTATGCCGGGGACGGCACGACCATCATTGCAACAATAGCCCAGGGAACGGACATCACCGAAATCAGGCGCTCAGAGGAGCAAATAAAGGCATCGCTCAGAGACAAAGAAGCACTCCTTAAAGAGGTCCACCATAGAGTCAAAAACAATTTGCAGGTAATTTCCAGCCTGCTCAATCTTCAGCTTGGATATATCAAGGATAAACAGGTCATTGAGATATTCAGGGAAAGCCAGAACCGTGTGAAATTGATGGCGCTCATCCACGAAAAATTATATCAATCCGAAGATCTGTCAGTAATAGATTTTGGTGAATATATCCGTGAACTTGCAGCTTATATATACTATTCATACAGAGCCAACCCAAGTATCGTCGCCTTGAAGATAAATGCCGGCAGTGTTTTGTTGGACATTAATACGGCAATTTCTTGTGGTCTTATTATCAATGAACTTGTTTCTAATTCTCTGAAATATGCATTTACTGAGTGTAAAGAGGGTGAAATACATATTGAATTATATCCTGATAATAATATGTACACACTGATTTTCAGTGATAATGGTATCGGCTTTCCGGATGATTTGGATTTCCGGAGCACAGAAACATTAGGCTTGCAATTAGTAATTACTTTAACAAAACAGCTTAAAGGTACGATAGAGATTAATAGAAGCGGCGGAACACGATTTAAGATTACATTTCCATATAATAGATAATATATAACAAAACCAGATTATAGTTACTGAAATTTGTTTTTATATTTATGTAATGAAATAAAAAAGGAGTTAATGAAATGGCGAAAATACAGATTCTGATTGTTGAGGATGATGGAATTATCGCTAAAGATATACAAAATACATTAGAAGGTCTGGGATATGCTGTTGCTGCTATTACCTCTAATGCAGAGGGAGCTATTGAAAAAGCTGCGGAAACACAACCGGATCTGGTGCTTATGGATATCATGCTGGAAGGTGATATGGACGGCGTGGAAGCGGCTGAGCAAATACGTGATCGTTTCGGCATCCCGGTGGTATATCTGACGGCTCACGCAGATGAGAAAACATTGCACCGTGCGAAGACAACGGGGCCTTATGGCTACATTCTCAAACCTTTTAATGAAATGGAATTACATACAAATATCGAGATAGCTCTTTACAAGTCCGGATTGGAAAAGAAGTTAAAAGAGAACGAGCAATTGCTGGCCACTACACTGAGAAGCATAGGTGATGCTGTTATTACAACGGATGTCAACGGATCCGTAACATTTATGAATCCGGTTGCCGAGAGCCTGACGGGCTGGAGGCAGAAAGACGCCGTAAGGAGACCTCTGAAAGACGTTTTCAATATTATAGATGAGCATACGGGTGAACAGATCGAGGACCCTGTAACAAGGGTGCTTAGAGACGGCGTGGCGGTCGGGCTGGCAAACAATACGGTATTGATAGCCAGGGATGGAACAAAACGGTCTATTGATGATAGTGGTGCACCCATAAAGGACTGCAAAGGGAACATCATGGGCGTGGTCCTGGTCTTTCGCGATATCACTGAAAAGCGGAGAGCTGAAAGAGAACTATTGAAGGCGGATAAACTTGAATCCCTTGGTGTCCTTTCCGGCGGTATCGCCCACGATTTCAACAATATTTTGACCTCGATTTTGGGCAATATCTCAATTGCAAAGATGTTTGCAAAGCCGGGAGACAAGATATTTGAAAGGCTGGAAGAGGCAGAAAATGATTGCGTGCGGGCAAGGGTCTTGACACAAAAAATACTTACCTTTTCCAGGGGCGGAGCGCCGATTATGAAGACCGCATTTATATCGGAATTACTGAGGGATTCAGCCAGCTTTGCCTTGAGCGGTTCCAATGTCAGGTGCGAATTTTCAATACCTGATGACCTCTGGCGGATTGAGGTGGATGAAGGGCAGATTGCTCAGGCCATCAGCAATCTGATAATCAATGCCAGTCAAGCCATGCCGGGAGGCGGAGTAATCAATTTGCTCGCTGAAAATATTGTTGTTGATGAAAGGCAGGGCATTCCTCTAAACAATGGAGGGTATGTAAAGATATCCGTTACCGATCATGGAATCGGTATACCGAAAGAGCACTTCCAGCAAATATTTGACCCCTATTACACCACCAAGCGGGGAGGGAGCGGTCTCGGGCTTGCGATTGCTTATTCAATTGTCAAAAGGCATAATGGATATATTGACGTTAAATCTATACCTGGAAAGGAGACCACTTTTAGTATCTATCTGCCTGCTTCTCCAAAGGAGGCATTGGCAGAAAAGGAGTCCGGAGAAAAAATTCGTGGAGGAAAAGGTAAAATCCTGGTAATGGATGACGAGAAGATGATCAGAGATGTAGTGGGTGACATGCTCGGAATTTTAGGATATGAAGCAGGGTTCGCCAAAGACGGCGCCGAAGCTGTTGAATTATATAAAAAAGCCGAACAATCTGTCCGGCCATTTGATGCTGTCATAATGGATTTAACGGTCCCCGGCGGCATGGGGGGCAAGGAAGCCGTCCGGAAGCTCGCAGAAATTGATCCTGAAGTTAAAGCCATTGTTTCCAGCGGTTATTCTGATGATCCTGTAATGGCTGACTTTAGAAAATACGGCTTTAGTAATGTTGTGGCCAAACCTTATAACATTAAGGAACTGGGGGATGCTTTATATGAGGTACTAAAATAGGGAGTTTTTGATGAAAGATATCAGGTCAATCAGTCCCGGCACACAATTTTGCGCTGTTATCGGTAATCCGGTTGC
>Ga0190315_1000236_pt1 | contig 33612 bp, 24 predicted proteins | sample 48701101_MG_FD_161673 | JGI IMG/M metagenome (GOLD analysis project Ga0190315, IMG submission 161673) | Hydrothermal vent sediment bacterial communities from Southern Trench, Guaymas Basin, Mexico - 4870-11-0-1_MG | ecosystem: Environmental > Aquatic > Marine > Hydrothermal vents > Sediment ...
TTCGCTTGGTTAGAAAAATGTCACAGACTTTGGAAAAATTGTGAACGCAAACTAGACACTTCTGCTCAAATGGTGGTTTTAGCCTTTATTTCTTTACTTCTAAAAAGATATTGAACAGGCTCTAAAGTGATTGGGGCTTGCGTTCAGTATGCAATCTTGGCTTTATCAATCTGAAAATCATAATCAGAAATCCTAATCTGATTAGTTGACGAGAATCAAATCAATAGGATAGCGAGTATTAATACATTGATAATTATCAATGAGCTTTGGTAGATTCACCCTCTCAATAATTGATTAAGAGTGCTATTGTTAACAAATTAATTTGTATTGACAACGTAGCAATAAAAAAGTATTGTATGCATTTGCTGATGCGCTGTAGGTATTGACAACGTGGCAATAAAAAAGTATCTTGCACATTCCCTGATGCACTCTAGGATTATTTAGATTGTTCATAATGGATAATTTATAATAAGTATTGGATAATAACCAGGCGCTTCGACACTAATAATAGGCCATGTTTATATCTATTATCATAAGCAAAGCGCAGATGTTCAGAGTGATCAAGGTTTGTGCTTTATCAAGTTATCTGAGCTATTGATTTTTAAGTCTTATAAAGGATAACTGATAACTCTATTTTCAACTGATTTTCTATTGACAACATCGCGTAGACTGTTATTTTTTACACAGTTTACACTTTAACACAATTAGAGGAGAAACAAATAATGCCATTACACCAAAATTGGCAAAAGATGAGTAGTGAGTTGCATCGAGTGATCGCGATGGCATGGTTAGACCCTGAATTTGAAGCCAAACTGAAGGCAGATCCCAAAAAGACCATCACTGAATTTACCAATGGTGAGGTATTTTTTGCTGAGGGAGAAAGTGTTGAAATCGATTCGACGACTTTTACATGGCGGATAGTACCACCACTACATGAAGCAAATAAGGCCATAATGGTCATACCAGTACCCCCAAGACCAGCTGGGGTCACCACCGAGGAATTAAAACGGTGGGCAGAAGAAGACAAGGGCGAAATTGTTGAAAGATTTCTTGTCAGTTGTTGTTGATAGATTGCACCCTGTCATATAATGACAGTGTTCACAAGTTCCTACAAATCAGTTTTTTTTAACTTTCGTCGCGAAATATTGTTACACAATTATCATTTTTCGTGACGAATTGATTTTGAATACCTGCTTATGTTTGTAGGCATTACAAAAATATAAAATATCAATGTTCTGATAACTGATGTGCTCATTGATAATTGATTGGTAATTGATTATTCATTGTTCATATAGGCAATCGTTTCGGAGCAAAAAACTTTTGCCTTACTAATAAAAATCTCATCCCAAAAACATAGAAAATCACCTCCCCCTCTATCACCTCGCGTTAAGCATGTTCAATAAACCCAAATTTAAACGTTGTTACCATATCGAAATTTGTGAACCAGAAGGCGTATTTTTACTCTCGGAAAATCGATATTTTGTATTTCATGGTAGTCTTTATCAACGATTAGCCGCTTTGATTGATGGTCAACATACCGTGAACGATATTGTTCAGTTGATGCAACAACATGCCTCTATAGCGGAGATTTACTATGCGTTAATGTTATTGGAAAAACAAGGGTATCTTATCGAAAATGATGAGCAATTGCCCACTGCCGTTGCCGCGTTCTATGATACTTTGAATGCTGATACAGCTGCCCACCGATTGCAAACAACGAAAGTTGCTGTCCATGCCGTTGGTGCGATAACGACTGCTCCTTTTATTTCCGCATTGGAATCCTTGCCTATTCAAGTAGAAGCTGAAGGAGATATTGATATCGTTTTGACTGATGATTACCTCCAAGACGCTTTAGAAGTATTTAATCAAAAAGCATTGCAATCACAACGCCCTTGGATGTTAGTTAAACCAGTAGGTAGCACGATTTGGATTGGCCCCCTTTTTCAGCCAGGCAAGACAGCTTGTTGGGAATGCCTTGCTCAACGTCTGCGTTCTAATCGCCCCATTGACAGCTTTATCCAAAGACGCAAAAAGATTTCAACGCCTTTTCCTACCTCTATTTCTAGCCTGCCTTCTACCTTACAAATAGCACTGAATTTAGCCACCACTGAGATCGCTAAATGGATTGTTTGTGGTGAAAATAAAAACTTGGAAGGCATTTTAGTTACCTTTGATACTCTGTCTCTGAAAACACGAAACCACATTTTGATTCATCGTCCACAATGCCCACATTGCGGTACCCTAACGACTCAATCGCCTAAACCTATTATTTTAGAAAGTCAGCCAAAACGCTTCACAGGCGACGGTGGACACCGTTGCATGCGCCCTGAAGAAACCATTAAGCAATATGAACATCACATCAGTCCTATTACCGGTGTCATTAGAGAACTTGACCCCCTCTCCCAAAAAACTCATTTAACACATACTTATATAGCAGGTCATAATTTTGCAACCCTGTTTGATGATTTATACTTTTTGCGCGAAAATGTGAGGGGGCGGAGTGCCGGTAAAGGAAAAACTGACCTTCAAGCCAAAGCCAGTGCGATTTGCGAAGCGATTGAGAGATATTCAGGGGTTTTTCAAGGCAATGAAATTCGACAAAAAGGCAGTTATCAAAGATTGGAAGAAAGTGCGATTCATCCCAACACCATTATGAATTTTAGTCAAGAACAATATGAAACTCGTCATCACTGGAATGCCAAAACGAATAATTATTTTGAAAAAGTCCCTGAACCCTTTGATGAAGAAAGAGAAATTGACTGGACACCAATCTGGTCTTTAACCCATAAAATATTTAAATATTTACCAACGGCTTACTGTTATTATGGTTATCCTAAACTGCTCAAGCCAGATTGTTGGGCGGACTCCAATGGCGCTGCTGCTGGCAATACCAAAGAAGAGGCTATTCTACAAGGTTTTATGGAATTAGTGGAACGTGATAGTGTCGCCTTATGGTGGTATAACCGCATCAATAGACCAGGAGTTGATTTAAATTGTTTTGATGAGCCGTATTTTCAAGCTATCAAGGATTATTACCAAACACGCCATCGTGAACTCTGGGTATTGGATATAACGAGCGATTTGAATATTCCCGCTTTTGCGGCGATTTCTAGAAAAACGGACCCAGAAAAAGAAGATATTTTTTGTGCTTTTGGGGCCCATTTTGATCCTAAAATAGGTATACTTCGGGCCTTAACGGAACTCAACCAAATACTTGAGATTTCTGAACAGGCTACCTTAGAACGATGGGAAACAGCAACATTAGCCAATCAGCCTTATTTAGTAGCGGATGACAATGTGCCTCCCAAAGTCCGTTCCGATTATCCCAAAATGTGGTGTGATGATATACGAGATGATGTCATAAATTGTGTGACAATAGCTGAAAAACAAGGCTTAGAAGTCCTCGTCCTGGATCAAACGCAGCCTGATATAGGACTGAATGTTGTCAAAGTTGTCATCCCTGGAATGCGCCACTTTTGGAAAAGATTAGGGCCAGGACGACTTTATGAAGTGCCTGTCAAATTGGATTGGTTGCCAGCGCCATTAAAAGAAAATCAATTGAATCCTGAACCTATTTTTACCTGAGGAAGGGGCCAAACTTTAAGCTGTCGGCCATTTAAAACTGGCCGACTTTGTATCAACATCCTTTAAGGAAAAACGATGTTAAATGACTATCAAATCATAGATGCTGATTGCCATGTACTCGAACCCGTCGATTTGTGGGAAAAGTACCTTGAACCGGAATTTAAGAGCCATGCTCCGTCAAAGCTTCTAACAGTCGATGGCGAAAAAATCGTGAACAAAATATCTGATGACGTTAACGCCGACGGATTAAAGCGGATCAGCCAGAATCATATGATCTCTGTACTCAAAGGCTTCAATGCGGACTCACAAGTCAGAGCCGTCAAACAGATGGGGGTAGATGTCGCGTTTCTTTATACGACGATAGGTGTGTGGCTGTTTGCTGTCGATACCATGGATGCCAAACTGGTGGGTGCATTTGTCCGTGCTTACAATAATTGGTTGCGAGATTTTTGCCGCTATGATCCGCAAATTCTCAGAGGTGTCGGTGTCGTGAATCGTCACGACCCAGAGGAGATGGTACCTGAATTGCGTCGGATAGCCGAATGGGGTTGGAAAGCCGTGATGGTAAGGCCCAATCCGATTAAAGGGCGATTATTGAGTGATCCCGCTTATGAGCCTTTTTGGAGCGAATGTGAACGGTTAGACATCGCCGTTAGCATCCATGAAGCCACTCATGCCCGCGTACCCAGCACGGGCGCGGATCGATTTGACACCCGATTCGCCATGCATGCTTGTTCTCATCCCATGGAACATCAGATGGCACTTTTGGCACTGATTGAAGGCGGTGTATTAGAGCGCCATCCCAAGTTGCGGATAGCTTTTTTAGAATCAGGTTGTGGTTGGGTACCTTATTGGTTGTGGCGACTTGATAGGGAATATAAAGATATGGCTTGGGAAGTGAAAGATAATGTCAAAATGAAGCCTTCGGAATATTTTCGTCGCCAATGCTTTATCGCTATGGAACCCTCAGAAACTTATCTCCCAGAAGTTATCAATTACATCGGTGCTGATAACTTACTTTTAGGATCCGATTACCCTCACATGGATCATGAACCAACCATTGTGATGGATGTCGTCGCACTTGAAGATAGATTATCTAAGAAAACGGTACAAAAGATACTTTGGGATAACCCTGCACGTTTTTACGGCTTGGAAAATTGAAAACAGATGTTCTTGCAATGTGTAGGATAAACACTAAAGGAGGCGTTTTGTCGTTTCCTAGCACGTTAGCGCTTTCGCTGAAAGTTTTGACGTGTTGTTGTGCAATTATGAATTTTCCCTTTTATAATTGTGTTCTTTATACCCGTTTTTGTGTGCAAAAACGGGTAGCAAAGAATTGTACAATGATTAAAAAAAGTGTGTTCTCAATCTGATGTAAATAATGCTTACATTCAAATTCTGTACACAACAGGATATAAAAAGGCAAATCCGCGTTATTAGCGTTTTATCTATAATTTGTCAGATAAATTGCCATACTCCTGTTTTGAATTTCTTTGCCCCACAGATTGCCTGTCAAAACGGGTTTCTCGAAAAAAATTAACCGGAAAATAAAATAACCATGATCTCAGTGCCTGGTTACAAAATAACAGAACAATTGCATGAAAGTGCTAATTCAATCATTTATCGGGCACGGAAGCAAACCGATAAGCAACCCGTTGTTCTCAAAATTCTGAAACAAGATTATCCGCCCCCGGAAAAAATAGCTTGGTTCAAACGGGAATATGAAACCACCTACAAATTGAACGATATCGCAGGTGTTGTGACGGTTTATTCCCTAGAAAATGAGCAAAATCGCTTTTTCATCGTCCTAGAAGACTTTGGTGCCCTTTCCCTTGATCGTTTAAAAATAGCAGGGCAAATACCCCTAAGTGACTTTTTAACATTCGCCATTGAAATCACTTCAATTTTAGGCCAATTGCATCAACGTTATCTAATTCATAAGGACATCAACCCTTCAAACATTATCCTGAATACCACAACAAAGCAGATCAAACTGATTGATTTTGGCATATCAACGGTGTTATCTCGCGAAAATACAACTTTTCGCAATCCCAATTTATTAGAGGGAACGCTGGCCTATCTGTCACCCGAACAGACAGGGCGAATGAATAGATGTATTGATTATCGAAGCGATTTTTACTCTCTCGGCGTGACTTTTTATGAATTATTAACAGGTCAGTTACCCTTCCCTATGCAGGATGCACTGGAAGTGGTGCATTGTCATATTGCCAAACAAGCTGTCTCACCACATTCACTCAAACCTGAAATCCCTCAACAAATTTCAGAAATCGTGCTGAAATTGATGGCGAAAAATGCTGAAGACCGTTATCAATCAGCTTATGGTCTGAAGAGCGATTTAGAAACCTGTCTACGACAATGGGAAACAACAGAGCAGATTGCGTCCTTCCCAGTCGGCCAATCTGATGTATCAGACCGGTTTGAGATACCCCAAACACTTTATGGACGTGAAACCGAAATGGCTACCTTGATGGCTGGGGTTGAACGAGTTAGCCAAGGTGGCAGTGAAATGATGCTGGTTGCGGGTTATTCTGGGATTGGCAAATCGGCCCTCGTGCAGGAAGTCTATAAGCCCTTGACCCGCCAACATGGCTACTTTATCGCCGGAAAATTTGATCCATTTCAACGTGATATTCCTTACGCCTCCCTCATCGAAGCCTTTCAGTCATTAGTGCGTCAACTGCTGACAGAAAGTGAAACCGCCATTGCCACTTGGCGGAAAAAACTGACGAAAGCCTTAGGGGTCAATGGACAGGTTATTATTGAAGTCATCCAAGAAGTGGAACGTATTATTGGCCCACAACCGGCCGTTCCTACTCTTGGCCCAACAGAAGCACAAAACCGCTTTAATCTCGTTTTTCAAAACTTCATCAAGGTATTTACCCAACATGAACATCCGCTGGTCATTTTTTTAGATGATTTGCAATGGGCAGATGGGGCATCACTGAAATTGATTCAACTGTTGATGACCACACCAGATAGCCACTATCTCTTTTTAATAGGGGCCTACCGGGATAATGAAGTTTCGTTGGGGCATCCCCTAATGCTGAGCTTGGATGAGATTAAAAAGGGCAATGCCACTGTTAATCAGATTACACTGTCACCTTTAGCTTTGCCACAAGTCACTCAGTTAATCACCGATATTTTCCACTGCGATCCAAAAACGGCCAAACCACTTGCAGAATTGGTACAGGCTAAAACCGGCGGAAATCCCTTTTTTGTCAATGAGTTTTTAAAGTCACTATATACCGATGCCTTGGTGACGTTTAATTATCAAAAAGGCCACTGGCAATGGGCGATTGCACAAATTCAAACGCAAAAAATCACCGATAATGTTGTTGAGTTAATGGCGAGTAAGGTGCAAAAGTTACTCCCTCGAACACAGGCCGTGTTGAAGTTAGCCGCTTGTATCGGTCACAAATTTGATTTGGAACGGCTGGCGATTGTCTATGAAAAATCCCACCGAGAAACCGCGGAAGATTTGTGGGCGGCAATAGCAGAGGGCTTTGTCTTACCTTTGAGCGAAACATACAAATTAATGGAAGTGGAAGTAGAAGGGCTGCAAAACACGACTTCCTATAAATTTGCCCACGATAGGATTCAACAAGCGATCTATTTGCTCCTTTCCGATGCCGAGAAACAAGCGGTGCATCTGCGTGTGGGTCGCTTGTTACTACAGCATACGCCCTCAGTTCAAGTTGATCAGAATATCTTTGAGATTACTAACCAATTGAACCAAGGCTTGACCTTAATTGAGCAACAAACAGAGCGGGATGACTTGGCGAGATTAAATTTACAGGCTGGCAAAAAAGCCAAAGCGTCTGTCGCCTATCAACCCGCCTTCAATTATTTGCAACTTGGGATAAATTTATTGGGAGAAGACTGTTGGCAACGACAATATGATTTGACCCTAGCACTTTATGTCGAAGCTACGGAGGCGGCTTATTTAAGCAGCCAATTTGAAAAAATGGCGCATTTAGCAGCCCTGGTTCTGGAAGAAGCCAAAACGCCACTAGACCAAGTTAAAATCTGTGAAATTAAAATCCTGTCTGAAATGTCTCAACTCCAGATGCAATCTGCAATAGAGATTGCGCTGGATTTTATGAAAAAACTAGGCACTTCCTTACCGTTAAATCCAAGCCTAGAGATGATTTTGGAGGAACAAAATCAAATTCAAGAACTGATAAAAGACAAACAGATTGAATATTTCGCTGAATTGCCGATTCTGATCGACCCCTCTAAATTGGCTGTAATCAGAATGTTATTAAGCATTACTTCTGCCGCCTATATTGCTGGAAATGCCTTATTATGGACCTTCTTGGTTATGACTGTGGTCAAACTTTCTATCAAATATGGCAATTCGTTCTGGTCTGTTTATGGTTATGTTCTCTATGGCAGTTATCTTTGCTTACAAGGCAACATTGAGGGGGGATATCGATTTGGTCAATTGTCTTTGATATTGTTGGAAAAGTTCAATGCCCGTCAACTCAAACCTCAAGTCATGCAGGTTTTTTACTCCAGTATAAAACCTTGGAAAGTACATGCCAAAACAACCCTTGTTCCCTTGAAAGAAGCTACTGACAGTGGGATGGAAATGGGCAACCTAGAGTTTATGGGTTATTCGGCGATTAACTATTGCAATCATGGCTTCTTGACTGGAGAATCTCTGGAATCTGTTGAACGGAAGTATACACAATATACTGACTTAATTATTAAGTTCAAACAAGAATATTCGATTTATTATATTAAAGTTTCTCATCAACTTGTTTCCAATTTATTGGATCCGAATGCGAATAAATGTCTGTTAATTGGTGAACATTTTAATGAATCTGAAATGTTGCCTATTTTGGTGGAAACCAATAATGCCACAACACTGTTTATGGCCTATACGGCAAAAACGATTATTCCCTATTTATTTGATGATTATGCTGAAGCACTTGAAAATGCTAGATTAGCGAAAAAATATGAAGCGTCATCAAAAGCATTTTTGGTGGCAGCCTTACACCTTTTTTACTATTCCCTCAGTCTCTTAGCGTTTTATCCTGATGCCAATGCTGACGAACAAAAACGGGGTTTAAAAGAACTTGCCTCGAATCAAGATAATATGAAGCACTGGGCACAGCATGCTCCCATGAACTTTCAACATAAATACGATCTTGTTGAGGCTGAAACTGCACGGGTTTTGGGAAATGTTGTGGAGGCAATGGCACTTTACGATAAGGCTATTGCCGGCGCGAGGGAAAATCAATATTTCCATGAAGAAGCACTGGCTTATGAACGGGCGGCTGATTTCTATCTGTCTTTGGGAAGAGAAGAAATTGCCCAAATTTATATGAGCAAGGCTCATTATGGCTATCTCTGCTGGGGCGCGATTGCTAAGGTTCAATATTTGGAGGAAGAATACCCATACTTATTGTTTCAACGAGCAGCCACTGATAGTCTAGGTCCTATTATGACCTCCAAAATGACGGGCAGTAAGTCGGGTGAAATACTTGATTTAGCTACCGTGATGAAGGCCTCGCAAGCCATTTCTGGCGAGATAGTTTTAGATAAATTATTGAAAGAAATGATGAAAACCGTTATTGAAAATGCAGGGGCTCAAAAAGGTTTTCTGATTTTGGAGAAAGAGGGTGATTGGGTGATTGAAGCAGAAGGCGTAGTCTATTCTGATAATATAACGACTTTGCAATCTCTTTCGATTGATTCGGAAAAACCTCTGGTGTCGGCAGCGATTATCAACTATGTCGCTCACACCCAAGAGAATGTGGTATTAAATGATGCTGTCAATGAGGGAGAATTTACAGCGGATCCCTATATTGTCACCAACCAACCCAAATCGTTGCTCTGCACACCCTTGCTTAATCAAGGTCAATTGAGTGGGCTACTTTACCTAGAAAATAACCTCACTACTGGGGCCTTTACCTCAGATCGCTTGCAAATCTTGCAACTACTCTCTTCACAAGTGGCTATTTCAATAGACAATGCTAAACTCTACACTGAGATGGCAGAACTCAATGAAGAATTGAAAGAAATGGATCGGCTCAAGGACGATTTTTTAGCCAATACGTCTCATGAACTTCGAACCCCGCTTAATGGCATTATTGGCATTACCCAATCCCTGCTAGACGGGGCAGGTGGCCCCTTGACTGACGAACAAATTGCGAATCTGTCTATGGTGGTGTCTAGTGGTAAACGACTTGATACCTTGGTTAACTATATCCTTGATTTCTCAAAATTGAAAAAGCATGAAATAGCATTACAAACAAAGCCAGTCGATTTTCGACAATTAACTCAAATTGTCTTAACTTTGTCAGAGCCGCTACTGGGGGGTAAAGGACTGGAACTGAAAAACGAACTGCCTGACGATTTGCCAGCGGTTTATGGTGACGAGAATCGCTTGCTACAAATCATGCATAATATTGTGGGTAATGCAATAAAGTTTACGGCTCAAGGTTCGGTGACAGTGTCTGCTGCCGTGACAGAGCATCAGCTAGAAGTCATAATTGCTGATACAGGTATTGGCATCCCTGAAGAAAAATTTGATGATATTTTCAAATCCTTTGAACAGGTTGATGCGTCTACGGCCCGTGATTATGGTGGCACTGGACTAGGCCTTTCCATTAGCAAAAAATTGGTAGAATTACACGGTGGCACGATTCGTGTTTCTTCCAAACTGGGTAACGGTTCACAATTCACTTTTACCTTGCCCATCAGTCGTCAAGCTGTCGCACCGAGTCAAGAAATTGTTGAAGTGGTGAACAAAATGCGAGATGATGAAACGGAGCGTCTGGTTGCACCGATACCACTGGCCGTTTTAGGCGAACACACCATTTTGGTAGTGGATGATGATCCTGTTAATTTACAAGTGGTGACCAATATATTGTCCTTGGAAAACTATGGTATCCAACAAGCCCTCGGCGGGGCTGAAACCTTTAGCCTGATTGAACAAGGGCTGAAGCCCGATATGCTGCTACTGGATATTATGATGCCGAAAATATCCGGTTATGAAGTGTGCGAAAAATTGCGCACTCAATATTCTGCGACAGAAATGCCTATAATATTGTTGACCGCTAAAAATCAAGTGTCCGACTTAGTGGAAGGTTTGAATGTCGGGGCCAATGATTACATCACCAAACCAGTATCTAAAAACGAATTGCTGGCCCGCATCAAAACCCATCTCAATCTCAGCCGTTTGCGAACGGAAAATATTCGCCTCAGCACCGAACTGGATATCGCCCGTAAGCTGCAAAAAATGCTGTTGCCGAAATCACAGGAATTGAGTCAAATCAGCAGTTTAGAAATAGCCGGCTTTATGGAACCGGCAGAAGAAGTGGGCGGGGATTACTACGATGTCTTGGTGTCCAATGGGCAAATCAAACTAGGCATCGGCGATGCCACCGGACATGGCTTGGAAAGTGGTATTTTAGCCATGATGGTGCAAACCGCAGTGCGAACCCTGTTAGAAAACGGTGAAACCGATCCGGTGAAATTCTTAAGCACTATCAATCGCACGATTTACGACAACGTGCAACGGATGAGGGTTGATAAAAGCCTGTCTTTGCTTTTGCTTGACTATCAAGAAGATGGCAAACTGCGTTTAAGTGGCCAACACGAAGAAGTGATTATCGTGCGACAAGGCGAGATAGAACGCATTGATACGATGGATTTAGGTTTCCCCATCGGCCTAGAAGAAGATATCAGCGATTTCATCACCGACACGCAGATCACTTTGAATTCAGGTGATGTCGTCGTCTTGTACACCGATGGCATTACCGAAGCTGAGAATATGGCAGGGGAACTCTACGAAATGGAACGACTGTGTGAAGTCATCAAACAAAACTGGCAACGCTCTGCCGAAGAGATTAAACAAGCCATAATTGACAACGTGCGGCAGTATATCGGCCTACAAACAATTTATGATGATATAACGTTGTTGGTATTAAAACAGAAATAGGACCGGCAATGGGGGGATAAAACACTTTAGACGGCAGAATAAATAACGTCTTCTAGGGTGTAGGGGCAGACCACTGCGAATGCCCTTGTGAAATGATTTACCTGAAAATCTTCACTAAAGAGGGCAAACACACAGGTTTACCCCTACATAAAATCTACAATAATAACGTCTTGTAGGGGCAGACCAGCGCGAATGGCCTTGTAAAATGATTTACTTGAAAATCTATAAAATCATAAGCCACTACCCCAATTTCAATTTTCAAATAATGTGATCCCAGCCACTTGTAAACTCAAACGCTGCAATTCATCCCAAGGGTTACCACTTGCTACCCCTTTTATCATACGTTCAATCAATAGCGTTTGTTTTAAAAATTGCTGCCAAACATCTGGCTGTGGATATCTTTTAATCGCATTTGAAATCGCATTTTGACGTGTTCCCCAAATGCGATAAGTTTTAAACACTTGATTAATACGTTGTCCCGTTTTTAACACATAAGTCATTTGACACAAATTGCGTATTTCCCGCGTCAACACCCATGCCACTAAAATCGGCTCAACCCCTCCAGTACGTAAGCTTTGCAATTGACGAACACAGCGTCGCACATTGCCAGTTAATACCGTATCCATCCAATCAAAAACTTCAAAACGGGCACTATCAGCCACCGCTTCAAGCACGAGCACAGTTTCAAGACGGCCGCTACCATATAACAAACGCAACTTTTCAATTTCTTGGGCACAAGCCAATAAATGCCCCTCGGAACGTTCTGCAATAATATCAATCGCTTCTGCGGAGGCCTGTAAACCGTATTGCTTCATACGCCCCGCGATCCATTTTGGCAAATCTGAGACATTGATCGGCCACACTTGTATAATGACACCCTGTTCATCTAGGGTAGTAAACCATTTCGTTTTTTGTTTACTGGCATCGAGTTTATCAGCCGTTATTAATAACACTGTACCAGGCGGCAAATTAGTGGTATACGCTTTCAATGCTTTAGTACCCTCATTACCAGGGGATTTATTACCCAAACGAATTTCTAAAAGACGTTGATTAGCAAACAAAGATAGGCTATTGGCATACTGATCGAGACTGGCCCAATCAAACCCCGTTTCTACTGTTAAAACCTCTCGTTCCGTAAAACCTTGGGCACGGGCAAAAGCCCGCAAAGTGTCAGCACATTCCATCATTTGTAAGGGTTCATCCCCCGTCAACAAATAAATGGCCGCTAACCCTTGTCGTTTAAGATGATTACTGAGTTCGCTAGATTTAAGTCTCATTTCAATTTCCTACTGTTTCAGTTATCAGTTTCACGCAAAAGTTTTTGCGCGCAAAAACTTTTGCGTGAAAATCAGTTATCATTAGTGTTATCTTCAGGATTGTCTCATCATGAAAAAAACGATTAGATTAATTTATTAAGATCAATCTGACTACTGAATAAAACGGTTTAACACTTTTTGATGAATGTCAATCTTCAGCTCAGATATTGATAACTGATAACTGATAACTGATTTTCACGCAAAAGTTTTTGCGCGCAAAAACTTTTGCATGAAACTGATAACTGATAACTGATAACTGATAATCAATGAATAAAATTTTGTTATGCTTATTACTCGTCATGGCTTATGACGCAATGAATCCAGCTTTGGTTGCTCAAGAGGCTGAAAAACGTCTTGTGAAATTATCACCGCAAATACGTGTGATGGAAAGAGAACAAAAGACACCAACCATAAGGCTGGAAATGATACAGCACTTTCTCAACCGTCCAAGACTCATTACGCAAGAAGAACTTGAAAATGCCGGTTATATTATTGCTAATGCTAAACAAACTCTCTTCGCAACGCGGGATAGTCAGATTTATGTCAATGGGCTTGATAGTGGCACTGTTGGAAGCCAATATATCATCGTGCGTCTTGGACAAGCCTATCATAGCCCATTGGAAGATGAAGAAGAGGACGTGTTGGCTTATGAAGCCGTTTACCTTGGAGAAGCGCAACTCATCGTACCCGATGAACCGGCCACTTTAAAGATTACCTCGGCCGAGCGCGAAATTAAAAACCATGATCGTTTACTGCCTATTGATGAACGTCGCTTCCAAGACGATTTTAGGCTTCATTCACCAACAACGCTGCAAGATGCCTACATCATTGCAGTCGTCAATGAAATATTAACTATCGGTAAATACCAAATTGTCGTGATTAATAAAGGTTTAGACGATGGTATAGAAAGATCTCATGTACTCGCCGTTTATAAAAAAGGCCGTTTAGTTAAAGAAAGCGTTTTTGACGAAGACATCATATTACCAAAACGACGGGTAGGCAGCTTGTTAGTATTTCGCGTGTTTGAGCGCGTTAGTTATGCGTTAGTTATAGAAGCGAGTATGCCGATTAATATACTTGATATGGTTAATGTACCTTGAAGCAAAATTTAGGCGAAGAATATTGGCTGGCCTTAGCGCGTGCCCCCGGTATTGGGCCAATCAATTTTGGACATCTTCTCAATCATTTTGGTAGCCCACGCGGCCTATTTGAGGCTGGACACCGGGAGTGGCGAACCCTACGTTTGAGAACGGATTTGCGTCGTTATCTACAAAAACCCAATTGGCTGGCGGTTGAAAAAGATATGTGCTGGTTAGCACAAGCGGGTCATCATTTAGTCACCCTAGATCACCCTAATTATCCGCCCCTGTTGCGTGAAATTTATCAACCACCGCCCTTATTATTTGTAGAAGGCAATTGTGCTATCTTAACCACGTTTCAACTGGCAATAGTGGGAACACGCCGCGCAAGCCGTGAAGGTATTCAAACCGCTCAAACATTTGCCCAACAGTTATCTCATCACGGTTTAACCATTACCAGTGGCATGGCTTATGGGATTGAAGGGGCCAGTCTATGGGGCTCATTATTGGGTAGCGGCAAAACCATCGCGGTAGCGGCAAGGGGATTAGATCGGACTTACCCGAGTGGACATCAAGAACTCGCCTATAGCATTGCTCAGACTGGGGCATTAGTCTCAGAATTTCCGCCAGGCACACCCGTAAAGCGAGCCCATTTTCTACGTCGCAGTAGGATTGTCAGTGGCCTCACTTTAGGTACACTGGTTGTAGAAGCCCCTGCACATAGCAGTGCCCTATACACAGTACGCTTTGCGGCCGAACAGGGACGTGAAGTATTTGCTATTCCAAGCTCAATTCATAATCCATTAGCAAAAGGTTGTCATCAATTGATTAAAGAAGGGGCAAAATTGGTAGAAACGGTAGATGACATCTTTGAAGAATTACAAATTTACAGATATTTTTTTCATTAAACTGTTTATCACCAAAAACCTTGAAGCCAAAAAATACTGAGCAAGAATATTGGATCGCTTTATTACGTGCGCCAGGTGTTGGGCCTGTCAATTTTGCACGTTTGATCAAGCATTTTGGTAGCCCAAGCGGCGTGTTTGAAGCGGGGCGTGAACAATGGAAAGCCTTGAATATGAAACAAGCCCAGGTGAATTATCTGCAAAATCCTAATTGGGCCGCTGTCGAAAAAGAGATACAATGGTTAGCCCAACCCGATAATCATTTACTCACCCTCGATCATCCCGATTATCCCCCTTTTTTGCGCTCAATTGATGATCCGCCGCCAGTGTTATTTGTACATGGCGATTATACATTACTGTCCACGCCACAATTAGCAATAGTCGGCACACGACATCCGAGTAGCGAAGGGGAACAAATTGCCAAGGATTTTGCAAAATATTTATCAAATCAAGGATTTACCATCACCAGTGGCATGGCATTAGGCATTGATGGCGCAAGCCATTGGGGCGCATTAGCAGGAACAGGTCAAACCATCGCCGTTGCCGGCACCGGATTAGATCGCGTTTATCCGGCCAAGCACCGTGAATTGGCTCATCAAATTGCCCAAACAGGCGCATTGATATCAGAATTGCCGATAGGCACACCCGTTAATCGTCACAATTTTCCAATTCGCAGTCGATTAGTCAGCGGTTTAAGTTTAGGGACATTGGTTATCGAAGCCCCAGAACATAGCGGTGCCCTATACGCAGCACAACACGCTGTTAAACAAGGACGTAATGTTTTTGCCATACCCGGTTCCATCCATAATCCGTTAGTCAAAGGCTGCCATCAATTGATCAAACAAGGCGCTAAATTGGTCGAAACCGCAGCTGATATTCTTGAAGAATTATCAAATTATCAGCCCGATATCACCCAAAATAGAAATCGTCGAAATCGAATTAAATCAACGCCAGAAGCGAAACCAACAACCCCTAAACAACTTGATTCCTTTAACAACACAATTATTGAAGAAACAAAATCCTCTAGCAAGCCAACGACAACAAGACTTGAGCCAGAACAACCCTCTATGCATCAAAGTGCCAAGGTTGTCAACCCAAGCCCGCTTGAAAAACCCAAAACCAAGCCCGTTCATCAACAAATACAAGGAGGAAAAACCAATGATTTAGATGAAGACTATACCCGTTTATTGGAATATTTAGAGGCTGGCCCCACTTCAATTGACAAATTAGTTGAACAATGTGAATTGACTGCGGCCGCCGTTTCATCCATGCTATTAATACTTGAGTTGCGCGGATCAGTAGCCGTCCAAGGGGGCGGACTCTATGCGCGAATAAACTAAGGAGGCAATCCGTGAAAGAAGATATTTTGGATGTCCTAATGTATCTATTTGAAAATAATATAGATGATGAAGAGATGGGATTGAATGATGACCCAGAATCATTAAAGCAGGAATTAATAGAAGCCGGCTTTTTGAGTAGTCAAGTCAACAAAGCGTTTACTTGGCTAGAAGGCTTAAGCGAACAGCCTAATTGGATCAACATCACTCCTCAAAGGACAGCCTCCATTCGAGTTTATGTACCTGACGAATGTGATAAACTTGATGTAGAATGTCGAGGTTTTTTACTCTATTTAGAACAAATAGGGGTATTAGATGCCATGAGCCGGGAATTAGTTATAGACCGTGTTATGGCCTTAGATACCGAAAACTTGGAACTAGAACAATTGAAATGGATTGTTCTCATGGTATTATTTAATCAAGCTGAAAACGAAGATGCCTTAGCTTGGATAGAAGATATAGTTTACCAAGAAGAAAGAACCGGACATTTACATTAAATTAATATAAAATCCCAAATTTCCCCAACCCCCCTTTTTCAACAAATCCGCCCAAGTTTTTTCAAAGGGGGGGTTAAACTTTTCAAAGGGGGGACAACCAGGGGTTTTCAGGCCAATGTTTTTCTAGCAAAAAATTGGCCTGAAAATGTGAAACGTAGTAACGAGCGTAGCGAGATCATAGCCCCAGGTGAAACCTCAATGCCATTTTAAGCCTGGGCGAACATGTAAGGGCTTTTTGCCCCTACAGCCCCGTCATGACGCGGGGTTTTGTAGGGGCATACCGACATGTCTGCCCGATACGATATGGCATTGAGGTGATACTTCGGCTCGAAGCTATGCGAGATCAAGCTAGGAGGGTAAACAAACCACCCATTCGCCATTCCCTAAAAAAAAGGAAGTGAACAATAGTGAGTAAATTAGTCATCGTTGAATCTCCGGCAAAAGCCAAAACGATCAAAAAATACTTAGGTAAAGATTTTGAAGTCTTGGCTTCTTTTGGTCATGTGCGTCAATTACCGCGCAAAAATGGCGCTGTTGATCCCGATCATCAGTTTTCCATGGATTATCAGCTCATCCCAAAAAATACGAAGTATGTTGAGGCAATCATTAATGCAATGCAACGTGCCGAAGTTTTATATTTAGCGACAGACCCAGATCGTGAAGGGGAAGCCATTTCTTGGCACCTGCTGGAAATCCTGAAAGATAAACAAGTCTTGCAAAATAAACCCTTCTATCGCGTAGAATTTCACGAAATTACGCAACACGCGATTCAAGATGCCGTCAACAATCCACGTACTTTGTTAATGGATTTAGTGAATGCCCAAAAGGCCAGAGTCGCATTAGATTATCTGGTTGGATTCAATCTCTCGCCCTTATTGTGGAAAAAGATTCGTAGTGGCCTGTCCGCAGGCCGCGTACAAAGTCCAGCCCTGCGTCTCATTGTTGAGCGTGAACAAGAAATTGAGCAGTTTAAACCGCGTGAATACTGGGCCGTCAAAGCCGATTGCCAAAAAGCTCAAGAAGAGCGGCCACAAGCTTTCATCGCCAAACTGAATCTCTTTGAAAACAAAAAAATAACCCAATTTAGTATTGGCAATGAAGAACAAGCAACCCAGATCAAAACCAGCTTGCTTCAGCTTGCCAATGGCCAATTACAAGTGGCCAAAGTTGAGAAAAAAGAACGCAAGCGTAAACCGTCACCTCCTTTTACAACTTCAACGTTACAACAAGAAGCAGCACGTAAATTAGGGTTTACAACAAAGCGCACCATGCAAATTGCCCAACAACTCTATGAAGGCATCGATATCGGCAAAGGTGCTGTCGGGCTCATCACCTATATGCGGACAGATTCTGTCAATTTAGCCACAGAAGCCGTCACAGAAATCCGCGAACTGATTGGCAATCTCTATGGTGAAAACAATCTGCCCAGCGAACCGCGCCAATACAAAACCAAATCTAAAAATGCTCAAGAGGCACACGAAGCGATACGACCTACCTCAGCGAAACACCATCCTGATGAGCTACAAAAGGCTTTGAAACCAGAGCAACTCAAACTTTACACGCTCATTTGGAAACGCACAGTCGCTTGTCAAATGATTGATGCAAAATTGAACATTGTTGCCGTTGATTTGACCTGTCGTGAAGGGAATAACTTTCGTGCCACCGGCTCCACCATTAGCGTTCCAGGTTTTCTGCTCGTCTACGAAGAAGGGGTCGATGACAAAAAGGCCAGTGATGACGATGACAAAATGTTGCCCCCCCTAAAAGTCGGCGAATCAATCACGCTCAAAGACATTCTCGCGAGTCAACACTTCACTGAGCCACCTCCCCGTTTTTCAGAAGCCAGTTTAGTGAAAAGCCTAGAAGAATTTGGCATAGGCCGACCTTCCACTTACGCCAGCATTATTTCCACACTTGAAAACCGTGAATATGTCACCTTAGACAAAAAACGCTTTATACCCACCGAAATTGGCAGCATCGTTAACAAATTTTTAACGGCGCATTTTCAGCAATATGTTGATTATGACTTTACGGCCAAGCTAGAAGACGAATTGGATGCCGTCTCTCGCGGTGAACAAGAATGGATACCGCTGATGGAGAGATTTTGGTCAAAATTCAAAGGACGGGTTGATGAAAAGACCAAGACTGTACAACGTCAAGAGTTTACCCAAGAAATCCTAGAGGAAGCCTGTCCAAAATGTAGTAGTCCACTCAACAAACGCCTTGGCAAGCGGGGATTTTTTATTGGTTGTTCAGCTTATCCAAAATGTGATTACACGCGCAATCTTGAAGGAGAAGAAGCCAATAATAATGAACCCACAGCAGTTGCCGAACCGGAAATCGTTGAAGGGCGAACCTGTCCAAAATGCGGTTCCGCTGTACACAAGAAAAAAGGGCCTTATGGTCAATTTATTGGCTGTAGCAACTACCCCAAATGCAAACACACTGAACCGTTAGAAAAACCGGTCGATACCAGTGTCACCTGTCCTGCCTGTGGAAAAGGGACATTGATTAAGAAAAAATCCCGTTACAACTTTGCCTTCGCCTGTTCTGATTGTAAATATTTAATGTATGGAGAAGACATCAAAGTTGAACCTTGCCCCAACTGTGCTTGGCCTATAATGGCGCTAAAAAACACGAAAAAACACGGCACCCAAAAAATATGTCCGCAAAAAGGCTGCGGCTACACCGAACAAATTGCCACAGAATAAGGCTATTCAGATTCGCGCGGTTTCGACGCGATGCCTCGCGGTTTCGACGCGATGGTTCGCGGTTTCGTTTCGACGCGATGCTTCGCGGTTTCATTTCGACGCGATGCTTCAAGAGACGCGAGGCATCGCGTCTCTACAGGTTTCATTTCGACGCGATGCTTCAAGAGACGCGAGGCATCGCGTCTCTACATACAATGATTTTATGGTCAAACAAGAGATATTCAATACATCATGAAAAAAATAGCGATAGGCTGCCTCATACTAGCGATTACCGCAGTGGCCGCCGACATGACGTTCCCAGAATTAAGATGCGGGATAGGTTTAGAAAACTGTTCAAAACCGCCACCATCACCTCCCCCCCCCACTTCGATAACCCTGAAATCGGCAGGATTACAACCACCGAGTACACAACCTTTGCATTCTGCCGCCGAAGCCGCAAAAGAGAGCCTTAATGAAAGCGATTCCCAAGCAGAAGCCGATATTTTGATGCCAGAAGAAGGCAGCGAAGTTGACAAAAACATGATGATAAACGGCTGGTTAGAAAAAACGCCCCAACAACGTAGCTTTCTGATCATTAAACCGCAAGAGTTTGAACAACTCTACCCTCAAGGCGAGATTATTCCTGATAAGAACGGACAATGGCAAATTAAAGGGACTTACCCAACCCGAGGCTACTACTACGAAACCTTTGTCGTTGTCACACACAATCCAAACTCAGCTAAACAAATGGAAAAGAGTCGGGCACACCCTTTGCGTACATTACCAGAAGAAACTGAAATCGTCAGTGATATTATTGTTGTCGAACGTTCACTAGAAACGACAGCACTGATTGAACCGATTGAGCCCGAAATTGAGGTATATGAAGAAGAGAGTGAGCCCGAAATTGAGGAAGAGAGTGAGCCCGAAATTGAGGAAGAGAGTGAGCCCGAAATTGAGGAAGAGAGTGAGCCCGAAATTGAGGAAGAGAGTGAGCCCGAAATTGAGGAAGAGACTGACGACAAAAACGTTCATGCCGTAGCCAAGATTACCTTCCCAGAAGCGGGCACCGCAGTTGAAAAACGAGTCATGATAACCGGTATCCTGGAGAACAGCACACCAGAACAACGTCGCTTTTTGATCATCAAATCGCAAACCTTTGGCAAAAAACTCTACCCACAAGGCGAGATATTTCCAGATGAAAGCGGACAATGGACAGTCAAAGGGATTTACTACAGCCCAGGCTATAACTACGAAACCTTTGTCGTTATCACAAACAACCCCGAATCGGCTAAACAATTAGAAAATCAAAGAAGTAGAGCTTATGGTTTAAAAACCTTACCCGAAGAAACAGAGATCATCAGTGATATTATTGTTGTCAAACGACAATAACGCTCTCCCAACCCTGAAGGGGTTGAATGTGAACTCGAGGTTCAAGTTTTTTAAGCAAAGATTTTGCATGAAAAGGTGAAACTTAGGGAAAACTTAGGACGTCAAAAAAAATCATTATCCAAAATATGACTCAATGGCATTTCAAACAAGCAGTACGCTGCCTTAAAACGGGCGGCATTATCGCCTATCCCACCGAAGCTGTTTATGGTTTAGGCTGTGATCCACGCAATGAAAAAGCCGTCGCCCGTTTATTGGCACTGAAAGAACGCGCTTGGCAAAAAGGGTTAATTTTAATTGCCGCAGACTATGCACAACTGGCCCCCTTTCTGGACCCTTTAACCCCAACCCTTGAAAAAAGAGTTTTTGCCACTTGGCCGGGGGCCGTAACCTGGTTATTGCCAGCAAAACCTGAAGTACCGTATTGGTTACGAGGGCAATCAAAGCAATTAGCGGTGCGAATCACAGCCCATCCGGGGGCTGCTAGTTTATGTCAACATTGGGGCAGTGCATTAGTTTCTACCAGCGCCAATCTCAGCGGCCGGCCGCCCGCTAAAACAGCTTTTCAGGTGCGGCGTGCTTTTGCACAAACACTTGATTATATTATGCCTGGACAAATCGGTGGGCGACAAAAGCCCAGTGAAATTCGTGACGCGCTAACGAATGCCGTGTTACGAGGTTAAGCCCTAAATCAACGACAACAAATTTAAACCTTTTATTAACTCATCATGTCTCAAGACTATATTGAACCGGTTAAAGCGTATTTATTAACACTACAAGATCGTCTTTGTACAGCATTCGCTGAAGAAGACGGACAAACTCAATTTCATCAAGACGAATGGCAACGAGAATCTGGTGGTGGCGGCCGTTCGCGTGTCTTGAACCAAGGCGCGGTTTTTGAACAAGCTGGGATTAATTTTTCTCACGTTTACGGCGCAACCTTACCCTCTGCTGCAACAGCACAATGGCCTGAATTAGCCGGTTGTCGTTATCAAGCCATGGGCGTTTCTTTAGTCCTACATCCACTTAATCCTTATGTGCCCACTTCTCATGCCAATATCCGTTTTTTTATTGCGGAAAAAGAGAATCAAAAACCGATATGGTGGTTTGGAGGCGGTTTTGATTTAACCCCCTATTACGGTTTTGAAGAAGATGTTATCCATTGGCATAGAACGGCGAAAGCGGCTTGTGATCCTTTTGGAGAAAACGTCTATGCGCATTATAAAGAGTGGTGTGATCGCTATTTTTTCCTAAAACACCGTAACGAACCGCGTGGTGTCGGCGGTTTATTTTTTGATGATTTAAATGAATGGGATTTTCACACCTGCTTTGCCTTTATGCAAAGTGTCGGCGATCACTATTTGCCAGCCTATTTACCCATAGTGACAAAACGTAAAGCAACACCATACAGTGAACGAGAACGCGATTTTCAACTCTACCGTCGTGGGCGTTATGTCGAATTTAATTTAGTCTATGATCGGGGTACCTTATTTGGGCTACAAAGTGGCGGCCGCACCGAATCCATTTTGATGTCTTTACCACCATTAGTGACATGGCGTTATAACTGGCAACCGCAACCCGGCACACCAGAAGCGCGATTATATGACGTGTTTTTGCAACCGAAAGCTTGGGTGTAAAGATTAAATCAAATACCAATCTCCCCCCTTTTTTATTGAAATTTGAGATGCCAACCCCAAAGAGCTTGAATGTGATTGATTATAAGTACTGAACCACAAATAAACCGGTATTTTACCGCAAAGATTTGCGCCGCGAAGCGTCTCGACGAAACCGCGAATTGTAGAGACGCGATCGCGAAGCGTCTCTAATTACAAATAAACATTGCTTCTATTAAAATACCTGAAAATTTATGCTTCAGTACTTAATTTTTATCCATTATGATGACTATTGTTCACTATTATGCAAGGCCCTTATCCTATTTTTTGCAGAGGCCATTCAGGTGGTCGTTTAGTTTGTGAAGCCTTTATTCGTAATGGTATTGACATGGGGCATGTCGCCCTTGATCGTAAAGATACCGAATCGTTTGGTCTCACTAATCCTCTCATTTATGAGCTGATTCTGAATGCTTATACCTATTGGGAAGCTGATGATGAACAGCAACAATACTATCAAAATCTGATAAAACAGTGTATTAATAAATACCTTGAAGCCGAAATTCAGCAGCCTGATAAACCTTTTGGATGGAAAATGGGTATCAGTTTATTTACCATGCCAATGGTACTCGATGCTTTTCCTACCGCTAAAGTGATTCATTTGATTCGAGATGGGCGAGATGTTATGTTGTCACGTTTAGAAGCCCGTTTTGCCCATTTGTCTGATCCCGTAAATCGTTTAGTTGTTTTTGGAGAAGCCAACATTGATCAGTTTAAAGGCCATCCCCTTACCCCTGAAACGATAGCCATTTATCGAAATGAATTAGAAATGTTGCATTGGCTAACCGCAGTCAGGTATGGATTAAAAGGCCGAGCTTATACGGGCCGTTATTTAGAAATTAAATATGAAGAGATTTGCCAAAATCCTATCCCCGTTTTTGAACAACTATTTGATTTCATTGGTGTTAAGTTTTTAGCCACGACTAAAGCATGGTTACAGCAAGCGGTGTATCATACCAGGATGGCAAAATGGGAAACACTACCTGCTGAACAACTCAAAAAACCGTTGGAAATAGGGGGCCCTTTACTTAGAGAACTGGGGTATACTTAGCATCGTCATAATAGAAAATAAATAATTATCGGAATATCTTTTTCACTGAGAACTAATCAATATGAGAAAAATTTTAGTCACTAGCGCCTTACCTTATGCCAATGGTTCTATCCACATTGGGCATTTAGTTGAATATATTCAAACCGATATCTGGGTACGCTTCCAAAAACTGCGCGGACATGAATGCTATTACGTTTGTGCCGATGACGCACATGGTACACCTATCATGGTACGGGCCCAAAAAGAAGGCATTACGCCTGAAGAACTGATTGCCCGTTATCAAACCGAACATCAAACCGATTTTGCTGACTTTGCCATCGGATTTGATAATTACTACTCCACCCACAGTGCTGAAAATCAGCACTTTTCTAATCTGATTTATCAAGGTTTAAAAGCAGGTGGACATATCGAGCGTCGTACTATTAGTCAATTTTATGATCCCGTTAAGGAAATGTTTTTGCCTGATAGATTTATACACGGCGAATGTCCCAAGTGTCATGCCCAAGATCAATATGGCGATAGTTGTGAACACTGCCATACAACCTATAACCCGACTGATCTCATCAATCCCGTTTCCGCTGTCTCGGGTGTCACGCCAATAGAAAAAGAGTCTGAACATTTATTTGTCAACTTGTCGCATTTTGAAGCCATGTTGCAAGAATGGATTGGTAGTGGCGCTTTACAACCTGCTGTACAACATAAACTCAATGAGTGGTTTGAATCGGGCTTGCAAGCTTGGAATATTTCGCGTGATGCGCCCTATTTTGGGTTTGAAATACCCGATGAACCCAATAAATATTTTTACGTCTGGTTAGACGCGCCGATAGGTTACATCGCAAGTTTCAAAAATCTCTGTGACCGAGAACACCTTGATTTTGAAAGCTTTTGGGGTAAAGACAGTCAAGCTGAACTCTATCACTTTATCGGCAAGGATATTCAATACTTTCATTGTCTATTTTGGCCCGCGATGCTAACCGCTGGGGGATTTAGAAACCCGACAGCCGTTTTTGTTCATGGCTTTTTAAAGGTTGATGGCGAGAAAATGTCTAAATCTCGCGGCACGTTTATCAACGCCAGAACCTATTTAAACTATCTTAAGCCTGAATATTTACGCTACTATTTTGCCGCTAAACTTGGGCACGGTGTGGATGATGTTGATTTAAATTTAGACGATTTTCTACATCGCGTGAATGCCGATTTAGTGGGCAAGTTCGTCAATATTGCCAGTCGGTGTGCCAAATTTATGCCTAATTTTGAAGGCCAACTGGCTTCTGAATTAGTGGAACCGGCCCTTTATCAACACTTTATAGACGAAGGTAATGCGATTGCTGAGGCCTACGAAATCCGTAATTACAACAAGGCTGTGCGTCATATCATGGCCTTAGCTGATCGGGCTAATCAATATATTGAGGAACACAAACCTTGGGTGATAGCGAAACAAGGCGGCCAAGAAGCTGAATTGCAAGGCGTTTGTAGTCAAGGCCTGAATCTCTTTCGCGTCTTGATGGGGTATTTAGCTCCGATTTTGCCGCTACTGACAAGCAAAGTGGAAGACTTTTTAGCGGCTCCCATCACTTGGCAACCTGAACCGCTACTCGCGCACACGATTAACCCCTTTAAACCCTTAATGCGGCGCGTAGAGAAAAAATATATTGATGCGATGATCGAGGCTTCTAAAGAAAGTCTTGCTACGCCAAAGAAACCGGCAGTGTCAATCGATCCGATTCATGAGTTAATTGACTATGACACTTTTTCCAAAATCGATTTACGCATCGCTAGGATTACGAAAGCTGAACAGGTTGAAGGGGCCAAAAAACTATTGCGTTTAACCTTAGATGTCGGAGAAGACAAACCGCGTAACGTCTTTGCCGGTATAAAAGAGGCTTACACACCTGAACAATTGACAGGCCGCTTAACCGTCATGGTAGCCAATCTGGCCCCGCGTCAAATGCCTTTTGGTATCTCAGAAGGTATGGTATTAGCCGCCGGCCCAGGTAAGCAAGACATTTTCATACTCACACCAGATGAAGGCGCACAACCTGGGATGCGGGTTAAATAAGGCAAGACGCACGGCCGTAGAGATGCACTGCCGTGCGTCTCGACGGCTAATTTCTCAAAAATTGGATATCAAGTGTACGCATGTAAATTTGCAGACCCGCATCTTGTATTGGGAAAACATAAGCCTCTTCATCAGATTCATTATAATGAGCATGCCACAAACCAGGCGGTGTGACAAACACTGTATTCGTTTTCCACATCGCCTTAACGGGATTAATAATATTACCCTGGGTATCAATTTCTTGACCAATCAGGGTGTAAACATCCGGCTTGGCATAGACTGCCAAATCAATTGCAACAGAGTTATGACGATGTGCTTTCTGTATCGCCCCTTTGGGTAAAAAGTTGTATAAAGACCACATACTATGTGTTATGGTACGTGTTTTCTCACTGGCAGGGTTCCCTAAAATAATCCCATTACGATTACGGTTTTCTCGAATACCGACTTCTCTAATTCGCTCAATTTCGCCATCAAGATACGCTTTGGAATAGAAAGCGGGCTGAAAACGAGGTTTTGACGGAACGGCCCCGACATAATTTAACATGGGCGCATCATGTACCCAACAAATCGCGGCCTCTTCATCAGCATGGTGTATTACCCCTTTATTCAGGGGTAAAGTGAAAGCATCACCTTGTTTCCATTCAAGTGTCCCCTGTTCTGTCTCAGTATGCCCCATACCCCGCATCACAAAGAACACTTCTGAAGTCGCGTTAGCAGCGGATTGAATACGGTCGTTTTTTTGTATGCGTATATAGTTGGCTAACAAATTTGGGGAAGTGGCAGGATAAGGCGTGCCAATCACTTCCGATAAATCCAGTTCAATAACACGAGTTTCACCTTCTTCATGTAATTGAGCGGGGAAAGCTTGAATTGGGATATCAGCAAGATCGGGTTTTGCAGAAGAACCATATTCCCAACTCAGCACTTGTTCTTGCCATTTTTCATTAACACTCATTTATTATATTTCCTCTGATTGATTAAGTTAATTCGTTTATCCCCGTAATTCGCTGTACTATCTATACTCAATTGTCGCGCATAGCCATCACGCATCGCCACAACCTGCGAAACACCAGCCGTCAATAAGGCTGTACTGGTATAACCTTGTTTATTGGTAATAGAGTCTGGCAAATCCTTCATCCCCGTTGACTTCGTGATCTCAGATTCTTCGGCAACCGTTAAAAACGCCCCCGAATGACAAGCACTCAAAAACACTAACTTAGGCACAACCCCCCCCAGCATCTTGAAATAACTTCACCAACCCAGCACCCGATATCTGATTCTTGGGCTCGCCCTGCAACACTAAACGATCACGATTACCATGCCCATTCCAATGGACAATATGATAACCCCTCTCCGCCCGCACTTGATCCTCAATCGTCGCCCGCGTCACGCCATAACATAATGTATCAATCTGCACCAGGTGCCGCGGTAAAATCTGCTCATAAAACAAAGTCAACAACTTTTCGCGTTCCAAACGGGCAGCCAACGGATTACCCCCTTCAGTCTCCGCAAAAATCAATAAAACGCGCAAAATCTCATTATGCCCTAACGCTAAGGCCATTTCCCGATCTTGAGGTAAAATCAATCCCCGTAATCGCCCGTATTGCCACATTACGTTTTAACAAGGGCTTCTGTTTCTCATCAGGCCGCGCAATTTCCCAAGGAATACGCACAAAGGCCGCCGCTAAGCGATCATCGGCCGTCGCCGGCAAGCGAATCAAGACAGTACGTTGCGAAATGCCGTCATACAAATGCTGAAAAATCGCCTCTCCCAAAACCTCACGGCCCCAAAAAACGCCCAATTGGGCGATCAATTGATCTTCAGACAAGGTGTGCTGTTTATCAGGCAATAAGCAATTCGCATAACGTTTCAGATGTTCATGGGTATTAAACAAACCCGCCCATTCAAACGCCTGCTCAGTTCGAATCTTGACTTGCTGGGCCGCCAAATGTTGCCCCTCCCTGTTGATCGTGTAATCTGAGCGTCGCTTGGTTTTCAGTCGGATGGGTTTCTATATCTATAAACGAATAAATTGGACATAGTGTTGGGTTCTCGTTTTATTTGAGCTTGGCATAATCTAATGGAATGGGCGCATTTTCAAAAAAAGGGTCATTATCATAATCCGCATCGATTAAACAATCCTTGTCGTTATAGCACTCCAATCACACCGAAGCAAATTTTGCACGAAAATCAATCCGGCCGCAAAATAAATTTGGTTTGAAAAGAAGGCCGCAAAATAAATTTTGCACTAAAATCGGGCCAAAGCAGATTGATAATGACCCTTTTTTTAGCAAATGCGCCCCTCCTTTCAAGACTTTGGTTAGTCACCACCACCTGACTTGAGCTTTCAGACAACTGCTTTAGGTAGGCCTTCCCAGTTTGCTGCTTTACGTTCCAAAATCACCAATCAATAGCCTCTTTACCCCATTTTTCAAGAGATTGATTCGCTTGACTAAAATGTTGGTTACCAAAAAATTGTTTAGCCGACAAGGGCGACGGATGGGCAGATTTTAAAACAAGATGTTTGTTATCATCCACGATTTGACCCTTCTCTTGAGCATACTTTCCCCAAAGTAAAAACACCACCTGTTCTTTTTCTTCAGAAATTAAACGAATCACGGTATCGGTAAATTGCTCCCAACCTTTATTGCGATGTGAAGCCGCTTTACCCGCCCTAACCGTCAATATCGCATTGAGAAGCAAAACACCTTGTTCTGCCCAACGTTCAAGGTTGCCTGATTTTGGGATATCATTCCCTAAATCGCTTTGAATTTCTTTGAAAATATTTTTCAAAGAGGGCGGTATTTTCACACCCTCATTCACAGAAAAACATAATCCATTAGCGAGTCCATCGCCATGATAGGGATCTTGTCCAAGAATGACGACTTTGATCTGTTCAAAAGCACATTTTTCAAACGCATTAAAAATCAAAGATTCAGGCGGATAAATCGTCTGCGTTTTCAATTCATCATTGAGAAAAGCGATTAACTTTTGAAAATACGGCCTATCACATTCAGCCGCCAATTTGTCTTGCCAAGAAGGGGGAAGTTGTATTAATTCATTCATCTATTTTTCACCGTTAAGGCACTGAGATTGCCTTGATATGCAAAATCAAAATCCAGAATACAGGATAGCATCCAAACTGATAACCGATTCATTACCCACCACATTTGCACTGTGAACCGCGCCTTTGGGTATAGCCAGGGTATCACCCGCTTCTAATATAAGCGTATTGCCCCCCATTTCTAACTTGAAACGTCCAGCCAATACACCATCAATTTTGTCCACATCATGGATGTGAGGTGGAAAATAGGTGCCCAGTGGATAAATATAACGGCTGACAATATAACCTCGTTCCTCAAGCGTTCGGCGCATTGCCTCTTCCGTTAAAGGGCCCTTTTCTGCTTCATTCCAATGTTCAACTGCCATTTCTATTCCTTTGTGTTATTGTGACAATGGTGGGATCTAAGGCCCTGAAAATGTGAAACGACGTTCTTCGCTGCGCGAGATCATAGCCCCAGGTGCAACCTCTCATCATTAGACATAAGTATTTAAATATTTGATTTTAAAGGTTATTTTTGTAGGGTGGGTAGAGCGGAGCGCAGCGGAGCGAGCCGAAGGCCAGCGAAGCTAAACCCACCTAAACCCCCCCATTGATCGGTTCGTAGGGGCAATCCTTTGCCCTAGCCCTTAACGACTACACGCCGCCGCTATGCACTAATTCATAGTAACGCTTTTCCAATTCTTGTTTATGGTTCAATTCTTCTTTGGCAAGGGAGCGGAATAAATCCTGAATCGGGCCGGGGGGCGTTTCTTCAGCAAGAGTGCTGTATTGTTCCATAGCCGCTTGTTCTCGCCCTAGCGCGTATTGCAAAATGGCCTGATCGTCAAGATATTCACTTAATTCAGGCGTTTGGATGTAATCGGAAAAGCGGTGATCACTTGGCGGTATCTTGATCAATTGGGCCAATTGTTCGGGCACTTGAGGATAATTGCTCAAGTTTTGGAATAATTCATAATGATGTTTCTCTTCAGTGGCCAATTCTTGCACGAGAGGACGTAAAGGCTTGCTGACTTTGTTCTTTAGCGCGGTATAAAAGTTCATCGCGGTTTGCTCAAACTCAGTGGCGGTTTTTAAGATATCGCCTATTGTCGTTTTGTCCTTCAATTGCTGGTAACCATGACCCTCATGGATGGGTGTTTTTTCTGCACTCATGATCTTTGAACTCAATTTTTCGTTGATTTGATAATAAATCGTTGTACTAAGTACTGAACCATAAATTTTGAGGTATTTTAATAGAAGCAATGTTTATTTGTAATTAGAGACGCGAAGCGTCTCTTTGCGGTTAAATACCTGTTTATTTGTGGTTCAGTACTTAGATTTCCAAAAGGGCAACCACAAGGGATTGCCCCTAGACGTCATGAATAAATTTACGATAAATACTGATGAATACTATTAGCAACACGATGTCCGGCTGCGATGGCATGAATCACATCGGGGCCTTGTACGACATCGCCGGCTGCCCAAAGCCAAGCTTCTGATGTCTTGCCTTCAGTGTTGATAATGGGACGACCTCGTCTATCCCATTCCAACTTTTCTGTCAGTGCTTCGCCCAAAAATTCTAGTTGAGCTGCTTGCCCGATGGCTTCGACGATCATATCGGTTTCATGGCAGATCACGTCGTTGTCATCATACTTAGGATGAAAACGGCCTTCTTCATCAAAGATGGAAACACAACGGACGGTTTCTAAACCGGTTAATGTGCCGTCTTTGATCACACAACGACGTGGCCCGCGGCTGGTATACAATTGTATCCCTTCTTCATCCGATTCTATCACTTCGCTTTTATCTGCTAACAGGTTGTCACTGGGTTCTAAAGCGGTTACGACGATATTGACTTCTCCAAATTGCTTACGTTGCAAACGGGCAAGGCTGCGAGCAATATCAAAAGCAACATTGCCACCGCCAATGACGACGATTCTTTTTTGGAGTTCAATCGCTTCGTTTGAGGTGATTCGCCGTAATAAGTCAATAGCAGAATACACTTGAGGATGATCAGTGCCCGGCACACGGGTTGAACGGCCACCGTGTAACCCGATGCCAACCAGCGTCGCATCAAAATCCTTTTCCAAATCAGCCATCGTGATATCTTGACCGATACGGGTATTGCAACGAATCTCAACGCCCATGCCACAAATCACGTCAATATCCTCATCCAGTTTATCGTAGGGGAGACGATATTCGGGAATACCATAACGCATCATACCGCCCGGTTTATCAAAGGCCTCAAAAATCGTGACGCTATGCCCTTGACGCGCTAAATCATAAGCGACGGTGAGGCCGGCTGGCCCTGAACCGACTATTGCAACTTTTTGACCACTTTGACTTGTCTCTTTGCCTTCTTCGGCAATTTGTTTAATGCGTTCAGATGAGACTTTATCCATCGCATAGCGTTTAAGCCAACGAATGCTGATCGCTTCACCACGTCGCCCAATTGAGCAGGCCGTTTCACAGCGGTGCGTACAAACGCGCCCACAGACATTGGCTAAGGGATTGGTTCGATAAATCTGCCGCACAGCTTCTTCCATATCGCCGGCCCAAATGGCGCGGATATATTCAGGGGCATGCATATTCGTCGGACACGCATCATGACACATGCCACACTGAATGCAGCGCGAGGCTTCCAATAAAGCGGTTTGATCATCAAAACCTTGGACAATTTCAGTAAATGAATCTTGCCGTTCTTCAGCTTTTAATTCGGGCATGTCTTGACGTTTTAAATCAAGCAAATCAGAATCACTAGACTTGGCCCAGCCTTTGGCAAAACCGAGGCCGTGCAATCCTTTTTCGTCAGGCAAAATAAAAAACGTGTTTAAATCTAGGCTAACATGGACATATTCCCGTGACAGCGCCAATGATCCGGTTGGACACACATCGACACACAAAGCACACCAACAACAGCGCCCATAATCAATAGCAGGGCGGTGTGGCTTAATGCCCTTAATGGGATCACTGGGTAAGTCTTTGATATCAATCATGTTAATGGCATGATTATCACAAATAGTGGCACAAGTACCACAACCAATGCACTGTTCCCAATCATTAAGATGAAAACCACGATAATTAGGCGCAGCGGGACGAGGTTTAATAGGGAGCGTTACGGGTGTTCGTCCGAGAAAACTAAGCGATTTTAAAGGAGCGAGTAGACTGTTCATAATCAGTTATCAGTTATCAGTTATCAGTTATCAGTTATCAATTATTACCGCGAAATACATTCCGTATAAAATACGACAATTCTATACTGTTTGTGAGGTATGGCGCAAAAAAAAGCCCTGTAGCATGATAATACTACAGGGCTGTCGGTGTTTCAAAAAACGTGTTGTATGGGCAATGAGTCTTCTATCCTGTTTAATTTAACAGAACGCTGATTGTCATGATTGAACTGATTAACGCTGATTTTTTAATTAAAGGATGAAAGAGGAGGGCGAACACGCAGGTTCGCCCCGACTAATCAACCTAATTGATCCGGATCGATGCCTTGTTCTCGGAGTATTTGGGCAAGGCGCGAAGCACGTTGCAAGGCTTGTTCTTTTTCTTGTCGCTCTTGATCAGCGCGTTGAGCCTCAATTTCCTGCGGCAATAACAAATAATCCCCATCTAGGGTAGCCCAGCGTAGCCACGTCGTCTCTACGTTTTTATAACGCCCACGCCAAAGTACCAATTTCAATCCCAAAGATTGACTGGTAAAACTGTCATTTTTTTTAGGCAATGCTTTATAAACGCGGTTTGACAATTCAAAACCCTGAAAATCGTCTGGATTAAAAGGATCAAACCAAAAATACTCCGCGACTTTCAGTTGATTTTGGTAAATGTCTTTCTTGCTCGTTTTATCTTTTTTAGCCGTGCTTTCAGATAACAACTCAATCACCACATCTGGACTTTTACCTTCTTCCCAAACCACCCAACTTTTGCGTTCTTGATTTCCTAAGCCCAAAGTCACAAACACATCAGGGCCTTTAAAATCCTCATTTTTGAGTTGTTTGAGGCTAAAATACACAAACATATTACCGCCCACATAACCCCGCTCACCTAACCAAGGTTCTAGCGAATCAACGAGTAAATCCATCTGTTTTTTATGTCGTTCTGTCTCCATTGGAACTCCATCTCCATCAGGCAGATTATTCTGGGTGGGTAATAAAGGCACCGCATCATGAAACGATTTCACAACCGGCATTTTGAAACTTTCAAGTGCTAAATTTGTGATAGGTTTATCGGGAGGAGGGGGAGGCATACCGGGTAGGGGGGGCATCCTTTTTGGAGCCATTGTTTGTTCAACCTGTAAAGACATTGTTTTTTGCTCCCATAAGTTAAAAAATCAGTTTAATTATCAATCATCATTCAAGCAGCAAAGTGGTTGAAATGCTTATATGGAAAACAAAATACATGATTTTATCAGCCCTTTCAATAAAAGTTATCCCAAAGCCAAAATAATAACTTGACGATGATTCATAAGTTATTAAATTTGTTCTATTTTATTGATTTTGTCAATTGAAATACAAACTTTAGTTTTGTTTGTCGATTGGGTACATTGAATTTTTAATTATTTATCAGTTACAAAGCAGCCCCTTTGCGTCTTTTGCGCCTTTTGCGCCTTTTGCGTTTAGAAAAAAATCAATGTGAACTCTTAAATTAATAAAATAAACGCGCTTTGACGCTAAAGGCGCTAAAGGCGCTTTCGAGTTTTCAACTCGAAATAGGTTTGCGAATTAGCCTCTTGCGCCTTTTGCGTTTAGATTAATAAGAAATCAATAACTTCCTCAGAATATCCATACATTTAACCCTGAATTTCCAAGGCACTTTTATCATCAAATTGAAATAGTACATTTGCAGTTTGCTTTTTAATTGAAACTGATTTTTCAGAATAGGGCGTTTATCTATTTCTAAGAGCCTGTTCAATATCTTTTTAGAAGTAAAGAAATAAAGGCTAAAACCACCATTTGAGCAGAAGTGTCTAGTTTGCGTTCACAATTTTTCCAAAGTCTGTGACATTTTTCTAACCAAGC
>Ga0190315_1000238_pt1 | contig 33283 bp, 28 predicted proteins | sample 48701101_MG_FD_161673 | JGI IMG/M metagenome (GOLD analysis project Ga0190315, IMG submission 161673) | Hydrothermal vent sediment bacterial communities from Southern Trench, Guaymas Basin, Mexico - 4870-11-0-1_MG | ecosystem: Environmental > Aquatic > Marine > Hydrothermal vents > Sediment ...
TAAAGGATAAGATCGTGACTTAACTTCTATAACTACAAGGATTGTTTATAATAAAGGATAAGATCGTGACTTAACTTCTATAACTACAAGGATTGTTTATAATAAAGGATAAGATCGTGACTTAACTTCTATAACTACAAGGATTGTTTATAATAAAGGATAAGATCGTGACTTAACTGATATCCCGATCATAAATCAAAATAATGCCAAACATCAAAAGGCTCATTTGAAAGCGAAAAAAAGCTCAAACAGAATGACATAACGAACTCATAAAGGCGGTAGATCTAATCCTTTATTATAAACAATCCTTGTAGTTATATATATATCTTGTCGTTATAAACCTTTGAAAGGAAAAAACCTGATCATCGAGTATTAACCATTAACCATTAATATCCGCCCACATATTGCAATAAACTGCTATACCGTCTCTCGCCTACAAATTGGGCATAGACAGTGATTTGCCCTTGTGCAATCTTGATATCGCCTTCAAATACATCCCCTTGTTTTTGAAGCGGAAACTTTTTATCGCCTATCACCACGACAACGCTTTTCGCATTAGGCACGGCTAATTTAAAGTGTTGTGTTGTACTGGCTGCTAAATGACGCGCCATAGGTGTGTAGAGATATCCGCCATTTTCTTTGAAGGGCGCGTAGGTGCTTGGAAAACCAATTTTGCCGCCCATCCCTTGACTGACTTTTACGTCATAATCTAAGGCTTGTTCATAATCGCCACCATTGGATAGCCGTTTAGCAAATAATCTCATCAGATAATCGCCACGGCTTGGGAAGACGGCATGAATTTCGTATCGCCCGGCCCGTTTTTGAACCAGTGTCATATATTTATCTAACCGTTTGTTATCTTTGTATAATTTGGCACTCATCAAAACATCGATCGGTGCGAGTATTGTCACTTTAAGCTGTTTTTGCGTTTCAATTAAACGCTGAGGATGGCTATCGACTTTTAAGCCGGTATCAAAAAAAGCGTGATCTGGTGAAACGGGTACCAAATCGGCCGACATGCCCTGCTTAGCGATAATCCGATAGTCTAAAGCCCAACGGTAAGCCCCCGAATCAGTTTGCTGTTTCACAAATACTCTCAAAATATATTCGCCTGGCTGGGGAAATGTCGCCGAAATCGCGTACTGTTCCGCTTTCCGCTGTATCGATAAATGTGATTGATCAACTGGGGTATTGTTGTGTAGTAATTTGGCACTGATTCTCGCATCCGCTGATGCACGTAAGGTAATCGTCTCTTGATTATCACTCTGAATCATGCCCTGCGGATGGCTATCAATGGCTAAGCCATTTTGAAAAAAGGCGGGCCGCAAATAAACCCATTGATCATATTGTGATTTTGGAACGGGTAAACGCAGCAATTGCCACTTTGATTCTCTGGGAAAATGATCATAAATAAACTGATCAGCTGGGGTTAAAAAATAATGTTCTTGAAACTGACGAACAAAACGCTTTTTCTTGTCATCCAAATAACCGGCACCCCAAGTCGCATCAAGCAATTGCCATTGCCCATCAATTTTCACGGCATTCCAAGCATGATTAATGGTATCCGTCTGTTCCACGGTATAACTATAACCCTTTGAATAACCACTGATATCCTCGACTTCAAGCCCAGCGGCATGCCCTAGACGCTTAAACAAGCCAGCATACCCATCACAAACAGCGCGGCGCGTTTTGAAAGCATCTTCCTTATTCATTAACTTGAAGTTACCGCTAAAATAACTTTTATCATCATAAGCGATGTTATGGGTAATCCAACGATAAATGGCTCGCACGCTTTCGCGATCATTTTTTGCGGGTGCTGTGAGATAAGTCGCAAGACTCTGTATTGATTGTTCAACCTTCTTAGGCGCATTCAGCGCATGGTTGTCAATCAATTTATAAACCGATGAATAATCAGCCCTGTCATAATCGCTTATCTCTCTGTCAGGCGGGTTGAGTACATCGCTGTCGCCTTTAAGACAAGCCGATAGCATGAATAAACCGAAAATAAAATACGTTAACCCTTTAATGAGTCGATTGTTTATCATCAATTCTCTCCAAAAGTGTTCAGTTATTCAAATGTTCAATATAGCGGTTATCACGGAGCAAAGTGTCTCTGTGTTGAATAAGTACAACGAATTACGGGGATAAACGAATTAATAATTAAAGCCTTCTAATATACAAGCTGTTCGATTTCAAACTAAAGTACAACGCAGTGGTGGAACGCATAACATGGGCAGATAAACGAATTAATAATTAGAGTCTTCTAATATACAAGCTGTTCGATTTCAAACTATCAAAATGCCTACAAAAATTATTAAGGGCGAACTATTGTGCGAGTTTTAATTCGTTTATCTGCCCGTCTTATGCGTTCCGCCACTGCGTTTCGTTGTACTAAACCTGATAGTTGATAAACCAAAAATAAGTCATTAATTTACGTTAGTTTAGACTTTAGATAAAATAACAAGTTATGATACTTATCGCACTATGTTGGGTGGGCTTTGTTATTTTTTTGCCTACCCATTAATCAAAAAAAATTAGGCTTCATTGACTAATCGAAAATTCAAAATCGAAAGGGTACAACGACAATGTTTTCAAAAAAATCAAATCCTGATTATTTTAATGTCGATTTACATCAAATAACGCTCTACAATCTCAAAACAAGACGTTGGCAAACATTTCAAAAATGGGTTATACGTCTGAGCTTATTGCTCATTATCATTTTGGGTGCGTTATTTTATGGACGTTATTCATTATACCTTGAGCTAGAAACGAAACGAAATAATGAAATAGCGATTTGGTTTGAACAATGTGAGGCATTTCACAATCGTGAAGCCATTAAGCCTGCGATAGCGTGCTATAAAGAAGTGTTAAAACGTGATCCTCATCATTCTCTCGCCTTTCAAAATTTAAAAGTCCTTGAAAATCAATATTTTCAAGATCAAAATAGCCTGATTGCTGAAATGCAACTCAGTGAAAATTTCGATAACGAGCCGCCTACCCCATTAACTGTTCAACTAAACAAAAATGAACAGGTACCTGATAAGCTAGAAGAGAGGCCCGTTGTTGCAGAATCGGCTGTCGCCACTGTGCCCAAAATGGATGAAAATCAAACTGATGAAAGCGAGCCTACCACCACAGCGAGCAAAACGGATGACAAACCAATCCCTGAAACCATTGAACGCGCCTATCAGGATAACGAGCCGCCTACCACAATACTGGCAAATCAAGTCGAAAAAACGGAACACGTACCTGATAAGCTAGAAGAAAGGCCTGTTGTTCCAAAATGGGTAGTCGCCACTGTCTCCAAAATGGATGGAAATCAAACTGATGAAACCGAGTCGGCCGCCACCATAACGATCCAAACTGATGAGAAACCAATCCCTAAAACCATTGAACGCCCCTATCAGGATAACGAGCCGCACACGAAACCAGTTGCCTTAGCTGAATTGGCCGCGCCTGATAACCTAGAAGAGGTGTCTTTGCCACCGATCCCCACGAGAGCCTTCCAAACGCCTGAAAATCAGGGCACTGAACAAACTCAGTTTGTGCAACCCCCTTTGGACAAGTCGCATCACGAAACGCCGGTTAGTACACAAGTCATTGAAAAAACAGCACTTGGGCCTGCTAACGCAGAAAATAAACCTGTCAATCCGCCGAAGGCCGACACCCTCTTGTCCAAAAAAGACGATAATCATAAAAGCATTCATTTAGATAAGATATCAGATCAGGTTTCGTTAGAAAAACAACCGTTATCACTTCCTGCCTCTGGCAACCGAGACAAAGTGGCTGATAATGTTGTACCCGTTTCAAAGAAATCAGAACCGCCACAATCTGCGCCCTTGATCTCAAAGAAATCAGAGCCTAATCAAGAAAATCAAGCTGAAAAAAGCTCGGCATTAGATATGCTCCTGACTATCGCGGCAAGCATCCATAATGAATCAAGAAAAGCGGTTCAAGTGCCAAAATCATTAGATGAACCATTACCAGAGGATTCAGAAAAGCAGCGAGAATCAAAACCCATTGTCTTGGCCAAATTCGTACCAAGACAGCCGATAAAAGAGGCAATGCCCCCGCAGAAGAGAACGACGGCATTATTGCAACAATGCGAAACGCATTTTGAAGCGAATCGCTTAATGACGGGTAAACAGGGTACGGCTTTTAAGTGTTACCACCAAGTCTTAGCCCTTGATGCCTATAACGCGCAAGCGAAACAAGGCCTTTTGAAAATTGAAGGCCGTTATCAATATTGGGCAGAACAAGCCCTGAGAAAGGGAAAACGGTACAGCGCAGAGCAATATATCCAGCGTTTGCAAAAAGTGAATCCCCAATCACCGGGCTTACCCAAACTACAGCAACATTTAAGCCATTTAGAACAACCGAGCACAGTGACTCAGCCGCCCTTGAAAGCGCGTATCAAAACGTCAATGCCGCCCTCGAAAGCGCGTATCAAAACATCACAGCAGCTGCCGCTCAAAGAGCAACGACATAAGGCGACTTATCAACCGGCTAAACCACCCTCAGCTCTAAAATTGCAATGTGGTGATATACTGGCCCAAGAATCATTAGGTATCCGGCCTTTAACACAAGAACAAAAAGTGTTTAAGAACCAATCTTGTGATTAAAACAAGATAGAACGCTGATTTGTCCTGATTTTCGATGATTAGATTAAAATATTAAATAAAAAATCCGGGAATGAAGTCAATCCGTTGTACTTATAGCTTAAGGGAGAAATGATGTACTTTAGAAACAGCTTGAACCGATTTATCGTTTTCTGCTTAATGAGCTTTCTGGTTTCATGTCAACCGGTTCCAACCAAACCCAAACAAGCTTATTTTCCTTATGAAGCCGGTATTCGTCTGCTTGCCAAGGGTTTAATGACTAAATTACAAAAAAGACAAAGTATTTTTTCCACGAAAACAAGTACAATTGTCTTGAATCCCTTTTTAGAACAGGATAGTGGGCAAGTTTTACAAGCGAGTTTAGAAATTGAATCCTTGTTAATTGAAGAAACGCGCCAGCATTTTGAGCAATTCAAGCTGCATCGATTAACGCCCGAAAAACTGGTTGAAGCGCAATATATATTGAATGGCATCATCAAATATGAAGCCCAAAAAAGCAGCCCTAGTGAAAAATATTACCACGTTTCAGGTTCAATCGTCGATTTGGAAACCAAAACCGTTATCACAAAAGGCACGGTGTGGATTGTCAGTGCGGGCTTAGATTATCAACCCACACCCAGTTACGAAGACAATCCAATGTACATCAAGGGTAAATTGTTGACGCATACGCTCAAAACCGTTGACAGCCCGATAGGCACGCAAGTCAGTGCCGACTACTACACTTTCATTAAAACAAAAGCGTTATTGATAGCCGCACAAACCGCTTATGATAAACAAAATTACGGATTAGCCCGCAACTTATTTAAACAAGTGACTCAACGAGAAAATGGGCAAATCATAGAAGCTTATGGCGGTTTATACACGGCCAATTTTAAACTCAAAGACTTAGTTGAAGCAGAAGAAAGCTTCGGAAAAATGGTGGCGCTTGCCGTTGAAAACGGCGTTCTGCCTATCAAATTGTTATTTCAAAGCAATTTAACTGAATTTTTAGAAATCCCCAATCTGAGAGAACAATACACATTATGGCTACGGCAAATTAGCTTGTATTTTAAAAAGGAATCGGGCAAGTGTGTCAATATTATTGGACACACCAGTCAATCAGGTAGTTACAAATACAATAAACAACTCTCACAAAAGCGCGCTGACAAGATTCAAACGCTTCTTCAAGAACTCTTCTCAGAAATCAAACAACGTTCCAATACGATAGGCATGGGATCCGATGAAACCATTGTCGGTACGGTGCCCGATAGTGCAGAAAACGCCATTGATCGCCGAGTAGAATTTCATATAACGGATTGTTGAATCAATCAATGTCGGGTGGGCGTTGCCCACCTGCTGCCCCAATGCCACCTTCGTATGCAGGTATGCCCCTACCAAACCCCGCGTCCTAAAAGGGGCGAACCCGCGTGTTCACCCAGGCTTAACCCTAATGGCATTGGGGCGTTGCCCCCCACTTTGGAATTGTCCACCACCCAGTCTATTTTTTAATTTTAATTCAACAACTTGTAAGAGGATAGTCATCATGTCAAAAAGCTTGAAAGGGACTCAAACTGAGAAAAATCTATTGACGGCTTTTGCAGGAGAATCTCAAGCACGCAATAGATACACTTTTTTTTGCGGGACAGGCTAAAAAGGAAGGCTTGGTTCAAATTGCCGATATCTTTGAAGAAACGGCTAACCAAGAAAAAGAATATGCAAAAAGGTTCTTTAAGTTTCTGGAAGGGTGGGGAACTTGAAATAATAGCCTCATTTCCGGCCGCTATGATAGGCAGCACCTTGGAAAATATTCGCGCAGCATCGGCCGGGGAAGAACACGAATGGACGGAAATGTATCCCGGTTTTGCTCAGGTTGCCAGACAAGAAGGTTTTGAACAAATCGCTCATGCATTTGATGCGATTTCTATCGCGGAAAAACAACATGGCAAACGCTACAAGGAACTGGCCGATAACATCGAAGCAGGGCGGGTAGTTTAAGAGAAATGGCAAAGTGACTTGGCGTTGTCGAAATTGCGGGGTTATTTGCATGAAGCTGAGGAAGCGCCAAAAGCGTGTCCGGCTTGTTTACATCCGCAATCGTATTTTGAGTTATTAGAAGAAAATGGGTAGTCCAAGCTTTGTCGGATGAATCAGTAACGTGATAATCAAGTTTAGGCCTTTTTGATATAGAGAGCGGCTAAGTCATTGGGAGAAATACCGGTGGTTTCAGCAACGATAGCCGGTTCGATACCTTTGGCTAATAGGCTATGGGCAATTTTTGGGGCAGTTTTTAATGCATTCTCCTGTTGAATCTGCTCCATGCCATACTCATCTTTCATTTTAAAACGTTCTTGCGGCGAAATTAAATCTTGTTCAATCAAATCAAAAATCTGACGTATCTCTTTGCGTTGATAAGCCGTCTCATCAACTTCTTCATCTAAACTGTCTGCAATCGCTAATAACCATTCACGATAGGGTTCTGGCGTATCATCCGTGACATATTTAGGAGAGAGAAAAATAATTTTATGTGGAAGTTCGTTTAAAGGTTTACCTTTGCGATCTTTGGGCGCAAAGTCAGTCGTTGCCATATCAACTTTGTGCTTATCACCGGAGGTTAAAACCACAATCGTAAACACCCTCAAATTAGGACGATAGTTTGTAGAACTCGCCATTTTTTTCTAACAAAGCGACACAGTGATAATGCAAAAAACGGTCATAATGATCGCCATAACGAACATGTTGAATGTCAACAATGACTCGATTATCAATATCTTCTGCAAATAAATCAAAGCGCGTATCCACTTTGCCAATGACTGGGAAAAACTCCGTTTCAACTTTGTTAATTTGCAGTTCAATTCCGATAAAGTCTTTCACGAAGGCTTTAAAAATATCAGGGTTAGAAAACGCTTTTTTAAAAATGACACCATAACCTAATGAAGCGACTTTTTTCATGGGGTATTCTCCAAAATGAGGTTAATCTGCCAGTGTCGCGTGGTAGCCGTTTATTATTTTATGTTAGTCCCTAAAAAAAAAAGCCCCTTGTCGAAAGACTTGGGGCTAGTGCCTTTTGAAAACACTTCTTCGCCAGGATGGCGTTTACCTTACCAGAACATATTTGTTGAAGACGAACCTTGCCTACCGTAACTCACTTTTTATCAATATCTGATTCAGGTGTCTTCAGGTTTTTTAATAATTATACATTATTCCGATTAAATTATAAGTGTTTGATTTTATTTATTTTATCAAAATAGGATCGGAATGGTGGGTTTAGCTTCGCTGGCCTACGGCTCGCTGTCGCTCTACCCACCCTACGCTGCTAAATCACCTGAACAACCCCTAAAAAAACAGCAAGTATAGGGCGCGTCCAGCTTTATATCAGATTCAAAAAAGATTGGTGGATGCAGCCTACGCTTCCTCATTTTCAAATTGAAGTAATTCATCTAATAATTGATCACAGATTGTGACACTTTGCCTATATCCATCACAATCAAGCAAAAAATTATATCTATATTCCTCTGCACAAACCGTAATGACTTGTAATGCCATAAAATATTGAGTCTTATCTGTTCTAAATTTGGTATTTGCAATCACTTCTTCTAATAATCTTTGCAATTTATGGCTTTTACTGTATGAACCAAATTGACTTTTAGTTTCCAATACATGTTTAAAAAATAACTCTACCATTTGTTGGTAATGAAAACATTCGATTGAACAATCTTTAATGTCTGTTGTTGCTAAAACATCTATTGCAACGGCATGTTCCCAAGACTTACCGGCTAAGTTTTCAATATTTTTGAATTTTTTGAATTTATCTTGATACATCTGGTTTTTTTAGTTAAGAATGTAGGGGCAGGTAGGGGATTGAAAGTTCAGCTACGCTAAACGTTGTCTGATCTATGCGAGATAAACTCATCATAACGACTTGCTAATCTAATCTAAACTACCGATAGGTTCAGCTAATTTTTTATAAATCCGTTCTAAATTATTGCTGACATTTTCGATAGTTGAAGCTTCATCAACCTTATTGGCTAAATAAAAGTTTGTGTTTATATTCTCTTTTTTTGAATATAACTCTAATGCTTCTATCATATAAGGGCTATGTGAATTAACCAATACTTTTATACCCTCTGTCACTATCAAGCAAATCATTTTTGCATATTCAAGTTGCCATGAGGGATGTAAATGAACTTCAGGTTCATCAAATATTAATGTAGTGCCCTTTTTAATAGTACCGTTTAGTATGAGTATTTGAAGAAAACCAAACATTTTAATCCCATTTGCGGTTTGGTACAGGTCTAATTTATGTTTTAAACCGTCTTTCTTATAAAATATATTGTCTTCCCGTGAATCATAATAAACTTCACCCTTGATTAATTTTTTAATCTGTTGAAATTTTTTATCATGACGAGTTAATACCTTGGGTTGAGATATCCTTAAAACCAAATCGCCCACTTCATTTGGTAACGAAAAATTTAATTGATACTGTTGCGATAAAGCCATCGTATTTTTAATATAGTTAAATTTTGATAAAAAATCGGGACTGTCTATAAATATTGGAAAGTGAGTTATCTCATTTTCTATCAATAATTCTATATTATTAACTTTTTCATGGCCTGTTTTTAAAAGAGCGTTTCTTATTTCAGAAAACAGTATTTTCCCAACAGTGCTTTTACCGGTATCATTCTCACCAGCAATAACAGTTAAGCCATCAAATTGAATATCTGCACTTTTAATAATGTGAAAATCTTTTATTTTGAGTCTCATCATAATTTTTATCGCTCACCTAGTACATTGTCAATTTCATGTCGGGTTTTGTAGGGGCATACCTGCGTCAATACCATTAAGTATCGGGCAGACACGCAAGGGCAAGCCCTTGCGTGTTCTCCCATATTTTAATCAGTCGGTCTGTAAAATCGACAAGGTTTAATACGCCCTTTGAAAGCATTCATATCACTTTGTAATAACTCATAATACACTTGTCCCAATTCAATCAGCGTCTCATAATGCCAACCTTTCTCAGGTCGATTTATTTTGAGTGAAAATTCCACTCTGAGCGGGTTTTTCAAGTCGGTTTTGGCATATCTAACGACCACAGCACTCTTGACACGTTTACCGTTGACTTTTAATTTAATATCGTCAAATACCCACTCGAAAAAATCACCGCGGGCTATTAAAGGTTCATTCTTTTCCACTCCCTTAATATGAGTGATTCCTTTGAAATAATGGATGACATCAGCCATTGTTGCAAAATCTACCGTGCCATCAACTTTAATGGCACTTGATAATGCATATTTAGTACAGTTTTGGTGAATATCTGCCTCTAATTTCATCTTGACCACGGATTCATATTCAAGGGCCGAATACGTGAAAGCGGAAGTATAGTGTTTTGGATCATAACAGCTATCCACACCCATACACTTATATTTAAGTTTAACTTTCGTTTGGATTTGATTGGCCGCTATTTTCCTTTGTTCCACTTTGGCTCTAATGTCATTGCTCCTAAGAAGCCTATCGTTTGTATCGTATGTTTTGACATTCTGTTGCCAGACTTTGCCAGACCCTGCCTTATATTTGAAATCAAATTTAGGATCATCTTCAATGGATTGTAACAGACGAATGACACGATCAAAGCCTTGCTTGGGCGACAGAAAATCCTCATTTTTTAGAACGATCTGAAATTCCTTGCTGTGTTTTAACGGGACTTCTGCTTGGACAATAGAGAAAATTAAAAAGAAAGCTAAAAACAGGGGAATACGCATAATAGTTCCTGATAACTGATATTAATTGGTTTGCCAATCAACAGCACCCCTAATCTCATTAGGCACATTATTTTGAAACAAATACTCTAAGTTTTCACGTTCAACACTATGGGGGGCATGAAAAACAAATGAGACTTGGAATTTTACAAAATTCTTTCTCTCGCTCAAAATATGGCAGCCTTGTTTCTCAAGAATGCCTCGATATAATTCAGCGGCTTCTTCAACAAAAACTTGTATTTCTTCCCTTTTCAAATTTTTGATGACAATTTTATAAGTGTCCTGTTTTTCTAAAAAGTGTATCAGGCCATAAGTAAATATTGTGGTAATGACTGCTACATGAGGCAGATTTAAACCACAACATAGCCCAATCAAGGTCACAAGAATTAATTGTCCCGTTTGTTTAGAACTCCCTAAGTTAGTCCTAAAACGCAAAAGTCCACCGATACCAAAGATAATAAATCCAATGACAGAGCCATATTTCACTACCATTGTTCCTATCACGGCACCGATGACAGAATAAATCAGAAACGTTTTAGGCGCTTCGACTTCATTCAGAGATTCTTTCTTTGCGTGACTTTGAGGATGATAGGCAATGATCGATCCCAAAAAGGTAGCGAAAAACAGGGAAATGAAAAAGTGAGTTAAAAGCTCTAATTGCAAGAATCCATACCAACCTTCACTGATTGGTGCTTGATATTCTTGTTCAAAAATATTAGCCCAAACGACTGATAGGTCTAGCCAATAAATTCCCATAAAAAGGAGGATAAAATAAAATATTTTTCTCATGTAAATAGGTTATGCGGGCGCTTCTTGAGTATTAATGATATCAATTATAGTGCTGTGGACAATACTGCCGCCTACCGCAGCGCGTCGCACACTAGCACCGTTTAAAAAGCGTAAAAATCCTATACCCAAGCATTAGCTTGAGGAGATGTCGTGGGAAAAACAATGATGACAAGTCAAAAAATTGAGAGTCCTTTTTTTTAGTTGACCTTAATCAAATCATATATTGATAAGATCAGCAGATATATGCCACACAACTAAATAAGTTATTTTCGATGCTATCCCAGATGAGACGGTATTCTAACACGAAAAAAGAAAATGTAATCCTTTTTATAAATTTTTTTTATCCTCAGCTTTATAAGGAATGGCTTATATTGGGGTGAATTAAATACACGCTCATTAGTACGGGTTCTTCATTGTTTTTGTAAACCATTATTTCGCCACGGAAATACACGGAAATACACGGAATATTTCTGTGTTATTCTGTGTGTTTCCGTGGCTAATATAAACTCGATAGTTATAATTGTGGGGGGGGAGGCATAGATTAGTTGTACAATTGTACAATTGTACAATTGTCTATTTTTTGAACTGTCATGTGACACCGTAAAATTTAGAATTATTTAATGAAATTAATTTTTCCGTTTCATCGACTTGAAAAAGCCCTCTCCCGTAACGAAGTGACAATCAGCAATATTGATTGTGCTTGTCGGGGCAATACCGAAGGTTGTTCTCCTTCATAAATAGGGCAAGCCTTAAATAGGGTAACCCTTCGGATTGCGCCTACACTATTTTTTCAAGCGTTTTGTCACACCCTTCACAATATCGTGGGAAAATCCCGTTCCAAAGATTAAATCTCACCTTTTCATAATATTCATTGTGCAAAATATCATCAATCTGAAAGTGATTCAAATTCCAAGCGGGATCGAAGGGTTCTTTCAGATAACAGCATGGTGTGACATCTCCTGTTGTCAGACTGTATATCCATTCTTGATCACAATTCGCTCGAATACCGTTTTTTCGTCCAGCGTTCGCTAAATCTAAACCGTAGCCAGAAGCGACTTTGAGGGTGCGTGGCAAGATTTGTTGTGCTACCTCTTGTGCCTGATTGATTTGTTCATTGACGCGATCAGTGTCTGCTATCCACGGTTGTTTATCTTTGGGGTAAAACTGAATGTAAGAGGCTTTGCGATTTAAGGGTTGAAAAGATTCCAAGACATCTACCCCTTGTTGTTTCGCTAATAAAACTATGGGGAGCAATTCGTTCATAGTATGCTTAAACAAAGTGCCTTTTAAGCCAATGATTGGGGTACTATAACCGTGGCTATCTCGATATTCACGTAGTTTGGCTATGCCTTCCAAAACTTTATTTAAATTACCATCACATCTGGATTGTGCAAATGTTTCTGCTTTGAAGCTGTCTATCGAAACACTGATATAATCAACGCCCTCTTCGCATAATTGCCTCACGACGCTTTGGCTAAAAGTCGAGCCATTACTGATCGTTAAAACGATTAACTCTCTGCGTTTAGCCAGTTGAACCATTTTAAAAAATTGCTTATTCATAATCGGTTCGCCCTCACCGACAATGGCAATCACTTTAAGTGAGGGAAAATGATTGAGAACGGTTTCAAACGATTCTAACGACAAATCTTGTTGCTTCATTTGACGACCGACGCAATACCAACAGTTAAAATTACAGCGTGTTGTGGGTTCAATATTGAGAATTGTTGGTGTACTAAACCAGAGTTTTGCATTGACTGCCGTGAGATCGGTAGCATTTTGATCAGGCAATGAAAAGCGATCACAGTCAAAACAATAAACGATTTGACGCTTATTCTGCCAGACTTGATCTACAAAACGCAGATTGGCAACGACTGTGATCGCTCGATTGGCATGACAAATCGGACAAATTGGGTAGGCCGTGTGATGGAGAGGTAAATGCTTCACATAGGGCCTCAAGTGGGCATGGTGATGATCCCAAATCGGTGTAATATCCATAAATTATTAATGATTAATTTTCGTTATAACTACAAGGATTGTTTATAATAAAGGATAAGTACTGGGCATTCGATGAACCTATATAACTTCAATGCGATACTGCATGAAAGGATCGTTACCGGGCATGGCGCATTCCCAAAAGTCATTATTAATCTCAATCGCGCCTTCGCGAAAATAAATTTGAACGAAAATCGCGCCTTCGCGAAAAGAAATTGGGTTTTAAAATCGGGCCGTCAAGATTTGATTTCCGTTCAAGATTTATCTTGATGGCGTTCAAACTTTAGTTTGAATTCAATTGAGCCTTCGCAAAATAAATTTGGAACGAAAATTGGACGAAAATTGCGCCTTCGCGAAAATAAATAGAAATGCGCCCACCGGGCATGTGATGATCTCATCAGTCTCAACCTCATTTATTTTTTGATGAAATTCAATGACATGAAGCTTGGCACAATTTGAATCCTTTCTTATAAATAAACAATCCTTGTCGTTATATAAAACGTTATGAGAAAAAAGAATCCTGATTTTTCTGAACCCCGCCCGCCTTTTGATGGCAAAATAGAAGAGACACCTTGTGGCCGTTTTGATGGGGGAACAATTGTACTCGATAACGTGGCAGAAACGGTTACTGTGCCTGCCCCATTTCGTTGGCTTCAAGGGAAATGGCGTTGTCGTGCGATTGATTATCGGCTTGTGCGCCCCTGGCTTTATGAGCAAGGTATTCGCAATACTATTCCGCGCTGGCAAAACTTATCGCTTTCTCTCCAAGAAAACTGGGAACTTCATGCTTATCAAATTGAAGCCCTTAATGCTTGGGTTGCGGCTGATCGTTGGGGTAGCGTTATTCTGCCAACCGGGGCGGGTAAAACGGTTTTAGCTTTACGTGCTATTATACAAGCACAGGTTAGCACATTGATTGTGGTACCGACAATTGATTTATTGCATCAATGGTATGCTCGTTTGGAAAATGCTTTTGGAACGCGCATTGGTGTTTGGTATGGTTTAGAAAAGGATAGGCAACCTATTACTGTGACGACTTATCCGAGTGGATGGGCACATGCTGAAACTTTAGGTCATTATTTTAAGTTATTGATTTTTGACGAAATTCATCATTTACCGGCACCTTCATGGCATGAAATCGCGCTGATGTGTGCGGCCCCCTATCGCTTAGGTTTGACAGCCACTTATCCCCATCAAAATAATTTGAGTTCGCCTTATACGAAAAAAGCTAAGGTTTCCGCAACTGATCAACTACAATTATTTAATCCAATTGATCCTTCTGATCCGGTGGCTTTATTAGATCAAGTAGTCGGCCCTGTGCTTTATCGCAAAAAGATTGATGAGTTGACGGGTGAGCAGTTAGCAGAATATCGTACTCAGCGCATTAGAGTGGATTTATATGACTATGAAAAACAGGTTTACGATAGGGCTTATGCAACGTATAGGGGCTATGTGGAAGATAATCGTTTGCGCGAAACGCATGGTTCAAAATGGTGGTATGAATTGACTCGTCGTAGTGCCAGTGATGCACAAGCCCGTCGTGCTAAAGTGGCGGAATTAACTTGGAAAGATATTATTCATCAAGCGCAAGGGAAACTGGATATACTTGATCAACTTTTGCGTGAACATTACTATCAACCGATGCTGATTTTCACGGCCCATAATCGTTTTGCCTATCGCATTGCTCGACAACATTTGATTCCTGTTATCACTCATCAAACTAAAGCGGCTGAACGTAAATCTATTTTGGAAGAGTTTCGTAAAGGCACATATCGAGCCATTGTGACAACTAAAGTGTTAAATGAAGGGATTGACGTACCTGAAGCGAAGGTAGCAGTGATTTTAGGGGGGAGTGCCAGTGATCGAGAATATGTGCAACGTTTAGGGCGGGTATTACGCAAACAGGGTAATGCGGAAGCGATTTTGTATGAAGTGATTGTGCGTAATACAGCGGATGAAAAAATTGCAGCGCGTCGGCAACGCCATGATCGTTAATTTAAGTTTCATGCTGGTTTTATGTCAATGTTATTTATAACGCAAGAGACGCAAGAGACGCAAGAGACGCAAGAGACGCAAGAGAGGCTTTGATTATACGTTTTATTGAGAGAGAACTTCTTTAGCGTCTTTAGCGTCTTTAGCGTTTATTAATATTCTTCGATTATACGATAAGCCTGTTATCCAAATCAAAAAAGAATGAAACAGAGAATCAAGTCGCACTTGAAAAAGGATTTGTCTATCTTGATGTCGCTTTGCGTGAGATAAAACTCACGCTTTTCACCGCGGCGCAAAGATGAATGCGGATTAAAATCAGCGAAAATCAGCGTCATCAGCGTTTTATCAGGTTAGCGATTACTTAACCGGGTATTGGCTTGCACCATAAGTCGTATAACCCACATTCCATCCTTAAAAGAATTTTTGCCCGTTTCAATCAGGGCGGCATAAAAAGTCTAGTTACCCACAACACCTTCAGGGACTTTAAAGTCAGAGATGACGAAAAACGTATCCTCAGTCGTGCTTAAACAGTCTCTAAAGAATTGGGGTTTTGGGCTAAAGAGATCGGCTAAGGGCAAAGCACTCATATAGAGAAAATCTTCAGAGGGCTGTTGAACCGCTATCCATAAATCAACCCTATCTGCCGGGTTTTCTGCGGTAAAATCGACGGCTATTTCAACATCTACGATTTCTCCTATTTGGTAGTCTTTTTGCAGCCGATAAATCTTAATACCGTGGCGGAATGATCAGATTGTGAAGATTTCATCGTCCGTTTCATCGCCCGTGGTGGGGGCTTCGCAAATTGGAAAGGTTTCGAGTTGTGCTTGCCAAGTTGTCTCATCATTCCAGCGACTTTGTTTAATCGGCCATCTAGCATAATCATAGTCTGCTTTTTTACAGAGTGGATTATTTCTGATATCAAGGACTGTCAAGTTGATAAGCGTGTTGGAATAAACAGGAATCATGCCTGTCAGTTGATTAGAATAAAGATAAAGCTGCTGCAAATTAGGCGACGCATTGAAATTGGGAATCGTGCCCGTCAGTTGATTACTCCGAAGATAAAGCCACTGCAAATTAGGCAACGCATTGAAATTGGGAATCGTGCCCGTCAGTTCATTTTCACCGAGATAAAGCAGCTGCAAATTAGGCGACGCATTGAAATTGGGAATCGTGCCCGTCAATTTATTTTCACCGATAGAAAGCTGCTGCAAATTAGGCAACGCATTGAAATTGGGAATCGTGCCCGTCAATTTATTTTCACCGAGATAAAGCTCCTCTAATTTAGGCAACGCATTGAAATTGGGAATCGTGCCCGTCAGTTGATTACTCTGAAGATAAAGCCACTGCAAATTAGGCAACGCATTGAAATTGGGAATCGTGCCCGTCAGTTGATTTTCATCAAGATCAAGCCACTGCAAATTAGGCAACGCATTGAAATTGGGAATCGTGCCCATCAGTTGATTTTCCTCAAGTTCAAGCCCCTGCAAATTAGGCAACGCATTGAAATTGGGAATTGCGCCCGTCAGTTGATTAGAAGAGAGCTCAATCCAAGTTACGCCATAATCACAAGTAATACCCTTCCAACTACAAGGTGTATTGGTGACATTCCACCCCTCATTGTTTTTCCAGTTTGCCCCATCCGTGCTGTGGTAAAGTTCTAGCAACGATTCGCACTCGGCGGGATAAATTTCAGTCACCTCATTGCAATCGGTGGCCGCTTGCGTAATGGATATCGCCCCCAAATACCAGACGATCCAGACTAACAATACTCTTTTTAAAGTGAACATCATGATTCTCCTGTTTAAAGTTTATTTGATTATTTTAGCAACTATTTTAATTTAAAGGTTATCCGTTTTTTATGGCAATCAAAAATGGCTGCGATTTTTCTTCTTCATCATCCTCAAATCAGTTATCAATTATCAATAAAGAGATAGAACGCTGATGACGCTGATTTAAATTAGTGATGATTATGAATTAAGACTGATTTTATAGAGCAGTGGATATCAGTTTAATCAGTTAAATCAGCATTCTATCTATTCTCTGTTTAAATAGATTGATAATGACTGATAATTATTGCCCAGGCCCCTAAACGAGGGTGGCATATTATAACGAATTGGATTTATGATTTCCTTGATTTAGGTCATTTACTTTTGGTCAGAAAGGTTGTAATGGGCCTTGGTTGTCAATTAGCAATTCTCAATTAGCAATGATTAGATAGAAGGCACTTCATTGATGGTGGGCAAGCGGGTGTGAGATTTTGGGATGAGATTTGAGATAGTCGCGACAGCGATCCCACCTACGAGAGATCTTATCGTTATACACAAGTCGCTTTACGTTCCAATTTGAGTTTGCGAGATTTCAGCTTTAGAATTGGCGTTGGCTCATAATTTGGTTGGGTGTATAAAAAATGCGCCAATAAGATCTTTCTACTCACAAAATCTATATGGCAGGTTATGGTTTCGGAAGCGGTAAGTGATACAAAAAATAAACGCGCTTTGGCGCTAAAGGCGCTAAAGACGCTAAAGATGCTCGGTAAGAAATCTTGCGCCTCTTGCATCTCTTGCGTCTTTTGCGTCTTTTGCGTCTTTTGCGTCTTTTGCGTTATTTTTTATCAAGAAAGTGCCTACAGCGATCCCACTCTACAAGGAAAAAAACATGCCTCACAAAAAAAGACGCTCATTTAGCAGATTAGAATTTAAAGATTTGCGAAACCTGGTTAATATAACAGAACGTATTGACGATTCGGTATTTGAGTCGTGGTTTAATTATGGTTATCAAATCAGTCGGACAGAAGAACGGTTTTTAACCCAATTACTTGAGACGAATAGGCGTTTCCTAGACAGCTATACTGAAGAAGAATTAAAGGCACAATTTATTATTCCGTTGATCAATCAGATCAACTTCTTTTCTAACGATGTGCGGGGTTGGTATGAACGGCCTTTAAGTGGTGTTATCAATGAGGTTTTGCTCAATGGTTATACGGATTATATGATAGCTAAAGGTATTGAAACTCCTGAACATCCTTACTTTTTTATTCAAGAATACAAAAAAGAATTGGGCGATAGACACCCCAAAAATGCTCTTTTAGCAGAAATGATGGTTGCTATGCAATTGAATGAAGAAAATATGATGCGGGGTGCTTTTGTTATCGGCCGATTCTGGAATTTTGTCATTTTAAAGAAACTGGCCAATAATCAATACGATTATTTTCGTTCTCCCGATTTTAATGTTCTAAAAATTCAGGAACTGAAACAGCTTTATATTAATTTGCAAGCGATAAAAGGGTTATTTAGCCCGCGAAGTCAAGGTTAAATTAGGATGGCGATTAAACAATAAATAAACACTAAAGGCGCTAAAGACGCTAGCTCGGTAATAAATCTTACGCCTCTTGCGTCTCTTGCGTTATTGGTTTTACATCTACTTTTTAATTCTGTGTGTTGGGGGTATTTTGAGTTCGTAATCGAATATGTAATTCGCGCAATTGTTCTTGACTGGCCGCTGATGGTGCGGATGTCAGTAGACAACTGGCTGTCTGTGTTTTCGGAAAGGCAATGACATCACGGATGGAAGTGGAACCTGTCATCAACATGACTAATCGATCTAAACCAAAAGCTATGCCGCCATGTGGTGGACAGCCATATTTTAAGGCATCTAGCAAGAAGCCAAATTTTTGTCGTGCTTCTTCTTCTTCAATGCCCAGTACGCGAAATACTGCTGATTGCATTTCTGGATGATGAATACGGATAGAACCGCCGCCAATTTCGTGGCCATTGAGTACCATGTCATAGGCCCGCGATAAACAATTGCCTGGATTGGCTTGAAGGCTTTCGATGTCGTCTACATTGGGGGCGGTAAAAGGATGATGTAGGGCTATCCAACGCTTTTCTTTTCCATCCCATTCAAACATGGGATAATCGATTACCCATAAGGGTTGCCAGCCGGGTTGTACTAAGTTGAGATCGTCTCCGATTTTTAATCGCAATGCGCCTAGGGCTTCATTGACGATTTTGGCTTTATCGGCACCAAAGAAAATAAGGCTACCCGTATCCGCTTTGGTGCGTTTTAAGAGGGCATTGAGTGCGTCATCGGGTAAAAATTTGAGAATGGGGGATTGCAAGCCTTTGCGCCCGGCACTGATGTCGTTGACTTTAATGTAGGCTAAGCCTTTGGCCCCATATATGCCGACAAAATGGGTATAGTCGTCGATTTGTTTGCGTGTTAATTTTGAGGCATCGTGTACACAGAGTGCGGCAACACGCCCTTGTGGATCATTGGCGGGTTTGGCAAAGACTTTAAATTCAACATCTGCCATGAGATCGCCCACATCGATCAGTTCCAAGGATACGCGCAAGTCGGGTTTATCGCTGCCAAATCGGCGCATGGCTTCCTCATAGCTCATTCTTGGGAAGGGATCAGGTAAGTCTTCATTGAGAATGTGTTTAAACAACTGACGTATCATAGATTCCATCAGGTTTTGAATGATATTTTCATCAATGAAGGACATTTCAATGTCCAATTGTGTAAATTCAGGCTGCCGATCGGCCCGTAAATCTTCATCTCGGAAACAACGCACAATTTGATAATAGCGTTCCATCCCTGACATCATCAGCAGTTGTTTAAATAACTGTGGTGATTGGGGTAGGGCAAAAAATTGGCCGGCATGGGTGCGACTGGGTACTAAATAATCGCGTGCGCCTTCGGGGGTGGCTTTGGTGAGCATGGGCGTTTCGATGTCTAAAAAGCCTTGTTCATCCAAAACGTGACGCAAAAATCGGGTGATTTGGGCGCGCACAAAAAGACGTTTCTGCATGTTGGAACGGCGCAAATCGATGTAGCGATAACGTAATCTGATTTCTTCGCTAACTTGTTCTTCATCTAGTTGAAAGGGGGGCGTTTCGGCGGCATTTAAAATCTCAATGTGTTGACAAACGACTTCGATTTGTCCAGTAGGGATTTTCTGATTTTCAGTCCCTTCTGGCCGCCGACGTATATTGCCTTGAATGCGTAAGACATATTCATTACGCACTCGTTCTGCGATAGTGAAAGCATCGGGCCTTTCGGGATCAAAGACGACTTGAACACGGCCTTCTCGATCACGTAAATCAATAAAAATGACACCACCGTGATCGCGGCGATGATTCACCCAGCCGCATAAAATAACCTTTTCACCGATTAATGATTCATTGAGATGTCCACAATAGTGGCTACGCATAGTCAGTTCCTTGAGGGGGAGTGGGGAAGGGGATAGTTCTGATGGAACTACGTTCAAACTTTAGTTTGAATGGCAAACTAAAGTTTGAACGTAGATAAAGAATAGCCTGATTATCACACATTTTGGGGATAAAGAAATAATGCTGCTTTTCCCTTATTTAACTGATGTTACGCACTCAACTTCTGTGTCTATTCAAACACTTAAAATTAATTTCGATTTTAATTTTTTTAAATTATTTTTTTGAATCAATAAGTTATGAATTAAAATCAGCGCTGTAGAGACGCGATGCTCGCGTCTCTGGCATCACGTTTCTGGCATTGAGACGCGAGGCATCGCGTCTCTACAGCGCTGATTAACTTTTGGGCCCGTTTTTTATCAAAAAAAGAATCTGGGTGCGTAACATCAGTTATTTAAAAGGGCGAACCTACGTGTTCGCCCTCCCCTTTCATCCATTATAATCAGGAATTGCAAACTAAAGTTGGAACGTAAGCACAACGATTTTAGCTATCGGCTTTTGCTGGCTGTTCGCTCTTGCTTTGTGCAGACGATGAGGTTTCCGTTTTTTCTTTACCCGTTTTGTCCGTTTTTTCTGTTTTGTCCGTTTTTTCTGTTGTTGTCTCAGCCGGTTTTTTCTTACCCTTAAAATCTGTTTCGTACCAACCTGTTCCTTTGAGATGAAAAGCGGCGGCAGAGATCAATTTTTTCAGAGTATTTTGATTACAGGCCGGGCATTCTTTTAACGGCAAATCATTCATTTTTTGCATCACTTCCAATTTATGACCACAATCGGTACAGGCGTATTCATAAATAGGCATGATAATGTTCCTCATCAATGTGAATTAAGAATATAGTTTTTTTTTATTAAACAATCGCTTTCTGTTATCAGCGTGTTAAGGGAAAACCGAAATAGCCCTGTGAACAAAAGCCGATTTAAACAAAAAAGTACCCTTAAATAATTGATTAATAAAGTTTTTAAAAAAAATTAATCACCTTATGTCAATATTGCCCGTATTTAAATAAGGATGCTGATAATAAAATCAAGGCGGTTTTGAAATTGACCTATCAATCAAAAAGGATGATGACAAATTTGTGTTCTTGTATTAAATATAAGGCTATAGACTGGCTTGCTTTAATTTTTAATTCAATGATTTTTAGGCTTGAGTTCAAAAAATTCGACAATCACTTTACCTTCTTCCATAGAGGGGCGATAGTACATTTTTACCGTTTGGGTATAGGGGTAAATAATTCGCGCCACGTTTTGAGATCGCAGTTTGGCAATTTGCGGTGATGAGATCGATTTTTCAGAAAATGCAGCGCCTGATAACACCCGTGCCGCATGGGATGTTGTGATATCGAAACCTTGCAATTTATTTTCAAGCTTAATACGTTCTGTCGGTTTGAGGTGAATATGGCCAGCTTGAAATTGTAGAACGATTTTTTCAAGGCTTGAGCCTTGATGTGTCGGGCTTGATGCAATACGTGTTGAATGATTCAGTATAGGTTGTTGAGTAATGGGTCTTGCAAACCCCCTGTGTACGATGGGTTTCCGAGCGTGGGGAGATGCATCGGCCTGTACTGGGCTGATTAGCGTTTTTTTAAGCGGTGTTTGGTCTAAAAGCTGATTAACACACCAAGTAAATAGTGCCATGTTAATAAGCAGAAGAATAAATAATACAACTGAGTTAATGAACGCTTTTAACATAACGGTATGATTCTCAGATACAAATGCATAAACGAAAATTTTTTATTCTCCCCTTTTCTCTATGCGAATGTTGAGTCTTATCAGTTATCAGTTATCAGTTATCACTGATCAATTCTCAGTTATAAAAACCACCTTGTTCTCCAAGGCCAACAGGTTATCGAACAAACTATATAATTGATTTGACATCAATCCAGTCCTATCAGGATTCGCATTATCTTTCCCTTAAAGGAAAAGTCGCCTGTTAAGGGAAAAGGGGGAATTTTATGATGATGCAAAGTTGATTTTGCAACAACTCATAAATGATGCAAGAAAACATGCCATCTTTTAGTCATGCTTAATAATATGCATACTATCGTTTTTTTTAAAAAACGCTTTCATTCATTCTCATCTACGGTTAGAATTTTCATTTGAAATGAATGAACCATAACCTAATTGTGGAATTTGATAATGGCCTTTATTGTTACTGATAATTGTATTCGCTGTAAATATACAGATTGCGTAGAAGTTTGCCCCGTAGATTGTTTTCACGAGGGGCCCAATTTTCTAGTGATTGATCCTGAAGAATGTATTGATTGTACCTTATGTGAACCTGAATGTCCGGCTAATGCCATTTATTCAGAAGACGATGTGCCTTCTGAGCAACGACATTTTATAGCATTAAACGCGGAACTGGCGGGGCAATGGCCGGTCATCACGGAACGTAAAGACGCCTTGCCGGATGCCGAACAGTGGGATGGCAAACCTGATAAATTACAATATCTTGAACGCTAATGCTTAATAAATCACTTTAAGTTGTGATGCTAAGCTATTTATTATGCAAAGGTTAATGATAGCACAGCGAGACTAGGAACGATAAGTTTTGATGTAATTAAGCAAACCCGCTGTTGATGAATCGTGGCCCTCGCTCTCAGCTTTGAGAGCGGGTAATAAAGTACTGGCTACTTGTTTACCCAATTCAACGCCCCACTGGTCAAAGGGATTAATGCCCCAACAAACGCTTTGTACAAATACTTTATGCTCGTATAATGCAATCAATGTGCCTAATATTTTAGGGGTTAATTTTTGATACATCAAAGTGTTAGTGGGCTGGTTACCCTCAAAAACGCGATGGGGCAATTGTTGCGTCAAGGGGTCACCCGATATGCCTTTAGAAGACAAGGCTTGCTTTGTTTCTTCTGTCGTTCGGCCCATCATCAATGCATAAGTTTGCGCTAATGCGTTGGACAAAACGGCATCCTGATGTCCTGGCAAATCATATTGGCTTTCAATGGCAATCAGAAAATCAGCGGGGACTAAATGGGTGCCTTGATGCAGGAGTTGATAAAAGGCATGTTGACCATTATTACCAGGGGCCCCCCAGATAATCTCCGATGTCAGATAATCAACACTGTTTCCATCACGAGTAACGTGTTTACCCAAGCTTTCCATTACTAATTGTTGCAAATAGGCTGGAAACAGGGCCAAGGCATAGTCATAAGGCAGTACCGCGTGACTGTGGGCCCTAAAAAAACTGCTGTACCAGACACCAATGAGCCCCATTAAGACGGGTAAATTTTGCTCGAATGGGGCCGTTTCAAAATGCTTGTCTAACTCGTGGGCCCCCGCGAGTAAGGCTTCAAAGTTATCCATGCCTATCATCACGGCAATCGGTAAACCGATAGCGGACCATAACGAGTAACGTCCCCCTACCCAGTCCCAAAATTCAAACATATTGGCCGAGTCAATTCCAAATTCAGTGACTTCTTGTGTAGCGGTACTGATGGCAACAAAATGTTTAGCGACGGCCTTTTCATCCCCCAACTGATTGATCAACCATTGCCGCGCACTTTTTGCATTCAGCAAGGTTTCTTGCGTGGTAAACGTTTTTGAGGCAACAATAAATAAAGTGGTTTCAGGATCAAGTTCGGCCAATGTTTCGCCAAGATGAGTACCATCGACATTGGAGACAAAATAGCCCCGTAAGCGTGTATGATGATAGGCCTTTAATGCTTTTGTGACCATGGCAGGCCCTAAATCAGAACCACCGATACCAATATTGACAATAGATTCAATGGGTTTACCCGTATAACCGCGCCATGTTCCATCACGTACCGATTCGCTAAATTGACGCATTTTTGACAGTACGGCGTTGACTTCAGGCATGACATCGTTGCCATCTAGCTTAATAGGATGATTAGAACGGTTACGAAGAGCGATATGTAAAGCGGCGCGTTGCTCGGTATGATTGATCTTGTCACCTTGAAACAGGCGATTTCGCCAGTCTTGCAATTGGGCTTGTGTTGCTAACTGTTTGAGTAAAGTAAGCGTATGGCTAGTTAAACGATTTTTAGAATAATCTAGCAGCAAGCCACACGCTTCGACTGAAAAGTGTTCAAAACGTTGGCTATCGGCTGCAAACAAATCACGTAGATGTACTTGTGCTAAATCTTGTTGATGGGTTTTCAGGGCAGCCCAAGCTGCCGAGTGGCTGATGAGGTTATCCATAATGTCCGTTATCAGTTATCAGTTATCAGTTATCATATAACTACAAGATATAATATAACTACAAGGATTGTATATAAGAAAGGATAAAACCAAGTATGACTACGATGGGCGCATTCCCAAAAAAAGGGTGATTATCAATCTCAATAGCAGCAAAATAAATTTAGAACGAAAAGAGCAGCAAAATAAATTTTGCACTTCAATCGGGCATTCGCAAAATAAATTGGGTTTGAAAATAGGGCCTTCAAGATTTCCGTTCAAGATTTATCTTGATAAACAATGCTATGTGTACATGGGAGCGGCATTGTGGTTAAGTAAGTACAACTCAACCGAAATTGATAATGACCTTTTTTTTTTAGAAATGCGCCCACTACGATCTAAGCAATTTCCTCGATTCAATCCCTTATTATATACAATCCCTGTCGTTTTTTTGTGAATTTTGATTCATTTCAAATTTTTATTAAGAAAATGCTCTATTTTCGGTATCAAGCGAACGGGCTGGAGAATCACGCCCGAAAGGACTATGGGTAGCAACCCAAAATGGTAAGTGAGGAAATTGTTCCTGCAATCTGACCGCAATCTCACGTTGCCAAATAGGATGGAGATAAATATCTAATTCATCAATCAAAACAACACTTTCCTCTTATAATGGATTATGACTGTCAGGAAAGGCCAGTAACAATCTCCAAACTAAATATGATTAAACTGAAACAACCCCTTCGGCGTTTTCAGCGGGAAAATTAAAATGCGCCCGTTCAAACTTTAGTTTGACTTGGCGTTGCAAACTTTAGTTTGAATTGTAATCACGACCGAGACAAACTAAAGTTTGTACTCCGATCGAGACACACTCAAATTATAGGTGGGCAACCACGTTGCCCACTCTACATAAAACTACGCTCTCCCGTAATTGTGGCAAAAATGAAGTAATTTGTCAGTTACGCCCTGAGGCATTTGTGACCAATCAAATCGCCAACGCCAATTACCCTTTTCAACACCCGGCACATTCATACGATGATTACCATCCAGCACTAAGACATCCTGCATAGGCACAATAGCCCATCGTGCTGGCGACTTAAAGGCCGATTCAACTAAAGGCCAAGGCATATCATGAGGTGGCGCATGTAAGTATTCACACACATATTGCCGCACATGTTCAGGGATTTCATGAAACCAACCCAAAGTGGTATTGTTATCATGCGTACCCGTGTACACGATACAATGCTCAATATGATTATGTGGTAAATACGGATTATCAGAACCGCCCTCAAAGGCAAATTGCAGTATCTTCATGCCTGGTAAACCGAATCGCTCACGTAAATGATTCACTTCATGAGTGATAATACCTAAGTCTTCAGCAACCAAAGGCAAATCAATACCACTTTGTTGTATGGTTTCAAAGAAGTGATGCCCTGGTACTTTCACCCATTGCCCTTCCATGGCGGTATCGCAATGAGATGGAATCTCCCAATACGCTTCAAACCCTCTAAAATGATCAATCCGTGCCACATCAAACAACAACTTGGCACTCTTCAAACGCGCTAGCCACCATTTGAAGCCATTTTTTTGCATATAATCCCAATTATAATGTGGATTACCCCAACGTTGCCCGGTTGCTGAAAAATAATCAGGCGGTACACCGGCCACAACAGTCGGTCGGCCATTGCCATCCAGTATAAAATTATCGCGACTGGCCCAGACATCCACACTGTCTTCGGCCACAAAAATAGGAATATCGCCAAACATCAACACGCCCTTGTCATGCGCGTATTCTTTAAGTGCTTGCCATTGGCTAAAAAAGACAAACTGTTCAAAGCGATGTTGTTCAATAATCTTTGCTAAACGACGACGTGCCTCAGCAAGTGCTTGAGGGTTACGATCACGTAACTCTTGTCCCCATCCCCACCAGCCAGAGGCCTTTTTCAATTCAAGCAGACGTGCTTCCAAGGCCTCGTGATGTTGGATTTCGTTTAAGGCCTTCAAGCATTCGGCTTTTAAGGCCTGATGATGTTCAACTTGTAAAGCCCGAAAGAGGGCATAATCTTCCAACCAATGCGCGTGGGTTTCGATAAACTCCGCAAAAGCAGTCCGATCTGCTTCACTGGCCTTTTTTTCAAAACCAGAACGTGCTGCTTTTAAACGCGCCAGGCGATAGCGTATAGCCGCCTCACGTTCAGAGGGTGGACAGAAACCCTCACGAAACGGGCTATGCTCAAGTCGCTGTTCTAACTCACGCTCTTTTGGCTTTTCCGTGATCCAACCCTGCTCTGCGAGGCGTTTTAATGCCTCTTGTAACTCATGTTCTGTAGTCGGGGAAGTATCTTGACTTAACCAACCTTTTTCAACCAAACGCTCTAAGCTAATCAACAACGGATTAGCAGCATGGACTGATTGGCATTGATAGGGTGATAAATCTTCATGCGGTGGCCCCAAAGGCAACATTTGCCATAAAGAAACACCACAGTCAGCCAGAAAATCGACAAAGCGGAAAGCCTGTTGCCCCAAATCACCATTGCCAGGCGTACCTGGTAACGAGGTAGGGTGCAATAAAATACCCGCACGCCGTTTCTGAAAAAACGCCAAGTTAGAACTCATGCACCATTCTCCTGTCCTTTACGCATTACACCACCTGTCGCGGGATCGCCGCCACCGTGAGTAAACGCTTCATTTAAATAATCCGGTGGGGTTTCACCCAAAATCCGATATAAATGCCTTAAATGCCGACGATACAAACGATCAAAATCACGCACAGCATCCCCAGGGTTATAATCGCCAAACCACCAACACCAATCTGAACCTTCACAAATGGCTAATTGACGCTCTGCCGCTTTCTGTTCTGCAACTTCTAAACGGGGTACGACTCTGTCAAACACATGTTTCGCTTCAATCAACATTTCCCAACCGCGATTTTTGCCTTGCTCACCGATCCAAGTGGAAAAAGTGCCATAAACCCAACTACCTGCAACTAAAGTCGGTAATTCAGTGACCCCTGAATCTAAGCAATGTGAAAACGTCGTCAATTCTAATTCAGGATGATGAGATAATTTTTGATAGAGGGCGCGGAGAAAGTAATAGGCATTTTCGGGATAGTATTCCCACGCATTTTCGCCATCAAGGATTATTGACACCACTTTTGCCCCCGTTTCCGGTGCGGAACGGGCAATGTTCTCTAAATGCTGTATTAAATTAGCCACAGCATCATCCGCATGCCATTTAGAATATTCAAAACCAATTAAATCGGACAAATTATCATCTCTAAAAAAACAACGCACAGCACTTTTAGGTAAACAATAAGGGCGATGTAGAGATTGATCTTCTTGTCTCGCTTTCTTCACGCTGTTATGCCATACGCTGGTGCCACTCGCTACCCAACGGATGTCAAATTCTTCCATCAAGCGTACCGTGATTTCACTCAAGCTGCCTTCAGAAGGCCAACAACCATGCGGCGTAAACCCAAAATGCTTTTCAAAAGTCTTAATACCTTCACGCATGTGCCAACGCACCCTATCCTTGCCATCTGGATAGCAACTCACACCTGAGAGATCGATATCGGGCAAAGCTTCACGCGCCGAAAAAGCATCAAGCAGTAAAGGCATAATGGGATGGGCATAAGGCGTGACAGAGAGTTCAACTTGCCCACGCGCAGCCAAAGCTTTATAACGAGGCACAATACTGGACAATAATTTCCAGATAATTTCCAGCAATTGCCGCCGATCAATGTCATCAAATCCGCTGCCTTTCTTGATGAGGGCTTTAACAACCGGTTCTTGACGACGCACGGTTTCACCTAGCCACGATAAGTGATACCACATCACTAAGTCGATGACATATTGCTCATCCAAATAAGTAACCACTTTGGGATTTTGTTTCAGCGATTCAGCCAGTTCAACCAGTTCTTGATAAGGCTTAAAACGTTGAATCATGCGTTCTTGATTCGCACGTAAACACTGCTCTATCAAGTTTAAACGCGCGCGCTTTACTAATTCTTGATTTTCGCTCAGCGAGTCTTCATTTTCAGGATCGACTTCCTCAGACTCGGTGACAGGTTTTGGACTCAAAAAAGGAGCATGAGCCGGATGACTCGTTAAAGCCGCCAACAACGGATCAGCAATGGGTATACCATCATGTAAAAAAGCCTGAATTTGCACCACATAATCATCAAGTTGTTCCAACAAAATGGGGGCAAAATTGACCACAGCACGGGCTTTGGGTACCTCTTCTAAATGCGCTGCCATATCCACGTAATCTTTAATTCCATGCAGATAAGTCCAAGGTAATTGATATTGTTCACGGTATGAATCGTAATAAGCCGGCTGGTGCATGTGCCAGCAGAATATGACATTCAATTTATCGGGCATTTAAATTCCTCTAACTGAGCTAAAGTTTGTAGTAGGCGATTTATTATTACCTTAAAGTACCTAGGTTCGGTTGACCTTTTTCAAAAAAAACTCTTCAAAATAAATGTATTTCACGCAAAACTTCGCGCAAAAACGGTATTTAGCGTAGCTTCCATTCGGTTCACGCTTTCACGCGCGTAGTGAAGCGAAGCGAAACTTTAGCGTGAAAAGTTGCGCGCAACTTTTGCGTGAAATACATAAAACCTAAAAATGGCAATCACTTTAATTTTTATGTTATTAATCAATTACTTAATTCTGTTTTAAAATCACCATTTTGTGAGTGAAAATTAAACAAAATTATTGGAAAATTATGAAATAAATTCAATGCTTTAAGTCAAATATTCAATATTTGAATTGCCATTTTTAGGTAAAATTTTAATTTATGAACGCGTGCAGTATAAATAAAATACTTAAAAACTTGTGTATAACTGATAACGGGTAACTGATAACCGAACACTAGCTTGCATCGTGTAGTTTTTGTCCCAGCATTTCAGGCGTAATTAACACAACGCCGTTCTCACTGACATAAAAACGCTTGGCATCTTCCTCACGATCTTGCCCAATCACCGTGTTAGGTGGAATGGATACGCCTTTATCAATAACAGCTTTTTTGATATGGGAATGCCTACCAATTTCCACATCCGGTAACACGACAGTCTCTTCTAATAACGCATAAGAGTTCAGTTTGACATTGGAAAACAAGAGCGAGTTCTTAATTTTAGCACCTGAAATCAAACAACCACCAGAAACCATAGAATCAACCGCCATGCCGCGTCGATCATCATCATCAAAAACAAATTTCGCCGGCGGCAATTGTTCTTGATAAGTCCAGATAGGCCATTGTTTATCATAAAGATTCAATTGGGGAGACACCGAGACTAACTCCATATTCGCCTCCCAAAACGCATCCACTGTACCCACATCGCGCCAATAAGGTTGATCGCCTTTTTGAACATCGCGAAAGCGATAGGCAAAGACACGGTGACTCTTGATCAGAGAAGGGATGATGTCTTTACCAAAATCATGGCTAGAAGTTGACATGTTGGCATCATGTTGAAGTTGCTCGTACAAAAATTCAGCATTAAAAACATAAATACCCATAGAAGCTAAGGCTTTTTCAGGATCATTAGGTGTCGGCTCAGGTTGTTCTGGCTTTTCAGCAAAACGCACAATGCGCCCACGAGTGTCAACACTCATTACGCCAAAACCCTTTGCCATTTCTAATGGCACTTCCAAACAGCCTACTGTCATATCAGCATGTTGTTCAACATGATCGGCAATCATAGTCCCATAGTCCATTTTATAAATATGATCACCCGCTAAAATTAAGACAAATTCAGGATCATGGCTACGAATAATATTGAGGTTTTGACACACGGCATCAGCTGTGCCCTCATACCAAGATTCGCGTTGCTGAGCGGCCGGCATTAATTCAACAAATTCACCAAATTCACCGCGTAAAAAACTCCAGCCTTTTTGAATATGACGAATCAAAGAATGTGATTTATATTGGGTGACGACAGAAATTTGGCGTACCCCAGAGTTGATGCAATTCGATAGGGGAAAATCGATGATGCGAAATTTGCCGCCAAACGGCACGGCCGGTTTAGCCCGCCACTCAGTCATGTTTTTGAGACGACTCCCGCGCCCACCTGCCAAAACTAAAGCTAAGGTATTACGGGTTAACCTGCTGACAAAACGTTGCGATTGTTCATTATTCATTTAATAATTCCATCCTTATAAACAATTCAGTTGTATATTATAAAAAAACATTACTCAATCCATAGAATTTGATAGAATTCCATCGACTCAAATGCTATGAAAAAATTTTGGCAAAAGAATATAGGAAAGAGAAGTATTATACTAATAATATCTTCGTTAAAGGCGAATAGTGAAACTTTGTACACAGAAGCTTGATAACAAATAACGAATAACAATATTATTGAATTGCATTTGATATCAATAGGCTATAAAAAAACTCGGTGATTTTGCGATCTATATGAGCCTCGAACAAAACTCATTTTTTTATGGAAAATTGGGAATTGGGAATGGAGAATTAGGGATTTTGAATGGGGAACGTCGCTTTGCGTCAATGCCATTACTTGTTGGGCTCCTGCAACCCTACGGATTGCCCCTAGATGACATGACCGTTCATAGGGGTAATCCTTTGCTACAGCCCTTTCGATGTTCAAGTTTTTGCGCGCAAAAACTTGAACATCGAAAACGAAGGTGGCATTGTCGCTTTGCGTAGGAACGAAGTTTTCCCGTTGCCCATTTAATGTTTCAATAATTTATAGTAATAATCTGATTTAAAACTCAACTTTTGGCGAAGGTATTGAAAAAATCACAGGTCGTTTTTTGTATAGTACCTAAAAATGGCAATTAATAATATTGACTATTTCACTTAACAAATTTAATTTAATTCATAATTTTGAAAAATGCCGTTTGATTTTCACTCATCAAATGGTGATTTAAAAACGGAATTAAATTATTGATTAATAACATAAAAAATAAAGTAATTGCCATTTTTAGGTAGTCACTATTTTAACTATTTTATTTATAATGATATTAGAATATTAGTCAACTTTAACTTGAACATCGAGTTCAATGACGCTCAGTATCAAGTGGATGCCAAAAATTTTTTTGAACGGTGCGATTAGACGTAAGCGTGTTTTCGTCAATACGGCCGTCAATCTCGTTGATGGGTGCCCTTTCAAAGTCGGTTCCCATTTTTTTTCTGTTTAAGGGTATTACATTTTTCAATAGAAGACTGTATAATTCCCCGCGTTTTGGCACCATGCTAATTGGCACCCGCATGACAAACTCTTTTTTAGGTGACATACTCAAACAAGTGCCGTATGATGAGCGCACCGCCTTTGAGTTCCAGTACAGGCCATGTACTAATGGTACGCATTATAGGGGTTTAAGTGTTTGATATTGTTTAAAAAGTTGTAGAACACGGCAGCCCCAGTCAATGATTGATTAAAAATCGGTTTCATAACGAAACTTTAACCTATGACTTTCATCAGTTGTAGTGGCGTTTAATATTTTGACAATCAATAAGTTGCCAATTTTTGCCCCAGTATCGCTGTGTGGTCTATTTTTTTTACGAGCCATTATCTTTGCCACGGCCGCTGCAATATTTTTTGAGAGACCAGTATGGTTTTATAACTGTTATTGAGGTCTAAAATATTAACCTAACTTATTGAGAGCTCAATACGTTTTAGAGTTATTAAGACTTGTCTCTTTCTAAGCTAAGTTATTGATTTCAAAAAGTGACTTTATTTTTATAGACTAGTCTATTGATCTTAAATTCAAAGTAACGTTAATAAGCTTGTCAAAGCAATTAAGCAAGCGATTGATAAAAAAAAGCTTGACAATTTTATAACAGCATCTAAAATAAACATTTGTTTATGGTTTTAGGTGATCTTGTTTTATATAATAGAGTGCGACCCGTTTCATATCAAATATAGTAAAATGTATGAAATATGAGCTCAATTTGGCAAAAAAAAAACGCCTGATTGTGATAATTCAAAGAATGTGGGGATAAAGCTTCCCTAAGACGACCTAAAGTCTACGTCAATCCCCTTATTGGAAACCTGATAAATCTCTGGTAAAGCAGGGGGTAATGTGTTGTTTGACAGATTAGCCTGTTAAACGACGCTAGACAATCGGATATGGCAACGAGAGAAACTATTGATATAATAAAACATCGTAAATAAAAGCGGAAACAAGCTAAGTAATAATCCGTATTTGGTAAGGAGATATATATTACAAGCTATTAGTAATATAATAGGTGTCGGATTCGTAAGAATCATTACCACGGTGTATAGATAGTGCCTAAGTCTGAATATAGCCAATCTTTGGAAACGGGGTAATTAAGTCTATTAGACTCATCAAAGGAAGTAAGTAAAACGGTGAGCTCCGTTTATCAAACTTTAATAGATAGGCTTAACAGGATTGTGTAAGAAGCTAATGGCTAAATGTAATGTTTAGCATACGCTGACGTACACACTGTCAACTAAGAGTAATTAACACTAACTAAATAAACCAATACCTAAGACGAGGGGTTCGGACTTAGATGAAATGGTGTCAAATTGACGCTTAGAAAGGTTATTACAAAGGCTATAGAAAGTATGGTCAAAAAATAGTTGTCAGAGAAGCCGTGTGAGGTGAAAGTTTCACGGCTTGTGCTTTGAAGACGAGTCCCTTATGGTGACATAGGGGGCTTAGTTTAACAAGAGAGTAAACAACTGTTGTTTTATTTCTATCTAAATCTAGGTATATATACTCATATGAGTAGAATTTAATCTCAAATTAATTTGATCACTTGAAAAAATAATGAATGATCCCAACTATGCCGCAATTGG